>Ga0172381_10006624_pt1 | contig 11569 bp, 10 predicted proteins | sample Leawel6488metaG_FD_119754 | JGI IMG/M metagenome (GOLD analysis project Ga0172381, IMG submission 119754) | Leachate microbial communities from a municipal landfill in Southern Ontario, Canada - Leachate well 64-88 metaG | ecosystem: Engineered > Solid waste > Landfill > Unclassified | place... | reverse complement strand
CTTTACTCTTGCGAGACTATGGGAAATTACCCCGTCTTTCGACGAGCTATGCCCCACTTTAAGGTTGGTACCCACGTGTTACTAAGCCGTTCGCCGGTTGCCCTTGCGGGCCCCCTTGACTTGCATGCCGGTATCCACGTTTCCAGCGTTCACCCTGAGCTAGGATCAAACTCTCAAATAAAACATTTGTGTTTGATTACTCTAGTTATAGAATAAACTACTATAATGTGTTCCCACTTCGCCTTACGGCTCCGCGGGATAATTCGAAACAACTTTAAAAAACTAACTACTAATTTTCTGGTTGTTTACTTATTTGCCGATTTAGAATGGTTTTTCTAAATCATGCTCGGTATTAAATTTTCAAGGCGGCGTGATAAAAAACACCCGCGAAAATATTCTTTTGAAAAAAATATTTTCGCGGACGTTTTCGAAATCAAAATTAAATTTTTTGATTTATAAATTTTGCGGTAGTAAAATTAATAATTTTCAACTACACTATGCATTCTATTCCAAAATATAATTGCTGTCAAGTCCCTTTCTCATGTGTTTAATATATCAAAAAAAATCCTCCGTGTCAACAACTAAAACTACTACATGTTTTTAAAATTTTCTGGCATAAAATTAAATCTTGCTTTTCAATGCAGGAATATTCAATGAGTTTTTAATATAATCAATTTCTTTTTCCAATTCTGCTGCGCCTTTTAAATTTTCTTTTATTATTTTTCTGTGCCATAAGTTTGCGTAGCGACATATTTTATATTTATAATTCTATTATACTCTGGCAAAACCTTGTGTCAAACAACAAAAAAAACGCCGTTTTAGGCGACGTTTTACTGGAGCCATCTCCGAGATTTGAACTCGGGACCTACTGTTTACAAAACAGTTGCTCTACCGCTGAGCTAAGATGGCGCGGCATTTTACTTGCTCTTCTTCTTTAATTCTTTGTCAACTTCTTGCGCTTTTTTTCTGAGTTTGTGTAGAAGATGATCAATTCTTGTTTCAAGCTTTAATGTCATTATTTTAACCCAAGACAGGAGTTTGTGCAACCATATCTTTTTTTCTAGCGCGAGCAAAATACTTTTTGCCCAGTTTTCAACGTCTAAAATAATCTTATGCTTTTTAATTCCAGTGCTTCCTTTTTGAGGCAGCGTATTTAAAACAGGAATCTTTTTTGCCAGAATAAACAACACTCCGCCAAGACTGATAATAAATATTATAGAAATTATAAGCTCTAACATAAAAAATTATTAACTAAATTTCAAATCTTGCAAATCGCTTAACTTCTATATTTTCGCCAACTTTTGCAACAGTGTCTTCGATTAAATTTTTGACTGTTTTTGTATCGTCTTTAATCCAGGTTTGAGAAAGCAAGCAAATTTCTTTTTTATACTTACTAATTTTTCCTTCTAAAATTTGCTTTACAATGTTTTCTGGTTTGCCCGAATCTTTTACCTGTTCTGTCCAAATTTTTATTTCTCCGTCCAAAAATCCTTCTGGAACTTCTTCTTCTTTAACATACGATGGTTTCATTGCTGCAATTTGCAAGCAAATCTCATGAGCCAGGTTCTTAAAATCTGGAGATTTTCCAACAAAATCGGTTTCACATCTTATATCTAGTAATACGCCTGTTTGTGCGTTTGCGTGTAGATAGGTTTCAACTAATCCTGCCTTAACATCTCGTGATGTTTTTTTATTAAGCACTTTTTGACCCCAAATTCGCAACAATTCCTTGGCTTTGTTGGCATCGCCATTAGCTTGCTCTAAAGCTTTTTTGACTTCTGTTGGAGGAACCCCTGTTTCCTCACGGAGTTGTTTTATTTGTTCTATGCTGATCATGACGAATTTGAAATTTTAAATTATTTTGCTGTTTGCCTAGAATTTATAATTGTTTCCTTCACTCTTTCTATTATATACGAAACTGCAGAAATTGCATCATCATTGGCTGGAACAGGATAATCAACAATGTCAGGATTTACATTTGTATCAACAATTGAAATTATTTTGATCCCCTTTCTTTTTGCTTCTCTGGCGCAGGTTATATCTTTATCTAATCCAAAAATAAACACTGCGTCTGGCAACTTTTGCATATTTCTTACTCCTTCAAATTTTACTTTTAGCTTGGCGATTTCTTTATCAAAATCCAACCTTTCTTTTTTTGTATACTTTTCCAATCCGCCTGTTTCTCTCTTTTTTTCTAAGTCCTTAAAATATGAAACTCTTTTTTGGATTGTTTCAAAATTTGTGAATGTTCCGCCAAGCCATCTTTCTGTAACATAAGGAACTCCACATTCTTCGGCTGCCAGCTGAACAATTCCTTTTAATTGAACCTTTGTTCCAACAAAAACTATTGACTTTCCCTCAGAAACAATTTTGGAAACAAAATTCAAAGCTTTTTCAAGCTCTTTTTGTGTTTTCTCCAAATCAAAAATATGCACGTTGTTCTTTATTCCAGAAACGTACGGCTTCATTTTTGGATGCAACTTTGAAACTTTGTGTCCCAAATTTACACCAACTGCTGCCATTTCCTCAACGCTAATATTGGTATTTTTTGACATTTGATATTTTGAAGCTTGCATGCAATTTCATGAGGGTCCTGAGAAACTCAAAAATTGCACAAACAACCTTAAAAAGCTGCTTTGCTTCTTTTTTATTTATTTTTTTGCTCTTACTCTCGTGTCTTTTTTAACTTTTTTAACACCAGTTTTCTTTAAAGCTCTGTCTTTAAACTTCTGAACGCGTCCCAATGTATCCATAACTTTTTCTTGTTTGGTATAAAAAGGATGACATTTTGCGCAAACCTCAGTTTCTATAAATTCTTTAGCTGAACCAACAGTAAAAGAATTGCCACATGCGCAGTGAACTGATGCCTTATAGTATTTTGGATGTATATCTGCTTTCATTTTTTATAATTAAATTTGATATAATTTATATATTTAGAATAATATCATATTTTTTCTATAATAGCAATAGTTGCATAAAAAAAGCGGACAATAAATGTCCGCCAAATTATTTTTGTGTACCGCTTTTGGTGCAGTGGTTGTTTTAAGCGTAATTGCTTATCTGCAACTCCCTGTTAAAAAGTACGAGGCATTGGAATAGCGCTTGATCTTCGCCTTCGATAAATATATGTCCAAAACTTTTTGCGAAGTCTTGCCTTTTTGCGTCTTCTCCCACCCACATTTTTTCGATACTTTTCTTTCTTCAAGATCACCCTCCTTTGGTTTTAAAAAAGCTTTTTCTGATTGTTGTGATTGTGCGGAGTTTTTGTCCCGCCACGCTGAGCCCTAAATCAGTCTCTTCCGCCTCGACAAGGCAACTCACTCCATTCAGAAGTTTTTTCCTCCAAGCGATAAAGAACAATCTTACTTCCACGCGGTAACTGATGCAATTTGCGAAAAAGTTTTGCTCTTGCCCGCCCGTCCGAGTAATCCCTGAATTGTTTCTTTTGAGGCTTTTTTTCACCGCTTGTTATCACAAAGCGGTACTCGTGCTTCGGCGCTTTGTGAAACCTGCCCATGGTAATCCTCCATACAAAGTTAACAAAGATCAAAATTAAGTAACTCCAATTTATCACAAAACCTTTCCAAAATCAATATTTTATGATATAAATAAAAAATAATTTGTCATTCCGGGCTTGACCCGGAATCCACGTCGTCGTTAAGGTGTGGATTCCCGCCTTCGCGGGAATGACAGACGAAAATAATTTATGACAGAACCAGATTATTCAAAATTTACGCCAGAAGACTGGAAAAATTATAAGCCTGAGGAATTTTCGGCGGACATCGGAAGTCCGACAAATGCTGAGAAACAGGCTGTGATTATTGAAATACGCGCTGGGCAAGGCGGAGACGAGGCCGGGCTTTTTGCTCGCGATTTGTACCGAATGTACTCGCGATACGGACAAACAAAAGGTTGGAAAGAAAGAATTTTGGAATCAAATAATTCAACGGTTGGCGGATATAAAGAAGTCATCTTTGAATTGTCTGGGGCAGGAGCTTACGATGAATTGCAAAACGAAGGCGGTGTACATAGAGTTCAGCGAATTCCAAAAACCGAAAAGCAAGGCAGAGTTCACACCTCAACAGCAACAGTGGCAGTTTTATTAAAGCCTAAAAAAACGGAGGTAAACATTTCTCCCTCTGATTTAGAAATCTCAACCTACAAATCTTCTGGGCCGGGCGGACAATATGTAAACAAAACAGAATCTGCAATTAGAATTGTCCATAAGCCATCAGGATTGGTTGTAACCTGTCAATCAGAAAGAAATCAGGTGCAAAACAAGGAAACCGCTTTGTCGCTTTTGGCTGCGAGACTTTTGCGAGCTCAAGAGGAAGCCGATTTGTCAAGCTTGTCAGCAGAAAGGAGAGACCAAATTGGCTGGGCCAAAAGATCCGAAAAAATACGCACCTACAATTACCCGCAAAACCGAATCACCGACCACAGAATAGAAAAATCCTGGCACAACCTAGAATCAATAGTAAACGGCGACCTAGAACCAATAATCAAAGCCTTCAAAAAATCTTCTACATAGGAAAAAGGCGCCGTCTCTACAGGGGAGAAAACGGCGCCATGCTAAAGTGTTTTACCCAACTCGCCGAGTGATTCTGCGTATGCAGATATTATTCGACGATAAGGTTGTCAGCCTTCGTGCGGAAGCGAAGCTTGGAAGCTAAGCCCGCGGGAGTGAAACTTTTCTTTCCTTTCTTGCTAGCTTTTAAAGCTGGCTGTTTTGTTTTTTAAAACAAACTTGGCGAGAGATCCAGCGTCAACTGGAATCAGTTAACTGATAACTGGATCGGGCCGCGGCCGGAGGTCAGGCGGACAAAGAAAAATCGGTGCTGAACAGGAACAAATTAGGGTTGTTGTGTGGTCGCATAAGCGATCCTCTTTCTGCCAGCTGCATCGCCCATAGTCGAAGCGATTTCGCCAGCGGTTTGTGGAAAGGAACTGGAAAGAACGAAACAGACGAGGTTCGTGTAAACACGCTTGTCTGCTTATGCTCCAATCCTAGCATAATATATAATTACTGTCAAGCCTTTTTGTGCGGTTTTTCTTATGATCCTAGGATGTTTGTTTGGCAGCCATCGTCGTAGGTGAACGAGCCGTCGTCTATGAAGCTTTGGATGCAGGATGCTTTATACATAACCGATCTTGCGTAGGCTGACGAGCCGCCATAATATTTTGAAGCTGCTTTACTTTCTTTAGCTGCAGTTTGCGAAGACGCCCCTAAATCTGCAAGATAAAGTCCTGAGGCTGTGAAAGAATCTTTAATTGCCCATGGATCTGCTGTTTTGCCAAGCAAAACTTTTAATCTGTCGGCGAATAAATTCCATGTAGAGGCAATAAACTGAGCAGGACCCATTGCTCCGCCCCAACCGGTTGGAACACCGCCAACATAAGCTGGAATCCAGCACGAAACTGGAGTGGCATAAGGATCTTTTCCTAAGGCGGTTACAATTTTTATAAAAGGAGGAACGTCTCTTGTTGGCTTCATAACTCTAATTATTGCCTTTCCACTGGATATTTTTTTGCCAGCTCCTGTGCCTGAATCGGTTAAATAGCATTGTCCAACATTTTTTCCAATTGCCGACTCTTGACTGATAATTGCTAGTAAAAATGCCGGCCTGATGCCAACCAATTTAGCGGCCGTTTTAGCAACCTCCAACGCTTCACCAAAAGTTGGAACTTTTGAAACACCAACCATTTGGAAGAGCATTGATTTTATTTTTGCCGATTTCTCTTCTGCCAATTTTTTAGTTTTTAATTGCAATTGATATTGCGTTTCGGTTAACTGCAAATATTGATCTTGTTGTTTTTTGTTTTGTTCATTTTGTTTTTTCTGCAGCGTTTGCAGAGCAATTGTTTTTTGCAACTGATCTACGCTATCGCTCATTTTTGTCTGCTGTCCTTGGAGGTATGTTCCTAGTGTTTTTGTGTTGTCTAAAAGATCGCTCACTTGAGAGTTAAGGCTTTCCAGATACGCTAAATCACTGAAAAAGTCCGAAAGATTGCCTTCTAGTAAAATAATAAACGCAGGTTTCTGATCTTCTTCATAAACCGACCTTAAGATATTTGTTATCTGGTTTTGAGAATCCTGGATTTCCTTAGTAGTTTTATTTATGGAAACCTCTGTGTCGGAGATTTGTATATTTAAATCCTTAACCATAATTTTCCCCTGATTTATATCGGCTTCTAACCCCTGAATTTTGTTTTTAAGCTTTGTTATTGCGCTTTGAAGAGTATTTTTTTGCGCAGAGGTTTTTGTTATATCTTTTGCCAAACGAGCTGATTGTTGATCGTAATAATCTGCACATTTTTGCAAAAAGGCTTTGCAATCAGCAGCGCTAGAATCTGGACAACCAGTAGTTGACTCAGAAATTTTTGCGCACTCAACGCCCAGATCTTCTGCAAAAACATTGCCAGCTGTCAGGCAGAAAAAACCAGCTAAGCTGGCAAACATTACAAAAAAAATTAAAATTTGTGTATTTTTTTTCATCTAATTATATTCTCATTATTACTTTTTTTTTGCAAAAAAACAACCCCGTTTTTTCACAGGGTTGTTTTGAAATTTATTTGGTTGTATCTTCAACAACTTCTTCAGTTTTTTCTTTCTTTTCTACTTTTGCAACATCCTCCACTTTTTCTTCAATCTCTTTTGCCAATTCCTCCTCAACATTAGCTGGCTGAGCAACAGAGACTACTATTTCTTCTGGCTTTGCTACAACTTTAACATCTTTTGGCAAAATCAAATCTTTTATTAGAATGTGGTCTCCAAAAGTCTTGAGGCTCTCTATTGAAACCTTAATTTCGTGCGGAAGATTTTGTGGTAATGCCTTTACTTCTAGCTCAGAAATGTTTTTTATCAAGGTTCCGCCCAAATCCTTCACTGCCAAAGATACTCCTTCTAAGGTCAATGGCACTTTCACCTGCACTTCTTCTTTTAGTGATGTCTGGAAAAAATCAATGTGTGTGAACTGGTCTGTAATTGGATCTTTCTGAAAATCGTGAACCAAAACTGGCCGTTTTTCTTTATCACCCTCTATATCAAGCTCTATTAAAGAACTTTCGCCGGCTTCTCTCAAGATTTTTTGAAAATCTTTGTAATCAATGTCCAATAAGACATTCTTAACCTTATGTCCATAAACAACAGCAGGAATTCTGCCGTTATCTCTTAAAACATTGGCTTTTCTGCCAGTTTCGTTTCTAATTTTTGCGGATAATTTTATCATCATATTTATATTGCTTTAACGGTTATTTCTCAATGTGAATGCATTGTGCAGGACATGCCTCAGAGGCAGACTCAGCGCACTCTATTTTTTCTACTTCTAATTCTTCGACTTCTTGCTTAGCTGCATCTTTGATATGAGATTTGCCGTCTTCTGCCATCTCAAAATATTTTGAGCACAAAGCAGCGCAAGAACCGCAGCCAATACATTTTTCTCTCTCTAATTTAATTTTTGCCATAGTCTTATTTGTATAATTAATTATATTAGTATATTTATTAACTTTTGTAAATAGCCCGACAACTACGCCTTGTTTCCGCTGCCAAACATCTCAATTTTTGCACCAGCAACTCTCTCAACCGAAGTCATAGCGTTAGCCAAAAATTTGTATGGCACTATTTCTTCCACATCGCTCAGCGATCTCCTAATATTGCCAGCAAATGCCAGCCTTAGCTCTGTGTTAATGTTTATTTTCACAATGCCATTTTGTATAGCCTCTTTTATGCCATCCTCGGGAGTCCCAGACCCGCCGTGCAAAACCAGCAAAGCATCTCCAACTTTTTCCCTAATTGCTTTCAAAACATCAATCCTCAAATTTGGATCAATGCCAGAAATCTCTATCCCATGGAAATTTCCCATACTAACTGCCAGTAAATCAGCTTTTGTTTCATTCAAAAACTTCAAGGCCTCATCGGGTTTGGTTAAATCCTCTTCCTTTATTTCAAATTTTTCTGAATAAAGCTTTGAAGAGTCTGTCCCGATCCTGCCAACCTCGCCTTCAACCAAAACGCCTTTTTCTGTAGCGTATTCAATAACCTCTTTTGTTATTTTTATGTTCTCATCTAGTGGCAATTTTGATCCGTCAAAATGAACCATATCGTATCCAGCATCAATTGCCAATTTTACATAGTCAAAAGACTTCCCATGATCCAAGTTCAAAAAAATTGGCAAACCAGTCTTTTTTCTATAGAAATCCCTTAATGTAACCGCCTCTTCTAGCCCAAAAAATTTGCTCTCGCCCTCAGAAGTTGCCAAAATTATCGGCGATTGCAATTCAACCGATTTTTTAATCACCGCCTTCATTTGCGAAAAATCCGAGAAATTAAACTGCGGAATCGCAAACCCTTCTTTCTGAGCCTTTTCCAAATAATATTTTAAATTTTCCATATTTTATTTTGGCAAACACAAATTATTTTCTGTGCAAAGCTGTTTTGTAACCTTGACCCTTACAAACTCTGAATTCTTTTCTAGCAGACCGGTTTTTGCTCCAACCTGCGATAAGTTTGCTTCCGAATTTGCTAATCCCAGCTGAATGGCTTTTTCGATGTCGCCATCATGCCTGATGTAATCAGACAAAAATCCTGATGCAAACGAATCGCCAGCGCCGGTTGTGTCAACAATTTTTCTGTCTTCATGCGGCAAGGCCGAATACAAATATTCGCCATCAGAAACCACAACCCCTTCTCCACCTTTTGTCATCACGGCAATTCCAGGACAAATTTCATCAATTTTTTTGAAAATTTCGTTTTCTTTTTCAAAAGAAATTTCCGTTAAAAAAGATGCTTCTTCCTGATTAAAAAACAAAATATCAACTTTTTGCAAAATATTTTCCAACTGTTCTTTTGGCAAAGCCAGCTGCTGTTTTGACATATTCACGGCAATTTTTATTTTATTCTCGTACGCAAAGCTAACCAAGTCCGCAAACATGTCGCACAATAAACCGCCGAGCGGCGCTAAATAAATCCACTTTGTTTTTATTTTTTTCCATGGAATATCCTTTTCTCCCAACAAATCCGACGCCCCTCTGTAAACCAAAATTGTCCTATCGCTTTCCGTGTTTGAAATTACAACAGAATGGTTTGTGTGCCTCTCTTTTTTCTTAACAATAAACCTCGTATCAACTTTAAAATGCTTTAGCTCTCTGATAATTTCAAGTGCCGCAGCATCAACTCCAATTGATCCACAAAAAGCGGTTTTAAAACCCTGTTTTGCAAAAGTTGCGGCAACATTTGTCCCACCTCCGCCGGTTGTGTAAACAATATCCTCAACATCAATTTTAGACCCCAAAGCCAAACAAAGCCCTTGCCCCGTCGCAAAGTCTTTTTCATCTTTCAAAATCTTAAACGCCTTAGATTTAACATGAATATCCTGGGCCGCAGACCCAAAAGTTATAATATCGTACATCTTTTTCTTATTATTTATTTTCTAATTTCTTTTCGGTTTCGGCGATTGCTATTTTGGTTTTTATTACCGAGTCTGGATTTAATGACATTGACTCAATTCCAAGCTCAACCAAAAATTGGGCAAAGTCCTGGTAGTCTGAGGGGCCTTGTCCGCAAATGCCGATGTATTTATTGTTATTCTTACATACTTTTACCACTTCTTCAATAAGCTCCTTGACTGCCTCATTCTTCTCATTTCCTATATAAGACAATCCTCCATTGTCTCTATCTAGTCCAAGCGTTAACTGAGTCAAGTCATTTGAGCCAATAGAAAATCCGTCAAAAATTTGCAAAAACTGCTCAGCCAAAATTACATTAGATGGCACCTCGCACATGACATAAATCCGTAGAGGATTTATGTCACCCTGAGCGGAGTCGAAGGGTTGCCTTTTTAACCCATTTTCCGCCATTATTTCTACAACTTTCCTGCCTTCGTCCAAGGTTCGGCAAAACGGAACCATTGGTATAATGTTGTCCAAACCAAACTCTTCTCTAGCTTTTTTTATTGCTTTGCACTCCAAAACAAACGCATCCTTAAACTTTGGATCATAATATCTTGAAGCTCCGCGAAAACCAATCATTGGATTTTCTTCCTGAGGCTCGTAGGCTTCTCCGCCCAGCAAAGACCTGTATTCATTGGTTTTAAAATCCGAAAATCGCACAATAACTGGTTTTGGATAAAACGCTGCGCCAATTGTCCCAACACCCTCGGCTAATTTATCAATATAAAACTGAACTTTGTCCGTATAACCCAGCGTAGCTTGGTCAATTTTTTTCTTTAAAGCTGGCTTTAATTTTTTATAATTTATTAAAGCGTTTGGATGTACTTTTATAGAATTTATAATAATAAATTCTTCTCTTGCCAAACCAACGCCATCATTTGGAATAAAACTTAAGTTGTAAGCGTTTGACGGCTCGCCAACATTCATTAAAATTTTTGTTTTTGTTTTGGCAATACTTGAAATGTCAGTTTTTTTGATTTCAAAAGGAATTATTCCGTCATAAACTCTTCCATCTTCTCCTCCAGCGCAGGAAACCGTTATTTTTTGTCCTGTTTTTATTTTTTTAGTGGCATTACCTGTCCCAACAACAGTTGGTACGCCCAGCTCGCGGCCCACAATTGCTGCATGACATGTCCTACCCCCGCGGTTTGTCACAATTGCTTTTGCAATTTTCATTGCTGGAACCCAGTCAGGATCAGTCATATCGGTCACCAAAACTTCGCCTTCTTTAAATTTCTCAATATCTTTTACAGACATTATAACCTTTGCAATTCCTTGTCCAATTTTGCTCCCCACACTCATTCCTTCTGCTAATAAAGTTTTTTTAGCGGTTTCATCAAGCTTATATTCCTCTAAAATATTCAAATTTTTCTTACTCTGTACTGTTTCTGGCCTTGCTTGCACAATAAACAATTCGCCAGTCACTCCATCTTTCGCAAACTCCATGTCCATTGATTTCTTGTAGTGATCTTCAATAAGTATTGACCATCTTGCTAAAGATAAAACGTCCTCGTCGCTTATGCAAAAAGTTTTTCTTTCTTTCTTGGTCGTAGTAACGTCTTTTGTTGGAGACTTTAAATTTTTAGTATAAATTAGCTTTACCAATTTTGATCCCAGCCTTTTTTCCAGAATTGGTTTAAATCCCTTTTTTAAGGTTGTCTCAAAAACATAAAATTGATCAGGATCAACTCTGCCCTTTACAACGTTTTCACCCAAACCCAGGCTTGCGTTAATTAAAACAACATCTCCAAATCCAGACTCTGTTTCACAAGAGAATATTACTCCAGAAACACCAACGTCCGACCTCACCATCTTGCACACGCCCACAGACAAAGCAACAGAAAGATGATCAACCTTCACCTGCTCTCTGTAAATAATTGCCCTGTCTGTAAAAAATGAAACAAAACAATCCTTAACAGCTCTAACCAAACTTTCTTGCCCCGTAATATTTAAATAAGTTTCAAATTGCCCCGCGAACGAAGCATCTGGATTATCTTCGGCAACTCCCGATGTCCTAACAGCCACGTCTGTATTTTCAACATTATATTTTTGCGACAATTTTGCATAAGCTTCAAATAAATCTTTTTTTAAATCTTCAGGCAAAACTCCTGTAGCAATTTTT
>Ga0172381_10006623_pt1 | contig 11570 bp, 15 predicted proteins | sample Leawel6488metaG_FD_119754 | JGI IMG/M metagenome (GOLD analysis project Ga0172381, IMG submission 119754) | Leachate microbial communities from a municipal landfill in Southern Ontario, Canada - Leachate well 64-88 metaG | ecosystem: Engineered > Solid waste > Landfill > Unclassified | place... | reverse complement strand
TCTTAGTCAGCTTAATTTTCGAGGCAATCTTATTCGCTTCGCTTCATAAGACCGTGACAACAATTTTATATATAATTTTAGGCGTCGTAGTTGTGGCTATTTTATGGATAATAGCTGCATTTAACGGCTTTGTCACCCTCAAAAACGGGGCAAAAGAGGCCTGGTCAGATATTGATGTTCAACTAAAAAGAAGGTATGATTTAATTCCAAACTTAGTTGAAACAGTCAAAGGATATGCAACTCACGAAAAAGAAATTTTTGAAAAAGTGACACAAGCAAGAGCTTCAGCAATGTCTGCTCAAGGAATGAAAGACAAGGCAGCTGCTGAAAATCAATTAACAGACACTTTAAAAAGCTTGTTTGCTGTTTCTGAAAACTATCCTGATTTGAAAGCTTCAACAAACTTTTTGGAATTACAAAGAGAACTTACAGATACAGAAGACAAAATTCAGGCAGCTCGTAGATTTTACAATACTAATGTCAGAGATTTAAACATTAAGATAGAAAGTTTTCCTGATAATATTGTTGCAAACAGCTTTGGATTTAAGCAAATGGAGCTATTTGAAGCAAATGGAGCTGAAAAAGAGCCAATTGCTGTAAAGTTTTAAGATTGGTTAGTTAGAATTTATTATGGCGAGTATTTATACACAAGCAGATTCAAATACTAGAAAAACCTGGTTTTTAATAACTGGGTTTTTAGTCTTTATTATTGCAATAGGTTATCTTTTCAGCTATATCCTAGGAGACAGTTCAATCTTGTATATTGCTGCATTTTTTAGCATTGCAACAAGTTTTGCTAGTTACTGGTGGTCAGATAAAATTGTTTTATCGATGACAAGGGCAATTCCGGTTGAACACAACAAAAATCCGGAACTTTATCATATCGTAGAAAACTTGTGTATAACTGCCGGGCTTCCTTGTCCTAAGATATATATAATTCCTGAAATGCAGATGAACGCTTTTGCAACCGGAAGAGATAAAAATCACGCAGTTGTTGCAGTTACTCAAGGACTTTTAAACAGATTAGACAAAACAGAACTACAGGGAGTTTTAGCTCACGAATTATCGCACATTGGAAACAAAGACATGTTATTGAGTACGGTAGTTGTTATTTTGGCAGGAATTGTTTCAATGCTGGCAAATTTCTTTATGAGAATCAGTTTTTGGGGCGGTCGCAGAAATTCCGATGACAATAATGGCGGGAACGCCTTAATGCTGGTTTTGGGAATTGCTGCAGCTATTTTAGCTCCAATTGCAGCCAGTATGATTCAAATGGCAATATCTAGAAAAAGAGAATTTTTGGCAGATGCTGATGGAGCGCTTTTAACAAGGTATCCAGAAGGATTAGCGTTGGCATTGGAAAAAATTTCAGGAGATTCAACTCCAATGAGAACGGCAAACACTGCCACAAGCCACTTGTTTATTTCTTCACCATTCAAGGGAAAACAAGCAAAAAGTTGGTTTGTCAATTTATTTCAAACCCATCCTCCAGTTGAAGAAAGAATAAAAGCATTAAGAGGGATGGATATAAAATAATATGTCAGAAAAAATAATCACAAGAGGAGATTTAAATAATATATTAAATGAACTTTTTCCATTTGATAATGGGCACAAGCAATACATCAAAAATGTTTTTGAGAGTGATATGGGAAATGGATTAACAGAAACTGAATTTAAGAGGAAATTAGAATCAATAAAATATAATCCTACAGATGAAACCGATATGTGGGATGTTGAGCATGTCAAAAAGGCGCTTTTGAATAAAATAGGCAAATAGATATTATACGGAGGAGTCGCATAGCGGCCATTGCAACAGCTTGGAAAGCTGTGACCTTCACAGGTCCCGTGGGTTCGAGTCCCACCTCCTCCGCCTTCAGTCGCCGAAGCGACCTTCGGCGGACACAGTCCGCCAGAAGTCGCGAAGGAGATCATTGCTCAACAAATGTATTATGTATATATTTTAAATTGTGCAGATAGTTGGTGGTAAAGTTAATTAAACCAGATACTTTAATGTTAAATCCAGAAATACACGAGCCAATTGAACAACAGGAACCTGAGTCAGTCACAGAATCATCGCCCGAAGTTTCTAATTCATCGCCAGACGTAAAACAAACAGAACAAGCAGAATCATCTGATACAGAACAGAATGAAGAACGAGAGCAATCTCCAGCTGAACGTATCGGTCGCGAAGAAACTGAAAAAAGAATTCCTGAAATGATTAAGCTTGTGACTAGAGGGCTTAGTGACTTATTTGAATTACTTCCGAAAAATCGAGACACCGAAGTAAAAGACATTGTAAATTTAATAGAGCATACTGAGCTTGATATTATGCTTCCCGGTATGCGTAAAAAATTTGCTAAGGAGGCAATTGACCAAAAAATTCATCTTTTAAAGGATAAGGCTGAATTTATTTCACAATCTTTAGGGACAGAGGCAATTAAAATGTTTGTTCATCTTGAAGCTATGAAAGCCGGGTCAGACGCAACACTTGAACGACTTCGAGATGATCCAGAACAAAACAAATTAATACTGGAACAATTGCATAAAGACCTTGATTTGGTTTATGAAAAGAAAAGTGATGAGCGGAATAAGGAAGAGGATAAGAGTTTGCAGGATATTGAGAGTCACAATTAACGGCAAGGTTGTCTGTAATCTAAGCGTTCGTCAGAAAGCGAGCGCTTTTTAAAAAAAATATGGAATTAGGTTTTTGGAAAAAATTAAAGCGACCGATTATGGCTATAGCTCCTATGTCGGGCATTACGGACGAAGCATTTCGCCTTATGCTTTTAAAGTACGGGAAACCGGATGTTTTCTGGACTGAATTCGTTTCGGTAGATGGTTTGTTTTCTGATAAAGGCAGGAAATATTGCCTTAAAACTTTAAAATTCAATCCAAAAGAGCGCCCGATTGTTGCCCAAATTTTTGGAGGCGAACCTGCTTATTTTGAGAAAGCTGCAGAAACTATTGCGGATCTTGGCTTTGATGGAATTGATATTAATATGGGTTGTCCTAACAGAGATATTGAAAAAATAGGGGCGGGTGCTGCATTAATAAAAACTCCCGAATTGGCAAAAGAAATTATTAGGGCAACAAAAAAGGGTGCCGGGAAAATTCCGGTTTCTGTAAAAACACGTATTGGTTATGATAAAAATGAAATTTCCGAATGGATTTCGGCAATTCTTGAGGAAAATATTGCTGTATTAACAGTACATTTTCGTAGCAGAAAAGAAATGTTTGCTCCGCCTGCCCATTGGGAACTGGCAGAGGAAATTGTAAAACTTAGAGATAAAATTTCTCCAGAAACATTGATTATCGGGAATGGTGATATTAAATCTGTTGAGGAGGCAAAAGAGCTGGTTAAAAATACCGGCATAGATGGCATTATGTTTGGCAGGAGTATTTTAGGAGACCCATGGTTTTTTGCAGAAAAAAAGCCGACTATATCGGAAAGATTAAACGCCGCTATCGAACATTCTGAAATTTTTGATAATTTGCATAAGGAAGATATGGATAAAGACGGTCATTATAAACAATTTGATGCGATGAAAAAACATTTTCATGCATCTGTGAAGAATTTTAATGGCGCTAAAGAACTTAGAGAAAGTCTTATGAAGGTGAAAAATACATCCGAGGCTAAAAAAATAATAGAAGATTTTTTGAAATAGAAATCTATGGGCTTACGCCCATAATACTTACAGAATAAGTATTACTTAAATTTTACATTTGTAAAATTTAAGATTTATGTTATTTCCTCCATCCCGCTTCGCGGGGCTACGGGGCTTGCTCTGTATCTGTGGGGCTTTGCCACACAGATACAGAGCAAGAAATAATAAAATATTCAAAAGGATATAATAAAAACATGACAAATAAAAAAATTTGGTTCAAAGCAAAAGAATATGGATATGGCTGGTACCCTGCAACCTGGGAGGGATGGACAATCATTTTGATTTTTGTTGTTGCTATTACTGCAGCCGCTATTATTTTTGAAACAAATGTTGAAAAATTTTTAGTGCCTTATTTAATAACAGTTTTTGCGCTGAGCGGATTGTTTATTTATATTTGTTATAAAACAGGAGAAAAGGCGGAGTGGAGATGGGGAAAGAAAAAATAATTGCTAAATTTGACGGCAGATTGTGGTGGAGGTACTATTAATTTAGATAATTAATTATTAAAAACATGGAAGCCAAAAATTTTTCAATCAATTTTATAGGTATAGCCCTGATAGTTAGCGCCGTTATCTTCGGAAGTTTTTATTACTATGCTCAGTTGGCAAATACTAAAGATGTCTTGTCTGTCACAGGTTCAGCTAAAACTAAAGTCACCTCAGACCAGGCCAAAATAGTAATCTCTTTGGCTAGAACGGCTAGTGTTAGTAATTTATCTTATGGCTATAGTCAAATTGCAAATGATTTAAAGTTGTCTGAAAAATTGTTAACAGATGCTGGGATAAATGCTGCCGATATAGTAGAAAGCCCGGTTTCAATGTATCAAAATTATAGCAATGATAAAGAAGCAGAACTCAGTTATAATTTGAGTCAAACTTTAACCGTGCAATCTAACGATGTAAACAAAATAACTGAGATCTCAAAAAAAGTTCCAGATTTGGCTTCACAGGGAGCAATCGTTTCTGTTCAATCCTTGGAATATTATTATTCAGGACTGCCCGATTTAAGAATTTCTTTATTGAGCGACGCAATTAAAGATGCAAAGTCCAGAGCGGAGAAAATTGCAGAAGGAACAGGAAGAAAAGTTGGCAGCGTCCAGGAAGCTTCAAGCGGGGTAGTACAAGTTTTAACTCCAAATTCTATTGAGGTGTCAGATTATGGAAGCTATGACACTTCAAGTATTGAAAAAGAAGTAATGGTGACAGTTAAAGCTTCATTTAGATTAAAATAAACAATAAAACAGCCTTAAGGGCTGTTTTTTGTTGTGGTATTGACAAGAATGTTAGAATAATATAACATTAAGATAGTTAGGTATTTCTAACAATAATATTAAATAAAATAACAAAAATATGGAGCTAACTTTAAAACAATATCAAAAAATTAGGCTGGTAATAGTTATCGTTTTAGCATTCTTTATTAGCCAATCAATAGTTTTTAGAAACTTTTTTATTCCAGTAATTTTATTAATAACGTCTTCTCTTTTACTTATGTATTTTCGTAAAAAAGTAAAAGGGGTTATAGCCGATGAAAGAGATTATGCGATGGGTGGAAAATCTGCGTTTTTAGCGATGCAAATTTATTCTTGGATTGCCGTTGTTTTTATGTTTCTATTTTATGCTATGTCAGATCTAAATCCATATTATTATCCCGTTGCGATGACATTAGCCTTTTCAACTTGTATTTTAATGCTTTTATACAGCGTTATTTTTAGATACTATAATAAAATAAATTTTGCTGATAAGAAATTAATCTATTCCGTTTTTATTTTAGCTTTATTCTTGGCTATTGTTTTGGCATTTAGTCTTCGTTTATTTTCAGGAGAAGACAGCTGGATTTGCCAGAATGGACAATGGGTTGAGCATGGACACCCATCTCTTCCCGCTCCAACAGCTAATTGCGACTAATCACTGCTATGAAAAATAAAATTAAAGAGTTAAGAGCAAAGATGAATATTACCCAGGAGGAATTGGCAGAAAAAGCCGGGGTTAGAAGAGAAACAATAGTTTTTTTGGAACAAGATAAATATAATCCTTCGCTGAAACTGGCTAATGATGTTGCTAAAGCCTTAAAAACAACAATTGATAAATTGTTTATCTTTTAATAACAAAAAACCACCCGACGTGAAAACGTTTAAGGGTGGTTTTTTTGTTGTGATATTAGTTTTTATGGCGAAGTGGTATAATTAAATAATGAAAAAGGAGAAGAAAAAAATTACAATTACAATTGGAACAGCTTTTCAAGACGCTGGAGATGCTACAAGAGCTATAGAAATTGCTAAGGGTATTAGAAAATATCAACCAGAGGATTTTGATGCAAGAATTATTTTTTTATCTCACGGAAGTAAGTTTGAGCAGAGAGTAATTGATTTGGGATTTGAAATTTATCAAACTGAGCCGAAGTTGCCTGGACTTGGATTATACCAAGATATTGGTATGACTCCGGAAAATTTCATCGGTGAAAAAAATCTCGCTAAAGAGATGATAAAAGGCGAGATAAAGGCATACGAAGAAATAAAGCCAGATGTTGCGTTATATGGTTTTTGGCCAATGGCTGGACTGGCTCGCAGAATGGTAAAAAAAGAAATTCCTGGGATTTGTTTTATTCCCCTGCCATTAACAGATGCATTTTTAGACGTGATTCCTGACGTGCCAGACCAAATAAAGTTTTTGGCAATTCTCCCATATAAGATAAGATTGTGGATTTTTCGTCGTATTCCTCACTTTGTTAAACAAAGAATTTCTCTTATACAGCAAAATAATATTCGTAATGCGGCATCTGAATTGGGTTGGAAAGGTGAACCACTTTTAAATCTTTTTAATTTACTCAAAGCTGATTTAACAATTGTAAACGATTTGCCAGATTATTATGACCAAAGCAAATTTCCCCAAAATGTTATTTTTACAGGGCCATTATTTGCCAAGGCAATGGGTGAAGAATTAATTGACTCTGAAATACAAAAAGTTTTTGATACAAAAAACGGAAGGCCCAAAATTTTTTGCACATTAAGCAGTTCAGGATCGGAAGAAATGTTAAAAGAAGTTATAAAAGTTTTTACCTATGGAGAAGGTTTAGATTGGAATGCGGTTATTCTTTCTCCTCATTATTCAGTCAAAGAAGCTTATAAAACACTTGGTGACAGAGAAGGAGTTTATATTACAGATAAATTTGTACCAGCGCAGAAAATAAATGCAATGGCAGATATCGTTGTTTGTCATGGTGGACAAGGAACGGTTCAGACCGCTATACACTCTGGGACTCCGTTGGTTGGCGTAGCAGCCCAGCAGGAACAGTTTATAAATCTTTCCAATGTGGCAGTACGCAGAGCAGGAATTCGCATCCCTTTATCAAAATGGAATACAAAAAATATTCAAAAATCGGTCAGTAAAATAATTGCCAATAAACAATATAAAGAAGCAATGCTAAAATTAAAAGATAGAGTTAATTTGATGGATGGTGAGAAAAACGCCGCTGAAGCAATTTGGAAAAAAATAGAAGAACTAATATAATAAAAAATGAGCGATATTATCAAACGAATCCGGCAAGAGTTAAAGAAAAACGCGGATGAAAAAACAAAACAGAGCGGGAAGAGATTTTTTAAAGAAGAAATTAAGCTTTATGGAGTAAAGTCCGCCGTCGGAGTTAAAATTGCAAAGGAATTTTTTAAAGAGGTTAAGGGCAAAGATAAATCGGAAATTTTTAATCTTTGTGAAGAATTATGGCAGTCTGGAATTATGGAGGAGTCTTTTATAGCCTGTAATTGGTCATACATGGTTCATAAAAGCTATGAAAAGAAAGATATTAAGATTTTCAAAGAGTGGATAGATAAATACATTAAAAATTGGGCTTCATGCGATACGTTTTGTAATCATACGATGGGAGAATTTATTGAAATGTATCCGGAATTTTTGTCAGAATTAAAAAGATGGACAAAATCAAAAAATCGTTGGATGCGCAGGGCGTCAGCCGTTTCGCTCATTATCCCAGCTAAAAAGGGAAAGTTTTTGAAGGATATTTTTGAAATTTCAGACACTTTATTGGAAGATAAAGAAGATATGGTGCAAAAAGGGTATGGTTGGATGTTAAAAGTTGTCAGCCAAGCTCATCAAAAGGAAGTTTTTGACTATGTAATGAAAAATAAAGCGAAAATGCCGAGAACGGCCTTAAGGTATGCCATTGAAAAAATGCCCAAGAGCTTAAAGGTCAAAGCAATGGCAAAATAATATTAATTATTATTACAAAAATATGGAAAATCAAAAAGAGTGTTGTGCAAAATTTAATCCAGAAATTTGGGACAATAAAACAATTGAATGGACTGACAAATTGTTCATTCGCGAAGACTTGCCTCAAATATTTCATATGCCTTTGCCATGGACAATCGGAGGCGTGATGACAAAGTTATGGAAAAAGATACAGGATGCGGGAGCTAACCCTGAGATTAAAGATTTTATTTGGCTTTGCTATGATCCTTCACCATGGAAATCAGAAAATTATATAGCTGTGACAAAAGAGGTTTCTGGATTAAGAAACGAAAAAATATCGGGGACATTTATGACAAAAGTTTTTGATGGGCCTTATAATGAAGTTCCAAAATGGATTAAAGAAATGGATAGGTTTTTATCTGGCCAAGGAAAAAAAGCAGAAAAATATTATTTTTATTACACTACTTGCCCAAAATGCGCTAAAAAATATGGGCATAATTACGTAGTTCTATTTGCAAAAATATAATTAAAAGCGGATTTTCCGCAAAAATATGGACAATAAAACAAAAGCAAATATAATTCATTTTTCAAAAATATTATTGCTGGTAATTGCTGTCTGGTGGGTTGTTTTTGCACTGCTTTCAGGAGCAGAAAACAGCGGATTCTTTAAAAATATCCCAAATGCCTTGCCATGGATTGTCTTGTTGGCTTTTGTTTGTATTGCTTTCAGATGGCAAATTTTAGGCGGAATTTTGGTTATTCTTTTTGGGGTTTTTACCATATTGTTTTTCAGCGCACTGGAATTTTTTTGGATTTTGTTCCTAATATCTTTACCGTTAATCTTGTTGGGTTTTGTTTTGACATTAACCAGCTATAAGAATTAAATCTATGTTTGTGAAATATTTAGTTAAGATAGAGAAAATCTCAGCTTGGATTTTATTCTTTGTGATTTTAATATATGCTGTCACCGGCTATGGGATGACAAGGGGATTTGGTACGCAGCTTTTTAGGACGCTGCATTTGGAGTGGCTGGGATTGATAGGGCTTTTGGTTTTTATTATACATACTTCTTGGGGGATATCTTTAGCTTTAAAACGCTGGAGAATTTGGAATATTACTACAAAGAGCCTTTTGTTTATTTTTTACGTCGCTATCGTCTTATTTTTTGTTTTTGTGCACTTTTTTTATCAGTCGTCAGGATACGGGAAGTCAAACGATTTTAAAAATGAACCAACTGTTGTAAATCAGGAAGCCGGAACAACAATTTTCACAAAAGAAATACTGGCGCAATTTAACGGCTTAAATGGAAATGCAGCCTATGTTGCCGTTGACGGAATTGTTTACGATGTTTCATCTGTTTTTCTAAATGGCGAGCATCATGGCTGGTCCGCCGGGCAAGATTTAAGCTCTGAATTTTACCAAGAACATTCGGCTAGTAAATTAAAAGGATATACTATAGTTGGAACTTATCAAGCTAACTAATTATGGTAAATAAAATTATTCTTGTTGATAAAAAAGACAGGGAAATTGGCAGTGAATTTAAATTGAAAGCACATAGAGAGGGCAAACTTCATAGAGCCTTCTCTATTTTTGTTTTCAATTCAACAGGTCAGATGCTTTTGCAGAGACGAGCGCTGAAAAAATATCATTCTGGAGGATTATGGACAAATACTTGTTGTAGTCATCCAAAAGTTGGAGAAAATATTTTAGAGGCAGGACACAGAAGATTAAAAGAGGAAATGGGTTTTGATTGCAAACTGGTTGAAGTCTTTAGTTTTGTGTATAAGGCAAAATTGGATCATAATCTTGCGGAATATGAATTTGACCACGTATTATTTGGCAAATTTAACAGGAATCCTGTAATTAATAAAAATGAAGTTGCAGAAACAAAATGGGTTGATTTAGATTTATTAACCAAAGATTTAAAAATTAATCCGCAAATTTATACCTTTTGGTTCAAAAAGTGTTATAATAAAGTATTAAGAAAAGTTTAAAGAATTTCATAGTCACACGATCGAGTCTGGTAAACAATGCCATATTCGCGTCTTTCCTTCAAAAGAGCATTATTACCAGACTTATAATTATGAACTTGCTCATAGTTGATGATGACAAGCAAATCATTGATTTTTTAAAGCCTTCCCTGAAAGCGGAGGGTTTTGTTGTAGACACGGCAAATAATGGAGAAGACGGATTATATAAGTCTAAAATTAATGAATATGACTTAATTGTTTTAGACAACACTTTGCCTAAAATGTTAGGTTTGGATGTTTGTAAGGAGGTAAGAAAAGCCAAAAGCGAAGTTTCAATACTTATACTTTCAGCAACAGTTGAAACAGGGACAAAAGTAGACTTTTTGAACGCTGGTGCAGATGACTATCTTACAAAGCCGTTTCTTTTTTCCGAGCTTTTAGCAAGAATAAAAGCTTTGTTGCGCAGACCAAAAAATATTGAACATACCATTTTAAAGGTGGATAATTTAACCTTAGATACAGAAAGCCACACGGTTATGCTGGGCAAAAAAGCCATAGGGCTGACAATGAAAGAATTTTCTTTACTTGAATATTTTATGAAGAATAAAAATAGGGTTCTGTCGCGGGCTGAGATCTTAGAGCATGTTTGGGGTGAAGAAGCCGATATTTTTTCCAATACAATCGAGACTCACGTCCTTAATCTGAGAAAGAAAGTAGGACAAACTTCTAAAAAGGAATTTATATGCACCATCCCGGGAATGGGCTATAAATTTACTTTGTAAAAAAGGTCGAAATATTAAAATAAGTGAGCAATAGCGAACTTACCCGACAGCTCTTGCTAAATGTAAGTTTAAAAGCTTAGGCGGCTGGGTTTCTCGCCTTGCTTATAAAATAAATATGAATAGAATCATAAAAGAATTTTTAATGAACAAAAAAATTAGAAATTCATCAGCTCTTATGATGCTTGTGGCAACGATAATGAACGTAGGAAATCCGTGGATTAATTAATAGCTCCATAAAAAGAGGTTGCTAGCCGATCCTATGGGTTAGCAACCTTTATTTAAGTGAGGAAATTATGAAAAATTTTTTCAACAATATAATAACTCCTAAATCTGACAACAAAGATTTGAAGAGAAGAGAGTTTATCCTAAATATTTTATTGTTGTCATCTATATTGTTTTTTATTTTTGCATTTATAGTTTCTCTTGTTGACTTTATTGATTATGGCTTCTCCACTAAAGGTATGACGCCAATAGTTCCATGCATTATCTTACTATTTTTTATAATTTTATTTTATTTTTCCCGTAAGGGATTTTTTTATTTTTCGTCATATTCTTTGCTAAGCATTTTTTTCCTACTCGCCAGTTATATGATGTGCAGATGGGGAGTAGATTTACCTGCGTCAGCCTTATTTTATATCCTTGTAATTATAATGGCAGGCGTACTTATCGGCTCTCGTTTCGCTTTTATAACGACTGGAATTATTGCGGTAACGATTCTAATAATAGATTACTTATACAAAATAAATATTATAGAAGTTGATTCCTATTGGAAAGACAAAAGTTGGTCTATGGGAGATATTATAATGACGATAGTAATATTTTTTGCAGTAGTTACGGTTTCGTGGCTATCTAATCGGGAGATTGAAAAATCTTTGGCAAGAGCGATAAAATCCGAATTAGATTTGAAAGCAGAGCGCGATTCTTTAGAAATAAAGGTTAAAGAGAGAACATTGG
>Ga0172381_10006622_pt1 | contig 11571 bp, 12 predicted proteins | sample Leawel6488metaG_FD_119754 | JGI IMG/M metagenome (GOLD analysis project Ga0172381, IMG submission 119754) | Leachate microbial communities from a municipal landfill in Southern Ontario, Canada - Leachate well 64-88 metaG | ecosystem: Engineered > Solid waste > Landfill > Unclassified | place... | reverse complement strand
AGTTTCAGCAATAGATAAAGGTATTTTTATGAAATGGGGAGGCACAGCTTCCAGTTCAGATTTTGATGAGTTTATTCCTGCAAATCAGACTAGGGCTTTTGTAAAACCAACAGGACAAACAAGTGTTCAATTTATAGAAGAAACTGCAACTGCAAAATTAGTCGTAATTGAGAAATAGTATGCCTTACATAGACGACAACGACAAACCAGTATTACTTGCCTATAACGAAACTACGGGCTTGCCTGAAACTGTCTATGTAGACCCTATTACAAATGCAGTATTGTGCTTTGGTGTAGCAGACGAAGGAGGAACTTTTACAGATTTGAATAGTGCAAAAATAGATGCAAACGATAACCCCACACTTTTAGGCTATAACGAAACAACAGGTTTGGTTGAAGCCCTAAGATGTGGAAGTCAAGGAGAATTACTAGTAACAACATAATTTTATGGCAGATGAAATATTAAAAATTGACGCTAATAGTAAAAATGTATCAGGAGCAGTAACTGATGACGCTAGTGGGGAAATCAGAATGCTCCGTATAGATGACACAACGAAAGGATTAAAAGTAATGTTAGTAGGAGGTGCAGGTTCAGGAACTGTAACTGAAATAAACGGTGGAACAGGTATCTTACTCACCCCTGACCCCATAGAAACTACTGGTTCAGTTGCTCTCGCTACAAACATCGCTCCTATAGCTACACTAGGCACAGCAGGACAAAGTATAAGAGTAAATGCAGGTGCTACCGCTTTGGAATACTATACTCCCACCGCCGGAGGAATAACTATCGGCACTACCACTATTACAAGTGGAACTGATAAAGGTATTTTATATAACAATGCTGGAGTAGCGGGCGAATATACCCCCGCCGCTTCCCTAATTTTAGCCACAGACGCCTCTAAAAACGTGCAGGGGCTTGATACAGCCACTTATCCCTCCCTTACCGAACTTACCTACCTTAAAGGTGTAACGAGTGCAATACAGACGCAATTAAACGGAAAACAGGCAAGCGGAACATATCTCACGCCTACAACTGGTATAACTGTAGACCAAAGCACCCCTCAATCACTTGGCGACACTACAGAAAGAGCAACAAAACTCTGGGCTACTGATATAGAAAGTACAAATATGCCGACAGTTGGGGGAACAGCAATACTTACTTCTCTTACTGCTCCACAGTTTACAACAATAGAACTAGGACACGCTTCAGAAAATACTCTTTCAGCAGCTTCGGGGATTCTTTCAATAGAAAGTGTAGCTATTCCAACAATTTCAAATACTGCAACATTAACTAATAAACGTATTCAACCTCGTTCATCCACTGCCGCTTCGGGAGATATTACCCCAGCTCTTGCTACTGCAAATATTTGGCAAAGGACAGCTCTTTCAGACACTTGTGTTATAGGTGCACCAACAGGAACACCAGTTTTGGGTGAAGTTCTAGTATTTATGCTGAAAGACAACGGAACACCAAGAACGCTCACTTGGAACGCCGCCTTTACTACCGTCCCGATGAGTGCCGCACTTCCTACTGCCACAACCATTTCAAAGCAATTATTAGTGACTTGCCAATTTGATGGAACGAATTGGCTCTGTCTGTATAGCCAGCAAACATAATTATGGCATTATACGACATAACACAACTTGGCTCAGCAGTAGAATTTGACATCACAGATTACAAAGGTGGAAGTCTTGGTAGACTTTCTACTACTACTCTTGTTTTTGCTTGGCAACAGACAGGAGCATCTGGTGTGAAAGGCAGAACTTTCAATTTTAATCGTTCGACAGGAGCGATAACTGTTCGGGGCGATCAAGTAGATTTGTATCCTAATCAGATAGCTGGAAATATAGTGATAAGATTCGTTGACTCCACTCATTTTGTTGCAGGCTGGGTAGATTTTTCAGGAAATATAAGTATGTGTATGTATGCTGTGGATGCTTCTACAGGAGCAATTTCTGCGGTCGGTAGTGTTAGGACAATCAGCACATCAGGACAGACACTTTATTCCGTAGAATTGCTCGTCCTTACCAGCACTCGTATGCTCGTAGGGTGGTCAGGAGTGGCAGGCGATGGATTTACACAAGTATGGGGGATAAGCACCTCAACGGGAGTGGATGCAAGCGGACAAGGGTCAGCGTATGAATTTGATACTAACAGAGCTTCAAGGATTTCATTTTCACAGATTAGCTCTACGAAAGTATTAGTTGCTTACGCTGGAAACTCGGACAATGGATATGCAAGAGTTTTAGATATAAATACCACAACGTGGGCGGTGACTATAGCAGAGTCAGGTGGTTCTCCATTTCTATTTTCCAATGTCGGAAGCAATATGTCTGTGACTTCTATAATTATGGACACTTCTGCTTCTCCTGTTATAGCGACAGTGGCTCACTGTGTCACAAACTTTTCAAACTCTACAAAATGGTATATATCAAGACTCTCTATAAACACTACCACTTGGGCGATAACTACCCTGAACTCCACTACCCCAGAAGAAATATCAAGCGAAGCATCTTATGTGAACTTGAACGGAACAATGAATAATTTGCTTTGGGTAGATTCTACTCACTTCCTTATTTTCTTCAATGGTTCGGGGCAAGACGGATTTGCTAGAAGCTATTTAATCAATCTTTCTACTGGTGCTTTGACTCAAATATCCGAAGTGGAATTTGATACGGGAGACGGAAAGTTCAACACCTCTCTCGATATGGGCGATTATCTATATCTCAATGCTTGGCAGGGAGCGAGTGCGGATGGATTTATACAAGGGTTTACTCTCGCTAATCAGGTAACTTTTAATCCTGTAATGATGCACCATATGCAGATAGTAGGAGGTTTAATGTAAAAAATATATGGCATACAGAATAGAAAAAAATCAGAATAGCGGGCAACCTGAAATAGTCATAGATGGCTTTGAACAAGGCATTGCTGATTCTTCCTACGAGGGAATAGCAGACATTCGGAATATAAACATAGTTACTGCACCTAAACAAGCAAATGTGATGTTCGCAAATACTGCGGTTACTCTACCTCCTAGCGGATATACGGGAGTGGCTTTCAGTTCTGATTCGGGAACAGATGTATTTACTGTCGCTTCAACTACAGGATTTTATAACGGAATGGCTCTGACTATCGTTACAGTTTCAGGTGCAGGTTCAGGAACGGCAGGGCAAACTTATTATGTAGGTAACATTACTCCGACTACTTTCAAGCTATATGACGACCTTCTTCTTGCAACAGTGTTAGATGTTACAGACAATAGAACTGGAACTTTTACAGTCTATACTTTCGGAACGCCAGTAGATAGTGCTTCGGACTATGATTATAATGGCCCAGCTATTTCTCCCGCAAGCCTCAATGCATCTCCTTCAAATACTTTTGTCCTTACTTCGGAAGGGTATGTATGGTTTTTGCGACCCATAGCCAATACTGGAACGGGCGGAATTGTTGCAATGCATACGCTCCAATTTTTAGGCAATCTTACTCATTCTACTTCTGCTGGAACACCTGGAATAGCAGTTTGGAATGGTTACTTATTCGCTTTTATGAGCAGTAAAATTGATTACCTTTCCATTAATTACATATTAACTGGCAGACCAAGTAGTGGATGGGTTATGGGTTGGCAAGATACCACTGGAATATTTTTAGGACATAGAGCAATACCAGCAACAGATGACGCTTTATACTTCTGTAACAATACGACGGTAGGTTCAATTTTGGTAAATGCAGGTTCTTCTTTCAATCCTGCAAATGCTGGAACTTATACATACAATACATCCGCCTTAAAACTTCCAGCTTATGATAAAGCTGTATGCTTAGCTCAACTCGGAACTAATCTGCTCGTAGGAGGGGTAAAAAACTTCGTATATCCCTGGGACAGAGTAAGCACTTCATATACTTATCCTCTTATTCTTCCTGAAAATTATGTCAAATGTATAGTTTCTACAAACTCAAACGCTTATATCTTTGCGGGATATAAGGGCAGGATATACATAACTAATGGAGCAAACATAGAAGAATACAAGGAATTGCCAGGGTCTCTTTCGGGAACAGTTGAGCCATACTACACTTGGAGGTGGGGGCTTTACTGGAGAAATCAACTTTATTTTACTTTTACTGCTACCACCAATTCAGGAACAGCGATAGATACATTCAACGGACTATGGGCGATAGATTTGGAAAGCAAATCATTTCGTTTTACTAATATGCTTTCTACTGGAACTTATGCGGGCAGTATTCCGACCATCATACCTATGGGGCAACCAAAACCGACAGGAGACGGTATATATTCTTGCTGGGTAAGCGGGGCTACTACGGGTATAGATTATACTTCAGGCACGCCATATACCGATTACCAGGCATATATTGATACTGATATTATTCCAGTAGGAACATATCTCACTAAGACCACTTTCAGCAATATAGAATACAAACTTGCAAAACCGCTTGTAAGTGGAGAAGGAGTGAAATTGTATCAGCGTTCAAACCTTACCGATTCATTTGTGGAAATAGGAGAAGATACCACAGTTGGAAATATATCATATCCTTTTACAATGAACTTTGAGAATGTCCAGTGGCTACAAATCAGGGCTATGCTTAAATCTACCGCAACAACACCATCGTATGTGCCTTTATTAGAATTAAGAATACGCTGATATGAAACAAGATTTAGACTTTTACACAAAAATACAGGACTTAGTTCGGAAAGAAGCCGAACAAGTGGCGACACAGGTATATAATAAACTTGGCACAAAATATAATGTGGCTCAAGTGCCTACCCACACTCATAACGGGATAGATTCGGTTCAGATACCATATAAAAATATAATTCAGGGCCAAAAATATACTTCGGGACTTATTGTATATGATGATGCTTTTGCACCACTTACAGCCACCTTTACAATCGGAGGGATTTTTAATCCTACTAGAATAGTTTTTGCAGGTTTTGCGGCTAATAATGCAGACGGAACTCCAGCTACAAAAAGAGCCATAATCAATGGAGAAATTAACTTTGGAACTTGTCTTGAATTTTCTGATATGACACCTCCTATCGTAGTTTCAACTTCTGGTGCGGGTAAACCATTTCTACAATTTTGTAATTCAATGTATATAGATAGTTCAGATTTAACTAAAAATAGGGTAATTGCAACTGAGGGAGCTGGAGATTCCGCTACTGCTTACTTTATTTTATCAAATGATGACGCGGCGGCCGTTTTTGCATCGGTACAAGCAACTGATTACAATAACCAGACAGGAATATTAACAATAGATGTAGTTTTAGCGGCAAATGTTAAATTACAAGGTGCATTAACAATAACTTAATTATATGAAATCACTTACCGTTTTAAGAAATCTAGCAGGGTCGCTTTCACAAAATACAAGCTCAACGAACTTGACGCTTTTTGACCAACTTATAAATGATGCTCATAAATATTTACTTCAACGCTTTTTCTTCAATGAAGCGTCTACTACCATATCCACTGTATCTCAACAGCAATTCTATGATTTGCCTTTTGACTTTTCTAAGAATAAGACTGACACCATAACCACAGGAGATTTGAAATGGACACCCACAGAAGTATTAAGCAGACAAGATTGGGATAGATTAAATGTCTTTCCTTACTATGCAGATTTTCCATCTAACTATTTTATTTGGAACAATAAACAACTAGGTTTCTGGCCTATTCCTTCAACTGGCTCAACAGAGTCCACTTATACAGGATTAGTAGGTACACTCACAGACGGAGATACTATTACAGTAGGAAGTGTTACTGGAACGATTATCTCCTCTGATAGTACGACTATGGTAATTGCTATTCCTGCAAGTGCTTATGGTGTAGCTCTTGGAACAGGAGCATTTACGACCTCTGGTGGTGCTTCAGGAACAATATCAGCAAATACAGTAACAGCAGGTAATACTATCACTTATAACTACAAACGCAGACCAACAGATTTGACTTTTGCAGACTACACAACAGGCACAGTAACAGCGACAGTAGACTCTACAACTATCACAGGTTTAGGAACTGGCTTTGTGGCTAATTACTTACCAAGTGCAGGTTCAGTATTAACTCTAAACTTATGGATTAAGATAACTCCTCCAAGTGGAGATGGAAATTGGTATCAAATATCTTCTTTGGATAGTGCAACACAATTAACTCTTGTCAATACTTACAAAGGAGGTACAACAAGTGGAGCTTCATTTATTATCGGACAAATGCCTTTACTTTTAGAGGACTTTCACGATTTGCTAGTATATAGACCTTTAATGATTTACTTTTCAACCATTGTAGATAATCCAAACAAGAAAAAAGAGTTTACAGATTTATATAATGCAGGAATACAAAGTCTTGATGAGTATGCTGGAAGTAAGACTGTAAATGTTAATCTTAGACAAGCAATAAATACCCGAAATCCAAATGCTTACCAAAGTTCGGTTGGTGGAGCACCTTAATTATCAATTTAATGTTATTATAAATATATGGCACAATCATTTTCGTTAGCAACCAAAGGGGCAAACCCAAAAACAAATCTCGCTTCAACCATAGCAGGTTCTTTGGGGCTTCCTGCTAATACTTCTCAACAGAAACCTTTTTATCCTACTCCAACAGGACAACCTATTCAGCAAGGAACAAACACAGGACTTCTAACAAAACCCACTACACCACAACCAACTACTCCTGTCAAAGCAGTAGTATCAGCAGACGGAACAAAAACTGAATATCACGCACCTATTACTAAGCCAGCAGATGACCCTTCTAACAAATACAATACAGACACAGGAAAACTTAATCCTAATTACAAAGACCCAAATGCTGTTGCTCCTACACCTACACCTGCTCCTGTACCAAAACCTACAACCTTTTCAGGTTTAATAGGAGATGTTGCAAATCAGCAAGAAAGTTCTTACAATCAAATTGCTACTCAATCAGCACAAACACTACAAGATATATCAGCACAAAATCCTGCACTTACAGGAGAAGCATTTGATGCTTACAGTAGAGCAGTAGAAGCTCAAAGAAAACTAAAAGAGGGTATTGCAAAACAATATGGTGCTATTGAAAGTCAAGCTATTCCATTAGAGTTTCAGCAAGGTAGAGAACAAGCCCTAGCAAGACAATATGCGGGACAACTTGAAGCAGGACAAGGTGCTATAACCGAACAACAACAAGCAATTAACCAAGCAATCGCAGGACTAGGACAACAACAAGCAGGATTTACTAATGCAGGTAATCTAGCCCTCACAGGACAAGCAACTAAACAGACAGGACTATTAGGAGCTGGTGGATTAGCACAACCTACACAAGTATCTCCTACAAATGTTCCATTTAATCCTTTAACTGGCGAATATGGACAACCTGCTTCATCAGCTTATGGTGCAGGTGGATTAGCAACAGTAGGTGGAATATTTGAACAACAAGAACAAGGAGCACAAACACAGAATATGATAGGAGCATATAATCAAGCAAAACCTCTTATTGAAACAGCTAAACAACAAATTGCGGATGTAGGATTTAATATTAGCCCTCTTGGATTAGTAAATAAACTTCAACAGTATGTAAATAAAGATGTAATACCAAGTGGAGAATATGCAAATATCTTCAATACCCTTTCAGAAATAGCGACAACTATATCGCCTGTTTTAGGAGCACAAGGAGCACAAACTGACTTGAAGACTATGATAGCCCAAGAGTTTATTCCTAAACTTTTACAAGGACAAGATATAGGAATGGTATTAGATAACATAGAACAAAATGCTCTTGCTAAAATACAAGCAAACAAAGCAACAGCACAGGGAACACCATTACAAGTTCCTTCTTCTGGTGGAAATACTGGGGGAAGTATTTGGGATTTTTAATTTATGGAAACAGAAACATTAGACCAAGACGCATTAAATCTTACAAAAGCAATTCGCCAACACGAGAGTGGGGGTAATTTTGAAGCGAAAGGTAAGAGTGGAGAATATGGAGCATATCAGTTCACAGCTCCGACTTGGAAAGGATATGCCAAAGAAGTTCTAGGAGATGAAAATGCTCCTATGACAAAAGAAAATCAAAACCAAGTAGCTTACAAAAAAATTAAACAATGGAAAGATAGTGGTAAAAATGTAGGACAAATAGCTTCTATGTGGAACGCAGGAGAGGGTAGACCTGATGCTTACAAAGAAGATTACAAAGGAGTTAATGAGTATGGAGTTCATTATGATACTCCTGCTTATGCAAAAGCAGTAGCAGAAATATATCAACAGATAAAAGGACAAGTTAAAGCTCCCACTCAACCAACACAACCTATTGAAATAAAAGAAGAAGAACCAACATTAGGTCAAGAACTTTCTCAAAGAGGAGAGGATATTGCTACTGGTATTTCTAGTCTAGTAAGTGGTAAAGAAAAAACAGGACAAAATAGATTTTCTGGTCTTTTGCAGACTGTTGGAGGTGTAGCAGGAGGACTAGGAGATGTGGTAAATAAAGGATTAGAGTTAATTCCGGGTGTTAAACAAGTAGAAAATCTTATAGGTCAAGGAGTAGGTTCTTTGCTTAAAACCGAAACAGGACAAAAAGTAGCACAATCTATTAAAGAGTTCTCCGAAAAACACCCTGAACTTTCAAAAGATATTGGAGCAGGAGTAGATATACTCACTGCTATTCCTATTCTTAAAGGTTTAGGAGTAGTTAAAAACATAGCATTAGATAGTGTAAGTTCTGCTCTTAAAGGAGTAGCTGAAAAAAGTATGACTAAAACTCTTACTGAAATAGCAGGTAGAACAGTAGGAGGTAGAAAGTTAATAGCTTCTACACCAGAAGTAGTAGAAACTTTAATTAAAGAAAGAGCTGTGCCTGATATTATTGGAAATAAACTTACTACCAAAGAAGCTACATCAAAAATAAGTAGAGCTATTAGTGATATTGATAAAAATAAATATCAACCTCTTTTAGATAAGGCAAGCTATACCACACAAGGAGTTCAAACTAGCTTTATGCCATTAAAAGGTGTTGAGAATAAAGCCATAAAACTAGCACAAGATGAACTAAAAAATACTGCTCCTATTACAGAATATTTTGAAAGGTTGCGTATTAAGTATGGGGAAACTCCTGCTATTAGCGACTTAAACAAAGCGAAAAGACTTGTTTCAAAAAACATTTCAGAAGCAGGGTTTGCTTCTCCTACTTATAGCACGGATAAGATTGTTAGAAGTGCTTTACAAGAAGCAGTAGAGGAGGGTGGAAAGGCACTAGGAATACCTGATATTGCAGAAATAAATCAGCTTATGGCTCGCCTTATAAAATCACAAAATCTCTTAAAAGTTTTAGATGGAAAACCAATTAAAAGTGGACTAGTTGGAAATATAGTAAAAAACACAGCAACAGTAGGAGGAGAATTAGCAGGAAATGCAACAGGAATACCATTTGCAGGTGCATTGGTAGGTAGAGGGGTAGGAAGTAATGTAGGTAAGAAACTTACAGGAGGAATTGAGGGAATATTAAAAAGAACTGGTAAAGATGCAGAGAGAGTTACGAGAGATGAACTTCAAAAGAAGTTAGGTTTATTATTCGGAGGGGCAGTAACACAAAAAGTTAATCAAAAAAGCCAGAATCGTTAGTATAAAAATCTTTTCCACACCAAGCACCCAGAAATATAAAAACAATTATTAAAAACCACATAATTTAATTATAAACATAATAAGATAAAAAGTCAATATGCCAGAAGAATACTCACAAAAAGAAGAAAATACATTTAGAAAAGATTTGTTTAGACGACTTGACAATCAAGACGGAATGCTTAATGATATAAAGGAGCAGACAACTAAACATAATGGTCGTATGACAAAACTAGAAACAAGAACCGAAGACTATGATGATTATAAAAAAACAGTTCAAGGACTTTCAGGTTTTAAGATGTGGCTTACAGGGGCAGTAGTAGCTTCTCTTACTGTCGGAAGTGGAATTGCCTATCTATTTATGGAAAAAATAGAGAACAATACAAGACAGATAGTTTCAGAAATGATAGAGCAAGAAAAACCTAAAATAATAAAATCTGCTGTGGAAGATATTATAACAGTTATCAACCAAGAATATAACTTAAAAATTAGATGAACTCAAAACAAAAATACATTTCTAAAATCCTTGAAGACAGTGTAAAAAAATCTAAAACAATTAGTGGTAGAAAAACTTTAATACTTGAAAAAAAACCTACGGAAAAAGAAAAGCTAGAAAATTATCAAAAGAAATATTTTAAGAAGGCATACGCATAATTTTATGAAAGTAAAAGTATTACTCAATAATATAAATGTAAATATAGCAGATGACTTTTTGAAAGCGAAAGAATATTTTGCTAAACATAATTTACCTATTGAGTGGGAGTTTGTAAGTTCTAATATAACTGGCTATAAAGTAGAAAGAGAGAGTTTTGGTTCTGCTGGTTATAGATATATATTAAAAGGACACGAGAAAAGTATTTTATTAAGCACCGAGCATATAACTATCTTTGTATTTAATGGAAATGAGTTTGAAAATATACCTACTTCAAAATGTTCTTTATTTCCAAAGGGTGTATTGGTAGATTTAATGACTTATACACAAGGAGATATTATAGGCGAAACATATTCACATTTAACTCACGAACTTATGCACGCTTTCAATCAATTTTTAAGATTGAAAGGAGTATTTGTAACTGACCCTATGGATATATTTTTAAGAAATGGAGAATATTTAAGATATTATAAAAATGACAATCCCGATGCCCTAGACGGAAATTATGCAGAAGCTTGGAAGTATATCACTCCACACTTGGCTAAATTAAGCCCTACAAAGCCCACAGACGAGAGTTTAGAGCCAAATAGTATAAATATCCCATTTCGTCCTAAAAACTTCAAATTGAGCGAATTGGTGCCTAACGACGTATTGAAAAATATGGGTGAAAAAGCGTGGGAATTGCTTGACGAGAGAATGCTAAAAAACTTACAACACCTCCGAGACATTTTCGGCACTGCCTATGTGAATACTCCTACTTTACAGTTTAGAGGATTTGACCCCAAGAAAGCATACGGAGGGTATAGAGAAAATCTTTCTCAACATAATTGTGGTCGTGCCTGTGATATAACTTTTAAATATGTAACTGCTTCACAAGTAAGAGACTGGTTAAAAATACCGACAAATGCAAAATCTTTACCAGAGCCAAATATTTGGGTAGAGAATGATGTAGACTGGTTACATTTTGATGTAAGGTATTCTGATAAGAAAGGAGTATATTTTTTCAATGAGTAAAGGTCGTTTGATTTATTAGTAATATTAAAAAAATTATGTCAGAACAATTTTGGAAAAGAGTTAAATCGTTAGTTTGGAGAGCAAGTATGATGGCTATTGCTGTATTTTTAAGTTCAATAGCAGAAAATATAGGAGTGCTTGAACTTTCTCCGCAAGTAACAGTTCTTTTAGGTCTAGTATTAGGAGAAGTTTCAAAGTGGCTTAATAATTATACTATCCCATACGAGGTATAGAAAATAAGTAGAAAGTTTATAAAAGAGTCTGTATTAACATTGCAGACTTTTTTATTTGTTATATACTTAAAGT
>Ga0172381_10006620_pt1 | contig 11571 bp, 9 predicted proteins | sample Leawel6488metaG_FD_119754 | JGI IMG/M metagenome (GOLD analysis project Ga0172381, IMG submission 119754) | Leachate microbial communities from a municipal landfill in Southern Ontario, Canada - Leachate well 64-88 metaG | ecosystem: Engineered > Solid waste > Landfill > Unclassified | place... | reverse complement strand
GCACGTTCTACCAGGGATTCGACGTGCAGCTCGACCAGGGCATGGCCGCGCTCTTCACGTCGGAGCAGCTCGTCGACGTCGAGTTGAAGCTGACCTGCGACGAGCTGTGGGCCTCGGTCCCGTGGGGTTCCGGCGTGTGGCACACGCCCGTTGCACCCTACGACTGGACGACGAGTTGGGAGTTCGAGATCGAGGATCTCACTCCGCCGAAGCTGCTCACAGGTGTCCCGCGCTCGCCGATGGTGCTGCGCGTTGCTTTCGACGACGGAATGACTCTCGGCATCGGGATCAAGTGTGCGGACGATCCGACCAACTGGACGATCACGCGGCACAACGTGGACCCTCTTCCGGGTGTTGCGCTCGCGGTGGTCTCCGCCGAGGTTGTTGCCGGGTCGCTCGGCATGGAGTTCGACCTCGCCTTCGACTGGGAGCAGACGCCGGGGTGCGAGTATCAGGCCCACGTCGGTTCTCGCGTTGAAGACGACGCCGGCAACATCGTGGACCCAGCTTTCCGCGTTGCCGTCTGGACAGGATTCCAACCGGAGATCCCGGAGGGCCGCGTCTGGGATCTCTGGAGGTTCGTTCCGCGCAAGATCCGCACGCGCGACGACACCAAGGATCTGCGGCGCCTGATCAACTGCTGGCAGGAATTGGTCAACCTCATGCTGCGCGAGGTCGACCGGATGACGGACATCTTCGACCCGGATCTCTGCGACGACGCGACGATAGAGGCGATGCTCTACGATCTCGGGAACCCGTTCGTCTGGACGGACCTCGAGTTGACCGCACTGCAACGTCGGAAGCTCGTGCGCTACCTCGTTCCGATCTACAAGCTCAAGGGCACCGCGGCAGGCATCGAGTCGGTGGTGCTGTTCTTGCTCGGCAAGATCGTGCACGTGCGCGACTACCTGCACACCGGTTGGCGTCTCGGCATTTCGAGGCTCGGGGATGGCGGCGGCATCGCGCTGATCAAGGGCGAGCAGGCAGCGTGGCCGATGAACCTCGCTGCGCTTCTCCCGCTCGACCTTCCGGTGGAGATCGACGACGACGGCGTGGTTCAGGTGATCACGATCGTTGCCGGAGACTTCGTCAACCCGGCCGCCGCGACCGCACAGGAAGTTGCCGCGGCGATCGATGGGCACCTCTCCGGGGGCACTGCTGGAGTGCTCGCCGACGGCTCTCCGGCCGCGGTGCTCACCGGTGCCGGGCCGTTCGCGATCATTGCTGGCGACAACCTGCTGGTCGAGATCGAAGGGTACGGCGTGCACGAGGCGATCTTCCAGGTTGGCGACTTCGTGAGCTCCGGGTCCGTGACGGTCGACGAGGTGGCGCGGCGCCTCGCCGCCGATCTGCCGGATGCGCAGGTCGGTGTTCGCGAGGACTATCTCGGGGTGGCCCGCTGCCGCATCGCAAGTCACCTGTGGGGCGCGGCGAGCGCGGTGACGATCTCCGGCGGCACGGCACAGGCGAAGCTTGGGATCGCCAGCGCGACCGGGCTGGACGGCGAGAACGTCTGCATGTACTCGGACAACGCTGAGGTTGGTGCGAGCATCGCGGTCTCGAGCTCGCTCGCCGCGGACACGTTTGGGTTCGTTGGAACGAACGCCTCTGCTGCTCGAGGTGGTTGCGTGCTCGGTCTCGACGACGAGCACGGCATGTACTCCTTCGACATTGAGACCGACACCGTGCTAACCTCCGACGAAGAAGCAATCGTGCGGAAGATCGCGGAGTATATGAAGCCGGCGCACACGCATTTGATGAACATCCGCGCGGCGAAGACGCTGCCGCTGCCGACGGTCTGGACGATTGGCTGGTCACATCTCGGAGTCGACACGACTCTGACGGAGTAGGTTTTGGTGAAGGGTGGTATGGCACGAACGGCACAGAACGACCAGGTTCGACGGCGTGAAGAGAAGTGTCTCGTCTCTGGTAGCGTTCGGGTCAACCGGATGATGGATAACGAGATTCCGTCCTATTTTCTGCGTTCCGCAGGACGAGCAGGCAGGATGCGATCTGGTCCAGGCCGTCGAGAATTTTTTCCAGCCAAGCGATTGACGCCAGGCGAAGATCTCCAGAGCACGTTGGCGTGTCACCGGATCACCGGAAATGCCTTTGCGTTTTGCCTTTCCGGAACAGGCAATAGAACAGAATCTCGGGACCGGAAGACGGCCAACAACGGCATGATGTGGCACGGAGAAATCCGAACCACAGGACTCGCAAGCAAGGTGAATCCGTCCTTCTTCATCGACAGGTCTTTGTTCGTGCACGAGTTCGTTCGCGGAGTTCCGTCCGCGCTTCCATTTCCCGTAGCACGTTTCCGAGCAGAAGCGATTCCCGGACTTCGGCATCCGGCTCGCGGCTTTGTGAAAGTTCATCCCGCATTGGGTACAGATCTGAACCTGTCTAGCCGCATGACGTGCGGCATCTCGACAGGCGATCGTGCAGAATCGCCCAGGTTCGGAAGGATAGGTCTCGAAGGAAATTCCGCACTGAGAACAGGTCCGTGGTTCCATGAATCACCTCCTGTCGCCATCGTAGCACAGATGGTAGAAGGATGACAAAATGAATAGACGGGACTTCTACTTTGACCAAGAAGTGTCTCAAGCGGAGCTTGACGGTTCCTTCGACTGGGTGGCCGAGGCGATCTCCGGCGCGCTCACTGGCGCCGAGCTCGTCGGCATCGAGTTTGGCCTGTCGGTGATCCCCTCCGTTCCGATGGAGGACATGAACGTCAACGTCGTCGGCCCGGGCGGTGGCGTCGACAAGGATGGCGAGCCGCTCTACACGGGCACGGCGCTCGAGGCCGTGGACTGTTCGGTCGACGAGTACGGCGCGAGCACCGACGTCACCGTCGCAGCCAACGACAGGTACGTGTCGGTGTTCATGCGACACACCGTGGTTCTGTCGGTCCCGAAGATCGACGGCAACGGGCTCACGGTCCAGACGCACAGGATGGACGGGTACGAGTTCGTGGTGCGCCAGGGCGCGATGGCGGCCACCGGCACTGCGACGCCACCGGCGTTGCTCACCGACGGCGTGCTCCTCGCCGACGTGCTGCTGTCGTTCGGCACGACGCAGATCGTTGCGGGTCTCATCGAGGTGACGCGGCGCGAGGACTGGCTGCGGTACAACGGCACGACGATCGGCACGTTCGCACACGGGACGTCGCACGACGCGATCACCGCGGTGCTGACCATGCTCGAGACCTGGTCGACGGCGATGCCGTTCGCGTTCACGGGTCACTGGTTCGGAGCTGTGGATCCGGCCGGCGCGGCGCCTCCTCCTCTGACCGTGCAAGCTGCGCTCGAGGCGATCGTGTTCGACCTCGCGCACTCCGCGCTCGAGGCGGACCCGGCCGGCAGCGGCGCCAACCTGATCGGCACACATGGCTACATCTCGGCTGGCGGCTACGTCCAGTGGGCGGCGGCTGTCGATGCCAGCGTGCAGGAGGTGCTCGAGATCATCGCCACCGCAGTGGACGGGCACATCGCCGGTGGAGCTCCAGCGCATCCGGACACCGCTGTCACGTCGGCTGCGCAGGCTGGAACGCCGGAATCGTGGGCGGGCGGAACCGTCCGAGGGTTCCTGACTGGTCTTCTCGGGCACATCAACGACAGGACGGAGCGCGCGGCGGTCGAGACGATCAGTGGCGCATGGAGATTCAACAACGGGACCGTGGTTCCTGCCAAGTCGGCCGGACGCGACAGCGGGAACCCGCGGTTCGAAAATAAGATGTTCGCGCGGTGCATCCAGGGCGGATCCGAGTCTCCGTACACGAGCAAGGCGCGCGTGGCGGCAGGTCTCTACGGCGAAGGGTTCGGCTGGGCCTCCCCTCTCGACAGCAGCAACGGCGTCACCGCTGGCACGCTGTTGCAAGACATCTGCGTCGCGTACACCGCGCTCGGGAATCGGCGGATCTACGTGTTCGACGACACGAGCCTGCATGCATTCTGGTGGGATCCGGACGATGCGGCGTCCACCGGCGATTTCGATTTCGCACCGTTGTTCCCGGCGCCCGTGACGGCCTGGAGCATCGCGAGCGTGTGCACGGACGGCACGAACCTCTTCATCAGCGTGGTGGACACCGGTGGTACGAACGTCCACAGGATCGCGGCCTGCGACCAGTCGGGCACGGTGTTGCCGGCCTGGGCCGCCGCGCCGACCAACGGAAGCAGAGACATCCTCGCGAACGGCCTAACCACCCTGGCCTTGTCGCACACCGACAAGTGCATCGTCGCGAAGATCGATTCGGCGACTGGTCTCGCCACGCGCATCGTCTGCGCGAGCTCGGGCCAGAACTGCGGCACCGGGCATAGCCTGACGACGATCGATGCCGCGGACGGCAGCATCATCGCGGCCGGAGATGGGAGCGCGGCGGGGTTCTCTGGTGGCGCGGCAAACTACTATCCGAGCGGCGGTCTATGCACGGATGGTGTTCACGTCTATGCGACCGCCTGCGACCCAAGCGGCGCGCCGCCGATAATGACGAGCAGCGGGTTCTATCACGCGGACATCGAGGATCCGGCCGCGTTCGTGGCGAAGGCCGGGATCCCGGCCGACATCTCGGCCTCGAGATCGCAGAGCATCGTCTACGACGGCGATGTGCTCTGGTACATCGATCTGATCGGAACCTGCGCCACCTACGAGATGCGCGAAGAGAAGGTGCTGAACCATTCGACCAGCATCGGAGCCGCAAGGTTCGCCGTGGTCGACGGTCTCAACATCTGGGTGCAGGTGATCGAGGCCGCGGACGACAACGTCTGCCTGCTCAAGATCCCGTGCTGCGAGTGGCAGAGCACGACCTCGCTGAACCTCAACCTGTCGGTTCGTCTCAAGGCGAGCATGACGCTCGAGAGCGAGGCCGGCTCGATCACGGACAACCAGCTCGGCCGGATGTGCTGGGACGGGGACAGCGTGTGGATGATCATGGACAACACGGACAACAACGTGCGACGGCTCCCGCGCGCCGGGCTCAGGTAGTGAAAAAATAGTTTACAAGAAGAGAAAAAGGAGTTATGATTACACTGAAACCAAAGACGATTCGCTTTCCGCGGATCGCCAACAATCGCCGGTCGGGGCGAGGAGGTGTGATCATGAAAACGCTGCTTTTGACCGCGGTCGCTCTGTTCGTCTGTTCCTGCTACCAGGGGTCTGAGTCGGCCGGTGCCGGCGAGGAATCGCCGCTCATCGACTGCGAGCAGGGCTGCGACGTTGAGGCGCTCTGCGCCGACTGGGTGGACCCGGGCGCCGAGTACTCCATCTGCCTGGACGACTGCGACTACGTCAACGCGCAGTCCCTCGAAGGCGGCGTCACCGAAGACACGAAGTGCGTCGACCTCTGCTACGCGGCGGCGGCCGGCGCCCTGGACTGCAACACGTTCTCGAGCTGCATCTTCGACTGCGACCCATGGTGGGCGCAGGGTTAGATATCGAACGGAGACACCATGGGCGCTCTCGCGCAAGAAGAGGTTCAAGTGGGAAAATCCGAAGCTGACGAGCGCGACCCGCATGTCTGCGCCGGGCACCCGTTCCTGATCGGACGGCTGGACGAGCTCGCCGAAGACATGAAGACCGGATTCGAGCGTCTCGGCCAGAAGATCGAGGACATGCGCGTCGAGCAGGCCGAGACAAATCAGTCGTTGAAGGGTGCCTGGCGCGAGATCAACTCCAGCCGAACCAAGATCGAGGAAGTCCCGGCGACAATCGACAAGAAAATCGCTCCGCTGAAATCGAAGATTGCTGCGATTCCGGGAATGATTGCCGATGCCTTTTTCAAGCACAAAAGCGAGTGCGCGATCGGCGACATCACGAAGACGGAGATCAAGTTCCCGGACAGAGAAGATGGACAGGAACGGCGGCACGGACGCGGCCGGAGGAACTCCGATCTCGAGGGAGACAACGGCGAATCGATAGCGCCTCGCAGCGGCGCCAGCGTGACCCTCCCGAAGTGGGTGCTCTATGCCGTCATCATCGGAGGCGTGTTGGCGATCGTCTCCATCGCCGTGATCGTCGGCGTGCTGCAGCCGAACGACGTGCACAAGATCCTGCCTGCGGTGACCGGATCCGGTCAGTAGACAGTTCGTCCAAACCGTCCAAGGAAACCATCGGTTTCATCGGCTGGCAGTGTTCCGTTCTGGAACGATCATTCGCCGTTCCGGAACGCTGTTTCAGAGTTCGGAACGCTCTGAACGCGCAAGATCAGATCAGAGAGATCAGAGAGATCAGAAAGAAAGAAGGAGGAGGAGGGAGGTTCGTTGTCGCTTCGCTCAACGAACCCATCCAGCGGCTCGGTCAGTATGGGCGATCCGACCGGTCGATGGGCTCGGAGCCCGATTTCTGCCCAACCTTTTCGATGGCCAACAGCATGTCCAATGATTACGATAGGTTGAACGAATAAATAGGAAAAAAGAATAATAAGTTAAAAAAATTGTTGATTCGCGTAGAAACCATGGTATTGTGAGGGAGCATGGATTGGTTGAATTGAAAAGGAACGAACGATGGCACAGCCGAAGGGACAATGGATTCGAACAACGACGCGATTCGCGATCTACCGACGCGATTCGTTCCGTTGCGTCTATTGCGGCGCCGATCTTTTCGGAGCTCCCGGTCACGAAATCACGCTCGACCACGTGGAGCCTCGCGAGCTTGGCGGCACCAATGCGACCACCAATCTCGTGACCGCCTGCCGCGCTTGCAATTGCGCGAAGCAGGACAAAACGCTCCGCCAGTGGGTTCGCTATCTCACGCGACGCGGACGCGATGCGACGATGACAAGCAGAAACGTGCGACGCGCGACGAAACGCGCGCTGGTCTACGGAGAGTAAACCCGGGCGCCGCAAGGCACCCATGACAAGGAGATCCAAATGAGCAAGAAGAACACGCCGAAAACGAACACGACGAAAACCCCGAAGACGACGGGAACCGGCAACACCAACGCGACGACCAAAACGAAGAAGAACGAGAAGAAGGTTTCCTCGTTCGAGATCATCCGCCGCGACGTCCAGGTGTCGGCGCTGGACGGCCAGTTCATCACCGTTACCGCCAAACTCTACGGCATCACCGCCGCCGCGCTCGCGAAGCTGGACGCCGCCGGGGTGGAGCTGGTGAAGGTCGACGGAGTTCTGGCGCCGGTGCAGTTCGGGGACTCCAAGAAGGCCGCGGAGTGGTTGAAGGCGAAGAAGGCCGAGCGCAAGGCCAACGGCAAGGGCAGCGCGAAGTGGGACACGAAGGTGTTCGCCAGCCTGGCATCCATGATCGAGAGGATCGAAAAGTTCTCCACGAAGCACGCGGATGAGATGCCGATCGAGGTCAAGGATTTGTTCGAGATGGCGATCACGGCCACCAAGGAGGCCGAGCGGAAGATGCTGGAGGCGAAGAAGGGTTCGGCGGTCGAGGAGACGGAACCGGCGGAGACGAAGTAGTTCCCGGCGGGGGCTGCCCCGCCCCGAGCGTCCGAGGGAACTCGAGCGTTCGGGAGTCGGCAGCACCACAAGGAGAAGAGGATGACAAAACAAGAAATCCAAAGGGAGATGGCGGCGGGCAACGCCATTCGCCGACAGGTGGTCGATTGCCAACATGCTCACGAGCAGGCCCTCGTTGCGGATGCCACGGGAACCGCCCGTGTCATCGCTCCGATCGGCCACGTGGACGAGGTGGAAGTTCGGGTCGACGCCGGTGGCGGTCTCAAGGTGCTGGTCAAGGTGTTCGAGGCGGTGTTCGGAAACAAGGCAAAGAGATTTGTGGATAAGCCGACCGGCGACTCCTGGCTTCGCGAGCAGCGCGCGGCATGGCAGAGCGAGCACGAATCATCCGAGAACAAGGCTCGTTTCATCATGGCGATAAATCACGAATACGATCGTGTTCTCAAAATCAAGCAAGAGGCGGAAGGCGTTCTCGATGCCTCTGCGATATCTCTTCTCGACGAAGCGCTCGGTTCGCTTTCTCGCGCTTGCTATTGAAAACCAGCCCAGCGGTTCGTCCTCTGGGCGGTGCTTCCGAACCTGTTTCTCCTTGTGGGTTTGGGGGCACCGCCGAGTGGATGAGCAAAAGGTGGTCGAAGATGAGCGGGATGATCGTGGTTTGTTGCTGGTGCCAACGGCAGAGAATCAACGGACTATTCGTTGCGGCTCCGCCGGATGGCTATCCCGGGGACGCCGACATTTCACACACCTACTGCGACGACTGTCTTGAGGAGCACTACAGCGTAGAGGCGATCGCCAAGGCCGAGGCCGAGGCGCAGGAACAAGGAGAAAATTCATGACGAGAACGGAAATCATCAGCGAGTTGACGAAGCCGAAGACCGGTCGGCACATCGGCGACATCGTCGGCTGGAGCATGTCCGGCATGGCGAACCAGGTCAAAGGTGGACGAGTCGGCGAAGCAATTTGCCCTCGATTCCTACCTCGCGTTCCCGAAGATCAAGGCGAACAACGCATACCGGCGCGCGGTTCAGCAGGCCGTTCGCGGTGGCAGTGTCGACACGCGCATGTTCGAGGTGGTGCTGCTCGAGGACACGCCGGAGAAGGTGGTTCACGCGGTGGTGGAGCGCGCGGTTGCCAACGTCGGCGACGTTGGGCTGTCCGAGAAGGACGCCAAGGTCACGACGCTGTACAAGGTCGGTTTTGACAAGAAAGCCTACAGGGGAGGCGAGCCGGACGCGGAGAAGCTGCTCCAGATCGAAACGGACGGGACCGGCCACCTCATCGCCGAGCGCATCCGCGAGATGTACCGGGAGCTTGCGATCGTCTATCGGCCGGACGACGTGCGCATCGCATTCCAGACGGCCTTCGCGCTGTGGGGTGGCATGCGCATGATCGGAAGCGGAGGCACCTGGTGGATTCCTCCCACGCGGGCGAACGAGATCCGGGCATGGCAGTCGTTCATGCTCCAGATCTACGGCGCCGGTTCGGTGTTCGTGGTTCCACAGTACGACGCGGAAGAGACGATCTCTGCCCTGCGCGAGGCATCCGATTTCGACATGGAGGCGCGTCTGGTGAAGATCGAGGACGAGCTCGAAGCGTTTTCGTCTCGGGACAACGTGCGTGTCTCCAGCCTGGAGTCGAGGCTCGAGGACTTCGCGCGCTTGCGGGACGTGGTCGACCTTCATGACGATCTTCTCGGCATGCGGCGCGATGCGCTGAGAGAGAAGTTGGTCACCGCGGAGAAGTCGCTCTGCGAGACGTTGGAGCAGTTGAAGGCCGCGAAGTAGAAGCGGGGCGGTTCCGCCCGCCCCCGAGCCGCCGTCTTCCACGACGGTTCGGGAATGGGCAGAACGGACAAGGAGAACGAGATGACGAACACGAAGACCAGTGTCATTGAAGAGGAACTCTGCCGCGTCAGCGAGAAGGCTTCGATGGCCATTGCCAGCCTGTCCGCGTCGTTCCCGGAGCGGTCGAACGAGATCAAGGGTCTGCTCACCGCGGCGGTCGCGGGCGAGCACGTCCTGCTTCTCGGGCCTCCCGGCACGGGGAAGTCTCTGCTGACGAGGGCGTTCATCGAGGCGGTCGGCCTGGGTGGCGCGCACTTCGAGTGGCTGCTCGACGAGTCGACGGTTCCCGACGCGTTGTTCGGGCCGTACGATCTGAAGGGCGTGCTCGAGCGCAGCGAGTTCCAGCGCGTGACGGCGCTCAGGTTGCCGGAGGCGCGCACCGCGTTCCTGGATGAGATTTTCAAGGCGAACAACGTCGTGCGCAACGGGATGCTCTCGATCCTCAACGAGCGGCTGTTCCACAACGGCAGCGGCCCGCAGAGGTGTCCGCTGGAGTTCTGCGTCGGCGCCTCGAACGAGTACCCGGCGGACGACAGTCAGGCCGCGTTCTACGACCGGTTCCTGCTGCGCTTCTGGGTGGACTACATCAACGACCGGGATGCGTTCACCTCGCTGATGACGGGCGGCAGCCCGAAGATCGTGAAGCTGTTCGACGTCGAAGTGCTCTCGGACCTCCGCGCCGTCACCGCTCTCATCCCGTTCACGGCGCGCGACGCCGAGAAGCTCGCCGACATCCGGGACGCGGTGCGCAAGGCCGGGTTCGCGGTGTCGGACCGCACGTGGGTGAAGTCCATCGCGGTGCTCAAGGCTCGCGCCGCGGTCGAGGGGCACGCGAAGATCGAGACGAGCGACTGGCACGTGCTCGCTGACATGCTCTGGAAGACGCACGACCAGCGCGACGCTCTGTGGCAGGCGATCGGCATCGCCGCGGACCCGTTCGGGATGCAGGCGCGCACCATCGTGGACAGCGCGGTCACCTCGCTTCGAGAGATTCCAAGGTTCGAGGAGTTGGAGTCCGGGCGCATGACGATTCCGCAGTTCGAGGCGGTGATGGCTCCACGGCGTGCGGAGGTCATCGCATCGCTCCGCACGATCACGGCGCTCAAGGATGAGGTCGGCGACGACTCCATCAACGAGTACGTCGAGAAGGTGGAGGCGGTCTACACGGAGTTGCGCACCCTGATCGAGAAGGTGGCGCGGTTCCGCCCGATGAAGAGGATCTAGATGAAAGACTTCGTCTACAAGGTGAGCGACTGGCAGCGCGCGCAAGCGAAGCTGCAGTACATCCGCGAGGAAGCGCAGCGCATCACGATCAGCGACGGCGCCGCGAAGCTCGGCGGGTGGCGGCAGTTGCACGACGAGGTGTTCCATCGCCTCTACGCCCAAGAGGAGTCGCCGTTGGCGGTTGAAGATCGCGCGCCCGGATCGGACCCGTATGCCGCGATCCACGGCGAGATCGGCAACCTGCGCGAGTTCGGCGATCTGAGGTCGCAGTGCGTTGGCGACGACTGGCTGTCGGCTCGCGCCGCGGCCGCGCTGGAGCGGCACATCATCACGGCTGGGCTCCCGGGAATCGACGGCGTGGAGGATCCTCGTGTCGACGCGGACGCCCTGGAGGCACTGCGCGCGATGCTCGAGGACGTGCCGGAGGATGCGCGCGAGGAGTACGAGGAGAGGCTTGCGGAAAAGGATCTCGAGGTCGCGCAGAAGGTAGCGGCAGGCGAAAAGGCCGCCGGAGACATCGACGCGACGACGATGCGCAACGCGATCCGCGCTGGGCTCCGCGCCGCGAAGGAAGCGGTCGACGAGGCCAACGAGATGGTGGCCGGTCTCGGTTTCGGAACCGGGGAGCACAGTTCCAAGGCTGACCGCCGGGCGCTGGGCATGAAGCTGGCGCCGGTGGTGGCGGGCAACCCGCGGTTGAAGAAGATCGCGGAGATGGCCGGGCGCCTGCGTCGCATCGCGGACCGCGAGCGCGCCAAGACGCCGCGCAAGGGTTCCGGTGTTCTCACCGGCATCGAGACCGGCGCGGAGATGGAGCGCATGCTGCCGAGTGAGCTCGCCGGCGCGCTGGGAGCGTTCCGTCCGGTGTTCGCCGCGAAGATGCTGGAGCGATCGGTGATGCAGTACAAGCACTCTCCGCCTCCCGCGAAGCAGGCCGGTCCGATCGTGGTGTGCCTCGATTCGTCCGGGTCGATGGGCTGCGATGGCGGCGCGCCGTCCAACTGGGCAGCGGCAGTCGCGCTGGCGTTCATGCACGTGGCAGCGAAGGACAAGCGCCCGGTCGCGATCGTGCACTTCGG
>Ga0172381_10006619_pt1 | contig 11574 bp, 9 predicted proteins | sample Leawel6488metaG_FD_119754 | JGI IMG/M metagenome (GOLD analysis project Ga0172381, IMG submission 119754) | Leachate microbial communities from a municipal landfill in Southern Ontario, Canada - Leachate well 64-88 metaG | ecosystem: Engineered > Solid waste > Landfill > Unclassified | place... | reverse complement strand
GAAAAGCCAGGGAAACGGCGGCATGGCCGAGCCTGGGACGACAGATTGCGGATTGTGCAGGTGGGTGAGCTGCCAGTCGGCGCTGCGCACGCCCGACTCGCGCGCCAGGTCGGGGCCGATGCGCCGCGTGCCCCAGAGTTGCGGGAAATCGTATTGCGTCTCCCAGGCCTGCGTGGGCGGCCCCCAGCGACGAATGTCGGTCGGAAGGAAGCGCACCTGCTGCGTATGACACAAGGCGCAGCCCAGGCTGACGTAGGTTTGCTGACCCCGTCGTTCGGCGTCACTGTAGGCCGATATGACGGCCCGCGCTGAGTCCATCTCTTTCTCCAGCCGCAATCCCGGCAGTACCCCCAGTGCGACAAAAGACAGCGCGAAGAATCCGATGCCGGCGACAAAGATGACCAGATAGGCCATGCCGAACCACCGCTGGTGACGCGGCGCTACAACGTCTGGTAACAGGGAGCTATCAGCCATTGCCAGGCTGCGGCAGCGGGCCGCTTGAATGTGGGTGATCGCGGCTGGCAGACGGTTGAGATTTCCCTTGCGTCAGCATGCCGGCCAGGAACGACGCGAATCCCAGGAGCAGCGGCACCGCGCAGGCGGTGCGCACCCACCAGTAAGCTTGCGACGCTTTCACCGAATCCATCCAGGTCGCGCTGCTGTTCCAAAGCTCGCCTTGCACCAGTCCGGCGGCCGTGAGATCGACCACCATGACCAGCAAGCCGCCCAAGATGAGCCAGTAAGCCAGGTTCATCAGGCCGGTATGCGATTGACACTGGGCTGTGCGGTCCCAGATGTGCGCGATGGCACCGAGTGCCATGAAACTGGCGAAACCCAGCATCGCCAGGTGCGAATGCCCGATGACCCAGTCGGTGAAATGCACATGCCGCTGTAGCGCCATGCTTGCCTGCAGAGAGCCTTGCAGACTCACAACCAGATACAGCACGACGCCGGTCCACACGAACCGCAATGGCACATCGCGCCAGACCAGCGCCGCATGGCCGCGCAGGGACATCAACAGGTTCAGCACCACCAGCACAACATCGAAGCCCATGACCATCGACGCCGCGATGGCTGCGCGCTGCGTGTCCATCGGGATCGACGTGTACACGTAGTGGTGGGTGCCGTTGAGCGGGTAGGCAAAGAACAGCAGCCAGAAGCCGATCATCGACAGGAAGTGGCTGTAGATTGGCCGCCCGGTGCGCACCGGGAGCACGTAGTAGGCAATCGCCAGCGCCATCGGCGTGATGTACAGGCCCACCGCATCGTGAATCCACAGCCCACTGAACGCAGCACCGATGGCGCCTGGCACGATTTGCGGCACCACACTGCCCATTGGAAAGGCCAGCAACGTGAAGACCAGACCGCCGATGACGTACCAGGACGACACGTAGAAGCCATCGTCGTTGGGCTTGCGGGCCAGCGCAGCGATGAACTGCACGCCCATCAGCAGCAGGCACAGCTCCGTGACGGCGTTGACGGCCAGCGGAAACTCCGTCCATTCAAGTGGCTTGATGGCGAGCCAGGGCTGCGGCAGGTTCGCTGCAAGTAGCGCCCAGCCGGGCAGCAGCATCGCCAGGTTCCACAATGCGAACAGCCACCAACCGAGCCGTCGGCTCATCACTGGCCGCCCGGCCAGGCGTGGAATCGCGAAGTAGAGAAACGCCAGGAACGCATTTCCGAGCCATCCGAACAGAATCCCTTGCGTGTGGCTCGCGCGCAGCGAACCCCATGTCGACCAAGCGGCGCCAGCCAGGAAGTCAGGCTGCACCAACTTGATCGCGACGATGGTTCCAAACAACGCGGAAACCAACAGCGCCACCAAGGCAGCAAAGGCATGCGCGCGCATCAGGTCTACCTCGACAGTGGCGACGCGCCCGCCGGCCGCAAAGCTGAGCCGGGGCTCTTCTTCGTGTCCGACCTTCGACGGCTCGGCAGCACCGGTCACGGCCGCGCCTTCACCAGTGGTGAGGCGCCTTTGCCCAGAAGTTGCCCTTTGACGGTTTGCCCGTACATGTCGTCCGGTGACTCATGGTGTTGTTTGCGCGTGTCTGCAATTGAGCCTTTGAAGCGTGGATCTTGCGGGCGCTCGTGGCTGTCCATGAACATGGCCACGTCCCAGGCCTCCTGATCCGACAGTGTGTTGCCCTGGCTCAGCGGCATGTTGGCCTTGATGAAGCCGGCGGCGTTCTTGATGGAACCCATGCCGGCGCCCCAGTTGAACGACTTCGGTCCCCACAGCGGCGGGAACACCACTGCGCCGTTTGACGACTGACCCTGTCCATCGGCGCCGTGGCACAGAGAACACTTCTGCCCGAAGACCTTGGCACCACGGTCGAAGTCCATCGTCAGGGCAGGCCGGGGCAGGGTCGGATAGCCGCCGCCAGCGAGCTTGGCGCCGACCGGCGCGCCCTGAGCCAGGAAAAACGCATACGACTCCAGTGCCACCAGCACCTGGTCTCCAAGCGGCGGCGCCTTGCCGTTCATGCTGAACCTGAAGCAGCCTTGCATGCGCTCGGCGAGCGTGTTGACATGTTTGTTTTTGCTGCGGTAGGCGGGGTAGGTGAGGTAGGCCGACCACAGCGGTGCTGAATGGGCCAGCCTGCCGGCGTCGAGGTGACAACTGGCACAACGCAATGAGTTGCCGACGAAGGGTGCGGCGAGCGTGCTGGTTCCATTGAAGATGGCCTGGCCCAGCTTCACTTCTTTGCCGAAGTCGTTGTCAGGGATGGCGCTGTCCGGCGGCGATGTAAATGCGGGTGCCGACGCTGCAGTGGCTGCGCTGGCCGCCGTCACTGATGGCGTGGGCGTGCGCGATGCGGCACTCGTGGACGCCTGCGCCAGCTGAGTGGCGGCGGAACCAAGCGCGCCGTGGTAGGCGGATAGCACGATGGCAGCGCCGGCCAGGTTGAGGGTCAGCACAACGGCAACGATCGACTGGACGAGCTTCATGGCCTGGCCTGTCCCGGGGCGGCACTTGCCGCAGGCAGGCCGGCGTAGTAAACCGCAACCGCGCTCACGTCGGTGGCTGACAACTTCAGCGCGATCCCATGCATCAGGCCCATCGGATCGTTCTTGCGCGTGCCGACTTGCCAGGCCTGTAACTGGTTGGAGATGTACACCACTGACTGCCCCGCGATCTGTGGAACGACCGCACCGACGCCAAGACCCGTGGCGCCGTGGCATTGGGCGCACGCCGGTATCCCATTCGTCCAGCGGCCGTTTTTTGCCAGCGCCTCACCGGCGGCGACAACCGCACGCGACCCGTCGGCATTGCCGCTCGCGCCAACGGCCGGCAGCGCGGCGTAGTATGTGGCCAGCCCCCTGACATCTGCCACACCGAGCATTTGCGCGACGGGCCCCATGATCGGGTTCACACGCGTGCCGTCCTGGAAGCTCCGCAGTTGGGTGACCAAGTATTTGGCATTCATTCCCGCAAGGCGCGGAAACCCGGCGGCGCCCTGGCCTTGTCCAGCGGCGCCGTGGCAGGTGACACAGGCGGGTGCACCCGCAGTATTGCCGCTCTTTGCCACCTGTTCGCCGGTCTCCGCGTTGGCGAGGCTCCACGCGCCTGCCAGAGTCACCGCGAGGAGAGCGGCGCAGCCTTGTCGACCTTGCCCCTTTTGGCGAAGACCATCTCGCCTTGGGGAAACTGGAGAAATACCGTGAATCGAACGATATTCGAAAAAGTTGAGCATGTCCGAGTCCTGTGTGGAATGACGTTGTGCGTTGTGGGAGCGTGACGCAATCCGACGCTTCACGGCAGATGGTAAAGATTTGAGAGAAAACACACCGTGCGGTGGCACACAGAGCAGTTATCAGAGACCGTACGCTGCCACACAGACAGGCCCGCTGTCGCGGACATATCGTTATTCAGCGATTTGCAGCCCGAGCCTCGTGCTCGTTCCATCATCAATTCACTCAGGAGAAATACATGAACCCATTGACCACCTCATCGTCCAACATCAAACCCGTTGACGAGGACCTTGCCGAGCAGGCCAACCCCGGTCACGGCATTCCATCGCAGGACCCGAATCCCGCGGCTCAGACCGCGCTGGAACCCCAGGATGCCGAACGCGAGGCAAACTCGGTGTTGGCGGTGTTGGTAGGTGGGGGCGCGTTGGCAGGCACGGCTACCGGTGCTGCCATCGGCGTTGCGGTGGCCGGTCCGGTAGGCGCTTTGGTCGGTGCCTCGCTGGGTGCCGTTGCGGGCGCACTGGGAGGTTCCGCTGCTGGAACGGTGGCGAATTCAGAAGATTCGAGCAGCGCCGACACCGCACTGGCGGGCGCCGTGCGCCTGCACATCGAAGACAGCGGTGGCAGCGGTCGCGCGGTGGTGCTGATCCATGGCTGGCCGCTGTCGGCACAGGCCTGGGAGCCGCAGGTGTCGGTGCTTCAAGCCGCTGGTTACCGCGTGGTGGCGTACGACCGACGGGGTTTCGGGCGATCAGACAAACCGCAATTCGGCTACAGCTACGACGTGCTGGCCGACGACCTGCAACGTGTCATCGAACAATGTGACCTGAAAGACGTGACGCTGGTGGGTTTCTCGATGGGCGGGGGCGAAGTGGCGCGCTATATCACTCGGCATGGGCAATCGCGCCTGCGCAGTGTGGTGTTTGCCTCGGCGGTGCCGCCGTACCTGATGAAGACGGCCGACAACCCCGAAGGGCCGCTCACGCCCGAGAAGGCGCAACAGTTGAGGAGCGCGCTTGAGGAAGACCGCAGTACCTTCTTCGACCAGTTCACCCAGAATTTTTTCTCGGCGCACGGAGTGCTACAGGTCACGGAGTCGGAACGCAGCGCGGCAGTTGCCATGTGCCTTCAGTCAGCGCAGCATGCGGCGCTGGCTTGTATGGACTCCTTCGACACGACCGATTTTCGCCAAGACCTGAAGAAGCTGACCGTGCCCACGCTGGTGATTCACGGCGATGCCGACACAGTGGTGCCCATCGAAGGCTCGGGCCTGCGCACCCACCTTGCCGTGCCACACAGCCAACTGGTGAGGATCAGTGGTGCCCCACACGGGTTGAATGTGTCGCACGCGCTGGCCTTCAACGATGCGCTGCTGTCCTTCCTGCGGGCGTGAATTCACGCATCGTCCGCATTCCGCCCCATGAATGCACTGAATGAAATCCAGAAAGGCAACAACCATGATCCCAAGTAGCCAAAATTCCGCACCATCTGGAGTCATGACTCGGCAAGTCGCCCCCTCTTACGGCTTTCTTGGGTCCCAAATCACTAGGCATCTTGCTGCCGTTCCAACTCTGCGGACTGCTCCGGGTCTTCCCGGCCTTCAGGGAAATCCGGAGCATCTCCCTGGTTTGTGGTGTTCGCCAACTGGCCATCCTCATGGCTTGAGGGCGGTTCAGTTGGACCGAGCATTTCGCCAACTGCGAGGCACAGGATCCGCTTTTTGGGCAATTTTGGTGTCATGGATACCTCCGGATATGACATGCCGGCTTGACAACGCTGAAGCAGGCGGCAGCGGGTGGTCCAGCGACAGCACAGTGAGGCTGACTCGGAATCAGGGCTGCTTTTTCGAGCAGGATGCAGACTTGACATTGATGCACTGGAAGGTTGACATCCGGGAACTGCAAACGGGCAATCGTCGCTACGCCTTTGCATCTGACCCATCATGGGTGAATCCCGGGTTTGAACCCAAACCGATCAATCGTGGTACGTTGGGTGTGTGGTCTTTGACAATCTCGCTGCTTTTTAAATACTGCTCAACCACGTCCCACACTGGCTCGCCCGCCGACTGCGCGCTGCCTACACCCCATCGCGCCACTTTGTAGGACTTGTCGGCGTCTATCAGTTGTCCATTCAACCTCATATCGCTGATGCGGGAATTGATTTTGGCTGCCGGTTCACACGCATAAACAAGTCCGCCGGTACGCACCATGTCACCTCCCTGATGCTGATAGGGATCGTCGTTGAAAATTTTGTCGCAAAGTGTTTCCAGGTGTTGTTTGATTTCGGTTCCGGTCATTTGCACCAAAGAGGTATTGGGATAGGTGATTGCAGTCTGCGCCATCAAATTTTCGCGGGTGATCATTTGTCCTGGCAGCAGCGTGGTCCCCCAACGGAACCCAGGCGAAAAGGCCATCTCTGCACCTTTGACTTGCATCAGTGCGTCGACAATCAGTTGGTCCCATGAACCGTTGAAATTGCCGCGTCGATAAAGTAGTTGCTGACTTTGAGCAATCGGTTCCTGAAGAAGACTTTGGTAAGGCGCACGCACTCGATCAATGGTTGCTTGCATGGCGGGGTCGGCTGGCAATAGTTCCGAAAAGACCGGCAGCAAATGGTATCGATAGTCGGCAACGCGACCATTTTTTACGTCGAAATCGATCGCGGCAAGAAATTTGCCGTGAGATCCGGCGTTGGTGACGACGGTTGCCCCGCCGCGGTTTTGAACCACGCTGGGCACCGGTACACCGTCGTGCGTGTGTCCGCCCAGGATCATGTCGATCCCGGAAATGCGCGCAGCCAATTTGAGGTCGATGTCCATGCCGTTGTGCGAAAGCAATACGACCACCTGCGCGCCGTTATGGCGCACTTCGTTGACCACCGCCTGAAGGCGCGCTTCATCGATGCCGAATTCCCAGCTTGGGGTAAATTGCGCGCCGTTCGCCTTGGGCGTGTAGGGAAACGCCTGGCCGATGATGGCCACCGGAATGCCATTTTGTTCACGAATGACATAAGTCTCAAACACCGTGTCAGCACTGTCCTCATGCACGATGTTCTGGGCGATGAAGGCGACCTTGTCCTTGAAATCATGGCGCACGACATACAAGACGCGCTCGGCACCATGGGTAAATTCCCAATGCCCAGTCATCACATCGACGCCCAACGCAAGCGAAGCCTCCACCATGTCTTGGCCCGCCGTCCACAGTGCCGTGGCCGATCCTTGCCAACTGTCTCCTCCATCCAGCAGCAAGGCGTTGGGACGGCTTGCTTTCAAGCGCTTGACCAGACTTGCGAGGTGCGCGAAGCCGCCGACCTTGCCATAGGCCCGGGCCGCAGCACAAAAGTCGAGATGGGTAAACGCATAGGCCTGCCGACTGCCCGGCCTGATGCCAAATCTGTCCAGCAGGCTTGCACCGACCAGATGCGGTACCTGACCCTCAGCGCTACCTACGCCGAGGTTAATGCTGGGCTCACGGTAATAAATGGGCAGCAGTTGGGCGTGACAATCGGTGAAATGCAAAAGACTGACGTTACCAAAGGCGGGGATATCGTAGATCTCGTCCGCGCTGATTTGGCGATTCCCATCGGTGGGCAGATAAATTTCCATGTGGTTTCCTCTCCGGCTAGGCGCAACTCCAAATATGTTGAAACTGTTGCACAGCTTCAACCCCTTTTTACTCAGGCATGTTGCGCGGCGATTAGCATATAAAAAATCATCGCCACACAAAGCAAGGCGACCATCACCGTGACGAGGATGACGAGTCCGCGATCAGCACTGACGATGCCGTTTTCAATGGCGCGATTCACAACGTGATAACGCCAGGCCGCCAGCACAGCGAGTACACCGCCCAGCGCCATCATCGTCACACCGATTGGCATCGAAGCCCCTGCATTGGAAGTCTGCGTCAGCGGAGCAAGATGCGTTGCCAATTCGCGTAGCCACAGGCTGAACTTCGCCACCACAAAGCCAAGACTGATGATTGCGATACTCGTTCTGATCCACGCCAGAAACGTTCGTTCATTGGCGAGATATTCGGTCGCCCTCTTTTCACCTATCACTATTCTCTGCCGTTGTTGGGTCATGACGTTTCCTGGTTGCGAACCCCGCGTCCGGGTTAAAGTTGTGCTTTCTCGCTGGATCTGTGATGTCTGCGAAAAGATCAGACCCCGTACTTCTTTACCCAGGCCACGTAGTGGTCCATCCAGCCTTGAAGGAATTTTTTGCTGCCCTCGCCAACCGCACCGTCGGGACCAAACAAATCATCTTTGGCCTGAATGAATGCCTCCGGCTGTCCGAGCGTTGGCACATCCAGATAGGCCAGAATATTGCGCAGGTGTTGTTGCGCCAACGCGGTGCCAATGGCACCCACCGAGACACCGAGCACACCCGCGGGTTTGCCCATCCATGCACTTTGCCCGTAGGGCCGAGAGGCATGATCGATGGCATTCTTGAGTACACCGGGAATGGATCGGTTGTATTCAGGCGTGACAAACAGCAAGCCATGCGCCATCTTGATATCCGATTTCAGACGAATGACTGACTCGGCCTGGCGGGCATCGTCGTCCTGGTTGTAAAGCGGCAGGTCATCAATTTGTGCCTGCTTGAACGAGAAATCTGATGGCGCGAGTTTTGCCATTGCCCCAGCCAACCTTTGGTTGAAGGAATCGTGACGAAGGCTGCCGACGAGGACGGTGATCTGATACTGTTTCATGGAAGCTCCTTGCAGACATGAGCGCTGCTATGGCTTACGGTACGAGAACCGACCGCGAAGGTCTGTGCGGTATCGAACCATGGGCGGTATGTCTGCGCACCTGCCTCTGTACGAAGGCGCACAGACGCTTCTGCGCCTGCCCAGTACGCCTGAATTCCTTCCGCCTTTCGCGGCCCACAAGTTGTATGACATCGATACCCCCAAGCCGGTGCCGGCACCGTTAGAAGACAGCAATGCGGTGTTGAAAGATGTGCTGGTGGTGCGTGCCCAAAACGAACAAGACGCAGCGACTGCCCGTGAGGTGATCCAGGCTTTGGTAGGCGACTACAAAGAAACCGCACCGGCCTGAGTGAGGTCGTTCTGCAGCAACTGCCGCAGCACAAACGGCAATATGCCGCCTGCCCGGTAGTAGTCCACCTCAATCGGGGTGTCAATGCGCAGCCGCACCGTAACTACCGTGCGGCTGCCATCGGCGCGGGTCACCACCAGTTGTGCGTCACTCTGCGGGCGCAGGTCAGCGTCGGGCAGGATGTCAATGACTTCACTGCCGGTCAGCCCCAGGCTTTGCCAACTGTCACCGGCCTTGAACTGCAACGGCAACACGCCCATGCCGACCAGGTTGCTGCGGTGGATGCGCTCGAAACTCCGCGCCACCACAGCTTTGATGCCCATCAGCTGTGTGCCTTTGGCGGCCCAGTCGCGACTCGATCCGGTGCCGTATTCCTCGCCGGCAAACACCACAGTGGGCGTGTCGACGGCCATGTAGCGGCTGGCAGCCTCAAAAATGGACAACTTTTCCCCGGCGGCACTTTCGCCTTGTGTGCCAGCGGGGCCCTGGTAAAGCGTCCAGCCCCCTTCGGCACGTGAGCCATCTGCCAGCGGCGGAATCATCAGGTTCTTGATGCGCACATTGGCAAAGGTGCCGCGCACCATCACCTCATGATTGCCGCGCCGTGCGCCGTATGAGTTGAAGTCAGCTTGTTGCACGCCGTGCGCCAGCAGCCATTGGCCAGCGGGTGAACTCGCTGCAATGTTGCCTGCTGGAGAGATATGGTCCGTGGTGATGGAATCCCCAAACAGCGCCATGATGCGGGCGTCATGCACAGATTCATGATCTTTTTGACCTGCAGCCATTGTCTCACCTGCGCTAGTAGCTATATTGTTCATAGTGAAAGTGGCAAAGAACGGCGGCTCGGCAATGTAGGTGCTCTTGGGCCAGGTGTAGCTGGTGCCTGTCACACCGGTGATGGCGTCCCACAGCAGGCCCGGCTCGGTGGCAATGCGGGCGTAGTTCTCGCGGTAGGCCTTGCCGTTCATGGCAAAGGCCATCAGCGCCTGAATCTCGTCGCTGCCGGGCCAGATGTCGGCCAGGTACACGTCTTTGCCACCTGTTCCTTGGCCTACCGGCTGGGTGCTCAGGTCGCGCAGCACCGTGCCGGCAATGGCATAGGCCACCACCAGCGGTGGGCTGACCAGAAAATTGGCCTTGAGGTTGGGGTGAATGCGCGCCTCGAAGTTGCGGTTGCCTGACAGCACCGCGGCACACACCAGGTCTTGCGCGGTGATGAGCGCGTTGAGTTCGGGCGTCAGGTCGCCCGCATTGCCAATGCAGGTGGTGCAGCCGTAGCCGACCAGCGCAAAGCCAAGCTGCTCCAGGTAGGGCAGCAAACCCGTTTCAGCGAGGTATTCGGTGACGATGCGCGAGCCCGGCGCCAAAGAGGTCTTGATGTGCGGCTGCACCGTCAGGCCAGCTTCGACAGCCTTTTTGGCCAGCAAGCCGGCCGCCAGCAACACGCTGGGGTTGGAGGTGTTGGTGCAACTGGTGATGGCGGCGATGAGCACGTCGCCATTGCCCACGGTGACATGCCGGGCGGTATGCACCGGCACCTGGGCTTGGCCGGGCGCATCTGAAGTGGCCTTGCTGGCCTCCAGCGTGGGCCGGTTCTGCACCATCTCGGCGACATCGCGCGCCGCACCCAGCGGCACCGGTGGTGCCAGCGGCGCCTCACTGACGGCCACACCTGCGCCAACTGGAAAGCGCGTCAACAGCCGGTCGGCAGGTTGGCTAAAGCCATTTTCAGCATTCGGTTTGCTGAACAGCTCGGCAAACTGTGCCGCCACCCGGCCCAGCTCAATGCGGTCCTGCGGCCTCTTGGGGCCAGCCAGGCTGGGCGTGACGTCGGCCAAATTCAGCTTGACCACTTGCGAGTAGTCGATGTCGCCGCCGAGTGGCACGCCAAACAGGCCTTGCGCCTTGAAGTAAGCCTCAAAGGTGTCAATCTCGTCCGGGGTGCGTCCGGTGCCCTTGAAGTAGGCAATGGTTTTCTCGTCCACCGGGAAGAAACCCATGGTGGCGCCGTATTCAGGGGCCATGTTGCCAATGGTGGCGCGGTCGGGCAGTGCCAGCGTGCGTGTGCCTTCACCAAAAAACTCGACAAACTTGCCCACCACCTTGTGTTGGCGCAGGGTCTCGGTCACCGTCAGCACCAGGTCGGTGGCGGTGACGCCCTCGCGCAGGCTGCCGGTCAATTCAAATCCCACCACGTCAGGGGTCAGCAAGTACACGGGCTGGCCCAGCATGGCGGCCTCGGCCTCAATGCCGCCCACGCCCCAGCCCACCACACCGATGCCGTTGATCATGGTGGTGTGGCTGTCGGTGCCCACCAGCGTGTCCGGGTAGTAAATACCGTCTTTGCCCTGGTGCACGCCGCGCGCCAGGTATTCCAGGTTCACCTGGTGCACGATGCCAAAACCGGGCGGCACCACGCCAAAGGTGTCAAACGCCTGCATGCCCCATTTCATGAATTCATAGCGCTCGCGGTTGCGCTGGAATTCCAGCTTCATGTTCAGGTCAAGCGAATCTTTTTTGCCATAGTGGTCGACCATGATCGAGTGGTCCACCACCAGGTCCACCGGCACCAGCGGCTCAATGCGCCGCGGGTCCAGCCCCAGGCGCTGCGCCGTGCTGCGCATGGCCGCCAGGTCTGCCAGCAGCGGCACGCCGGTGAAGTCTTGCAGCACCACGCGTGAGACCACAAACGGGATCTCGTCGGTGCGTGGGGCGTTGGCTTGCCAATTGGCCAGTTGGGCCACATGCGCCGCAGTCACTTTGCGGCCATCGCAGTGGCGCAGCACGGCTTCGAGCACGATGCGTATCGACACCGGCAGG
>Ga0172381_10006618_pt1 | contig 11576 bp, 14 predicted proteins | sample Leawel6488metaG_FD_119754 | JGI IMG/M metagenome (GOLD analysis project Ga0172381, IMG submission 119754) | Leachate microbial communities from a municipal landfill in Southern Ontario, Canada - Leachate well 64-88 metaG | ecosystem: Engineered > Solid waste > Landfill > Unclassified | place... | reverse complement strand
TTGACGATGGTATTTTAACTACAATTCAGAATTAAAGAATGGCAAAAAAATAGAGCCCCGGCAGTTTTCGATGCTGCTGAGGCCCGAATGTTATCTACGCCGTTTCCTCCACCACTTGATTATTGCCCGGATTAGATAGTCAATCCGCATAAAATCCTCCTTTACTGAGGGAAATTAATTTTCAATCATATCCATTTCTTCCTCGTCCATTGCATCCCCTGGCTCTTTTGGCTTGAAATAATCTCTCGGGGTTGAAGCAGTATTGAACATGCAGACATAACATTCGTCGCTATGATAATTCGTACACCTTTCTCCGAATTGACAGTCTCCGTCACCACAAGATACAAATTTTCTATTACCCACTATCATTCTCCTTCCTGCTGAGGGATTACCCCAACGCCTTAATCCTTCTGAGGAATCGTTGATTTCCTGCTCTTAATCTTCTTCCCGAGTTCCCCGGGCCTTAGGTGTGCATAAATCATAACCATGTTAAGGGAAGCATGTCCGAGTAGTTGTTGTACTTCGATTAGGTTGTACCCCTCTTCCAACAATTCAGTTGCGTAGCAGTGGCGAAATATATGATTATGCATATTGCCCAATTCCTGCTCGTTCTGGATGTAAACGCCCGCCTTTTGTCCAAGTCTCCATAAGGATTGATTGAAGTACCTATACATTAATTTTGTGCCCTTTAGCGTGCTGAGGAACTTAGTCCCTGCTGAGTCTGGCCGGATTGCTAACCATTTCTTGCACCATTCAATTGTTTCGTCGTCCAAGGGTACATAGCGGTCTTTATGGCCCTTCCCCTGCTGAACGTAAACCTGTGCTGTCTCAAAGTTTACGTCCTTTACTGAGAGATTAATTGCTTCACTTACCCTGAGTCCGCAACGATACATAAGGATATAAGCCGTGTAGTTCCTGAGTCCTGTCGGGTTTTTGGTCTTGATTGCTTTAAATATCCGGGCAACTTCCTCTCTACTGAGAACTTTGGGCAACTTCTTCGGCGTTCTCTTTTTGGGTTCCGGCTTCGCCTCCTGAGCAACCCGCTCCCCATCAAACCTAGTCACCACGATTAACTTAGCCCTCTCCTGAGTGACCACCTGTTCTGCCATCGCCATTATAAAACCTCCTTTCCCTGCGCTTTACTGAGGGCATTACCCAACTTGCAACTAGGACTATGACCATCTCTCTTGTAAAGTCCACAGCAAGGACACCCATCATCCTCGCGTTCAGCGTAAATCCATTCTACCTCCTTCAGTGCTTCCAACATCACCGGTGCAGCTTCATAAACCGGCTTTAATCTAAAGTCGTTCGCCTCGTCGCAGTTGCCCGGTTTAATACATCTCCCTTGTTCTGGTTCGCACAAATAGCACATATGTCAAACATTATTTTCGCTCCCTTCCAACTCCTGCCATTTATTACTGAGATCATTCATGATATTTGTCATGTTCCTGAGGTTGTCGCCCTCTTTAATTTGGATACCTGCTCTTTCAATGGCGGGCAATAATCTGGTTATTTGCTCCTCCCTTAAGGCATTATTAATGCTTAAAAAGGAAAGGTATTTGTCTATATCCATTATTCGTCTCCTTCCAACAATTCAATTCTATCTTCTAGGGCTTCAATCTTGCCCTGTAATACCTTTATCTGAACCTGTAGACTAAATAGTAGTGACTCCATATTAGCCCTCCTTCTGATGCCCAGGAGGTTTTTCAGTGCTCCTGAGCCGGTAGAAATTCGACGTTACTGAGCAATTAAACCTTTTTCCTAGTCCATTTACCCTCCATGTCCTTTATGTGCGCGATTGCTCCTTGTTTGGTGAAGTGTTTATATATTTCAATTACTCCTATCTCAGCACTAAAGGCAGACTTGCTACACTTCGGACATATGATCGACGTATGACAAGATGAAGTTTGCATACCTCCCCTTGTGCCACCACTTCTTCTGCTCATTCTCTCCAACTCGTTTTGATTAATTCCACCGACCCCCCGCCCAATGCACGTCCGGGCAGGTGCAGGGAACTATTGACAATTGTTTACATACGATTTAAAATGTTTTCAAGCTCTTGCGAAGGAATTGAAACTTTTACATTTCCTAGAAGGTATGTGGGTTTCAACCCGGTTTTTAGATTACCTAGCGCAAGGACTTATTTATTTTCTGTGATGATTTTTTCTAACATAAATTCGATGTTTTCCCTATTCCCTAGCGCGTGAACGATGAAGTTAGCCGTTCCGCCGGGACTAGCAAACTCGAAAGCGTCTGCCCAATAGTCGCTATCTTTTGCAATGAGTCGAGTGTCCATGATTTCGCCCGTGTTTTTCAGAACTTCAATACACGGGTACGCTTTTCCGTCATACTGAGGGTTGGCTACCTCCTGAGAACCCACCACTATAACTTCATCGTGAAAATTACGCCCATAAATTTTAAATCTCATTTCCCATATCCCCTTTCAATTCCCGGTGTACCCGGCTTCCTTAGAGGTAGGCTAAAAACTGAGAGCGTAGGAGAGTAGTTAGTTGCTTATTCCTAGTTCTCCAAAAATTCGGGGTCTGTGTAAATGGTATTGCCCATGCCATCTTCCCAACCTTGCACCTCTTCGCCAGCGTCCAGGTCTGCAATAATACTGTTCATGGACTCGATACTGTCGGGAGTTATAATCTGCTCTTTTTTGCCCTCTACGATTACTGCAAAAACGTGTAAATCACAATCAAATTCCCGTTCCTCAACCGTGTATCCATCTCTTTTCCATTCTTTCATCTTCTATCCATCCTCTCTTCCCGTCCTGTCTACCAGGCTCGGGTTAACCTAAAATCCTCAACCATACATCCACTACTATGACCTGTCCGCCTTGCCTACTGACCGAGTGCCCAACATGCTTGCTGCTGGGGTGTTCAGGCGTTCGGACTGCGTCGGGAGTTAAGCACTGCGGGTGCATGGTTCGGGGTTTTAGGGCCGGTATTTTAGCCCCGGCCTTTGGCTAAAAGCAATTAAGAGATTTGCCTAAACTCTGAAAATAACGGTAAGCCGTGCTCCTGAGCAAAAACTATACATGCTTGATCTGCTTCGTTCTCGGTTGCAAATTCTCCCATGCCTTCCTCACATTCGCAAATGCCGGCATAATCCTGTCCATCATAGGTAAAAATATCGATTGTCCAGTTCATTCTATCCGCTCCCTTCCTTTTCAAAAATCCTCAAATAGACCGCCTGGCCTATGTCAAGATTCTCTTTTCCCGGCCCCTACAATATTTCCATTGATCTTTCCTCCTGCCGGTCTAAAACTCCAGCAGGGTCGAAGGGCTATGCGGTTGTCTAAGAGCGTTTGCCGGGCTTCATCCGGCGCCTGCCGTGTCTGGCGTTGTCCTTGCTTCCATGTTTAAATTATAGCAGGTGCTATACACCTTGTCAAGCTTTTAGGTAGTATATCTTAGATTTATTTTCAGATCAGGACATAAAAGAAACGCCCGTATATAGGCGTTTGCTGGCATTGTCTAAAGTTGTCGAAAGATTCTTGGATCATTTACTTGATTTTTTATTGATCTTTTTCAATTTTTCATCAATCGCCGCCTTAATCCAGCTCGTTATGTTGGCGTTGGCTCCCGGTGTATCGGCGTTTATCCGGTCAACATCGTCCTGTATGGACTGCTTGATCGACTCGTGGACCCTGATATATATAGCCTTGCTATCTGCTGCGGGCTGATTTGCCATATCTGTATCACTCTCCTATCAGAGATAGTATAGCACCTGATATATTGATTGACAAGAGCACTCCCGGCAAGCATCAAGCCCCAAAACTAGCCAAATAAAAATGCTTGACACATATATAGTAAATGTGGTAATGTCAGGTGGGATAACTGTGTAAAAAATTAAATAGATTTGATGGGCACCGGCAAATAGTCGGTGCTTTTTTATTGCCCATTTGTCGGCGTTTGTGAGCTATTATGATTTATTGACAGGCCCGGCAAATATGATCTAAAAATGGGCGGTAGAAAAAGTGTAACATTTTTGTAACATTTTTGGGACATTTTTGGGACAAGGGAAAAATGAGGTGAGATCATGCGAGATGGATATAAGCTGATTTTAGAATATAAGGTCTGGAAAACTGGGCCGGTTATAAGGATATATACAAAAGTTAATTAGCTGCGTAAGCGGCTTTTTATAGTTTTAGCAGGTTGGGGCAGTCGACAGCTCAATCCCGGTACACGCCACCGGGTCAACCTGCTATTTGTATTTTCTGGGCGTGAAAAGAAAGGGCGTGAAATAATGAAGGTTTTAGTGGCTTGCGAAGAATCGCAGGCAGTAACAAGGGAATTTAGAAAACTAGGCCATGAAGCGTATTCATGTGATATTGAACCATGCTCAGGAGGACACCCAGAATGGCATCTGCAGCAGAGTGTTATTCCGTTGTTAAGTGAATCATGGGATATGATCATTGCTTTTCCGCCTTGCACCCATTTAGCAGTAAGCGGAGCAAGATATTTTGAGCAGAAAAGAAAAGATGGCAGGCAGCAGGAAGCAATAAATTTCTTTATGCTCTTTGCCCATCATCTATGTAAAAAGATTGCCATTGAAAATCCTGTAGGGATTATGTCAAGTGCTTGGAGAAAACCAAATCAGATTATACAACCATATGAATATGGAGATAGGGCAAGAAAAAAAACATGCTTATGGCTCAAGGGATTACCGAAATTAATACCGACAAAAATTGTAGACCCAGGGGAAATTTTTCCTGGTGGATATTCGGTGAGTGCTTCCGCTAATTATGCAGTGGATGAAAATGGGAAAATATTGGCATGGAATGACCCCAGAACGGCCAAGGCCAGAAGCAAAACCTTTCCCGGTATAGCTCGGGCAATGGCTCGGCAATGGGGTAAATTAGATAACTTCGGTACAAACGTGCCGGATTATTTTCATGCAGAACAAATGAGTATGTTTGGATAATTGCCGGTGATGAGCCGGTTTTTATATTTTCTGCCCGTGTCACAGTCTCCCCGGCCAGGTTGATTGTTAGCACGGACTCACCGCCATAAGTGCGGACACGGGCAATTCATTTTATATTGGGCGGTGTATTGCAGATTGGCGGTGTAAATAAAATGGAATTATACAAAATGAACGAGACGAACAGTCACAAATTTTATCAGATCCCAAAAGAGTTAACAGAAAACCCCTGCTATCGTCATGCCTTAACCTCGGACGCAAAATTAGTTTATGCCTTGCTCCTGGACCGCATGAGCCTGTCCAAGAAGAATGGTTGGGTAAACGACAGGAACGAAATATTTTTAATCTTCACCAAAGAGAATATATCTGAAATGTTAGGAATAGGAATCAAAACTGTTTACGCAGCATTTAAAGTTTTGGAGCTCTGCCAACTAATCAAACAGGAACGGCAAGGACTTAATAAACCTAACAAAATATACATTGGCAAGGTCAATTATACCTTCTCAATAGCTTCAATCCCCCAATTGGCACGGACATGTAAAATATGCAGGTCCGGATGTGCAAATATTACAGGTCCGGACATGTCAAATTTACAGCCTAACTATACGGATCTTAACGAGACTGATATTAATAAGACTGATAATATACTCACTTTGCCAAACAAAGGTGAGATTATAAATCCTTTTTGGGAAATTTACCGGGAAGAATATAAAAAGCGTATGGGCAAGAACCATCCCCGAATTAAAAAGGAACAGATAAGTTATATTGAACAAGCCTTAAATGTTTTAACTGATTTCGATATTAGCCAAAAAGAATTTAGAGAGCAGACTATAAAACATTTAACCGGATTACCTAAAAAGAATAACGGTAATATTTTGGCTTTTCTTAAAGCTGGTTATAGATATTTTCAGATTGACTTGGAACGAATAGTATAATCTTCTTTGTTAATCGTTACCCGATAGGATAGATATAGGCAATGTTATTGGCCTTAATTGACACTTGATAACATGGCAGGGTTGATCGTTTAATGTAGGGGCAAATTAGAGCCCGTTTATTAAACCTAGTTTAGTAGTGGCAATAACAAGAATAAACAAATGATTAGCGCATATCTAAACTAATGTTTATAAAGAAACAAAATAAGGAAGACGTTATATAATTAAGTGCTTATATAAGGGAATTGTTATGAATGGATTTGATTATGCAACTCAGCCGTCTTACTGAATGAATTGGAAGTGATATTATGGCAGATAATTTACCCGATAATATAGAAAAGTTATGCGTACAATATGAAGTTACCGAAGCAGGTCAACGACTCCTAGAAGTAATGATAGAACCTGCCGCCCGAACCATGCAAGTGCAGGAGATATGCCAATTGGCGGGCATTTCTAAAGGCTCTTATTACTTGTTATTTAAAGACCAACGCTTCCTGGATGCTTATTATCAGGCCTGCAAGACCGCCTGTATAACCGCTGCTATGCCCACCATGCAGAGTGTTGCGGGTAAGGCTATAGCCGGTGATATGCAGGCTGCACAGCTTATACTAACTATGTCAGGACTCCACCAACCCACCGCCCGAGTAGAGCACACGCACACAGTCGAGGCAGGAAACAGTCTGCTTGACATGTACAAGGCCCGGCAAAAGGCATTGGATTAGATGATTTTATAGGCTTAGTTTGTGTTATACCCCCTTGTGTATTCGAGGGAAATTGAGGTAAGTAAAATTTGAGGGCTAAAAGGGGTTATATACTACTCAATTTGGTGTAATTAGGTATTATATTGATTTTAACAATGTTTTGAGCATGACAGAGCATGGCAGCAATCCCGATAAACAACAACCGGCCGGGGCTGGCAGGGGACCGGAGGGGGTGGTCTCTAGCATAGGCCGGGTGCTGGCGGCGGGCGTATAAAGCCCCTGCCAAATTCGCAGTAATTTTTAGACATTTCCACTAGTCGATTAGGAAATCTATGATTTAAATTTTCCGTTATAAAAAAGCAAGTGCCAAAAATTTTTATAATTTTTAAACAAGTCTATTTTAGAAGTAGATTTGTTTAAGCCCATAACTAGGTCGACGGACCGAAAGATAGGTGAATCCCGCCTATTTGTTATGGGCTTTTGTTGTGGGATGAATTATCGAAGGGATGGATGACATTGAAAAGAGAATATAAGTCCACTAACGAAACTTTAATTAATCTTTTAATGGATGATGTTACGGTTAATTGGAAAGACGCTAAATTATCAGCAATATGTGGAGAGAAAACACAATTTATTTGGTTAACGCGGCAGAGATTAAACCGTCCTCGTATAAACAAGGAGTGTAATTGCATTGCTCCAATAATTAACGAACAATCAAATTACTGCGGCGTATGCGGTAATCTAATGCCGGACATTGCGTTAATGAGATACGAAGAACATAGAAAAGAAAAAGACCGTCTAAAACGGGAAGAATCTGCTCCCGAAAGAGAAATTGCTCAATTAAAAAGAAAACAAGAACGAAAGCAAAAAAAGGAAGTAAAGCGCCAATTAATGGAACAAAAGAAGATGGAATCCCTTATTAAACGTCAACCTTGGAGATTAGATTATCCTCCCGATTTTCCGACTCAAGTATGTCGTGAATGCAATAAGGAAATGCCTTTGTCGGATGAGTTTTTTAAATATTTTAAAAACGAAGATAGGTTTCAGACAACCTGTTTGCAATGCTTGCCGCAAAGAAGTATAAGAAATAGATTTAGAAAGAAAAAAATAAAGAAATTAGATATTATCAATACCTTGACGGGTAAGGAATGGGAAGAAATTAAATCTAATTTTAATGGCAAGTGTGCTTATTGCGATTGCGAAACCGACGATATAACTATGGAGCATTTTATCCCAATGGTAAAAGGAGGAGAATATTCCAAAGATAACATACTTCCTGTTTGCAGAAGTTGTAATAGTAGTAAGGGGACTAGCAGTTTTTGGAAGTGGTATCCTACTCAACCGTTCTATTCAAAAATGCGAGAGAAGCGGTTGTTGAAATATCTTAACTATAAGGGCGTTATCCAACAACGTACAATGTTTGGTTAGAAAAATAAACTGCGCGCAAACCAGGAACTATAGTTCTTTGCTGGATATACGCGCTTTTTAATTAAAATGCCTATATATTGGCTTTTGCGGTTAATAAAGATGAATCGCTGGAAGGCGATGGAAAAAGTGGTTTAAACGCTGGATTTATAAGGGGTGGTGGCACTTGAACCAAAAAGCGAACGTGAAAAAGATACGCGAAGATACGGTTAAAACTAAAATAGATACTTCTACCGGGGAGATATTGGGAGTTCAAAGTAAAACGTCTTATTTCTCGGCACGTTTTGATGAAGCCAGGGGATATTTGTGGAAGCCGCAAAAGGGTGGCGCAAGAATGTTTAATGAAGTTCCTTTTCCTGCTGCCATGTCGATGATTGACCGGGGAAGGATGGCTACATTGGCAAAGCATATTTGGAGTAACACTAATATGTTAGGCTATCGCGGTCACGGAGGAGTCAGGCCGTATTCGTCGAGTCGTATTGGCGAACTTGTTGGATTAAGCCCGGAACAAAGCGAGCGGTTCTTAAAACGAATGGAAGGGTTGGAGATTGTTAAGTCTATAAAGGTTCCTTTTGGTGACAGGGTAGAAGTTCAGTATTACATTAACCCTTTATACTTCTTTTCGGGAAGCAGACTGTCGTTGAATCTATACGCACTTTTCCATGAGGAATTAGAAAAACATCTGCCAGGTTGGGTCAAAGAAGAGTTTGCCAAGGCGGGCGTAGTTACTAAAGCAGAATAACGCATAACATCAGATAACAAACGTCGGTATCGCTACCGGCTTTTATTTTGCCCAACCAGAGGCGTTCCACCCGAACAGGTGGCCCCTTCTAAATTAAGGAGGGAAATCATGACAACAGTAACCCTATGTATCCTAAGTTTCTTCCTGGGCATCGCCCTAACGCTCTTTATATTCAGCAATGAAATCTACCATGGCCAAAAAGTCGGCTATGGCCCGAACGATATTCACCCTGACAACTACGGTTCATGTTGCAGACACGTACCGCCAGCACAGCATAAACCGCCAATAGTACCAAAGAAACAATAGGGAGGAATCCAATTGATAAGACTGAATCGCAGAGAGTATTTCTACTATAAAAGCAAGGGAATGTGGGTGCATCGCTGTAGACACAGATTCTATTTACTTGGTGTCCACTAATGCTAATCAAGCAATCCCGAATATGGGCAAAAACACTAGATGATGCCTTGCTGGAAATTCGGGATAAGCACGGCGATGGTAAATTGAGTATCCGAGAGTGCAACGTCCAACCTCGCAAGGGGATTACTTGGTTTGAGTTCTATATTGAAGTTTAAGAGGTGATTGTATGAGCATCTTGGGGTTATCGCCGCATTAGTGGCGTTGATGTTTTTGATAGTTTGGATAGCGAGTAAATAAATTCTTGCTTGACTGAACCATATCGTTGACGCTAACGAAATGGTACAAACGCCTAGATTAGGGCGTTATTTTTATTTGATGGCTATTTGATTGGTGGTGGTGACTCTGGATTATGAACAATATTTAATCGACCTGACATTTGAATATTTGGACAAGTATTTCGAGCCATCCGAAGTGGAAAAAATCCTAAAAGAAAACCCACTAATCGGGAAAAATGGGATTAGAAAATTATTAGGAAAGATAGACCCGGAGTATTTCGGAAAAGCATATTTTCCTCACTATTTTAGCGACCCCGCGCCGCCTTTTCACCGGGAAATGTATGACATGATGGTGGATATTATAACTACTGGCGGGAAGAGCAATATAGTCGAAGCCGCTCCCCGTGGTCATTCAAAGTCTACCTTGTGGTCATTCTTGTTCCCGGTCTGGTGTGCTACTTATGGACTAAAGCGAGTAATGGCAATATTTTGCGACACATCAGGACAGGCAGAAGGATTTTTGGCTAATATAAAATCCGAATTTGAGAACAACGACCATATTCTTGAGGACTTTGGTAAGATGCAGGGTAAGACATGGAAAGTTGATGAAATTGTTCTTAAAAATGATGTGAAAATGTCTGCCAAAGGTTCAGGTACTGCTGTTCGTGGTATCAGGTATAAACACATGAGGCCAGATTTACTTATCTTTGATGATATTCAAGACCGCAAAGCCATGAATTCACCCGACCAAAGGAAAGAGTTGCGCGAATGGTATGACCGTGACGTTATTCCTCTTGGAGATCCCAAGAAATGTGACGTGGTGACGGTCGGCAATATTATTCACTATGCCGATTTAATGACGGAATTACTGGAACGTCCGGGCGTTGAAGCAAGAAAATATCAGGCTATTATAGAATGGTCAAAGTCAACCCTTTGGGATGATTGGACAAAAATATACACAGATAAATCACGCGGGACAAAACAGCGAAAGGCAGATGCTAGAGCGTTTTTTGAAGAACATGAAGATGAAATGATGGCAGGAGTAGAAACTATATGGCCAGAACGATGGAGTTATTACGCTTATATGTTGCTCATTACCGACCAAGGATTGGCCCCATTTTTGTCAGAATATCAGAACGACCCCATCGACCCGGCCCAACAGTGGATAAGTCCTATAAATTTCCAATACTACGATGAATTACCTAGTCCTAATGAATTGGTTTTTAAGGGCGCAGTTGATCCGAGTATGGGGAAGGGAAAGAAGTCAGATTTTAGTGCAATATGCACAGTAGCCCGCGACAATGCGGGCTTTTTATATGTGGTGGATTCCAATGCGGAACGTAGACACCCGGATAAGATTACTAATGATATTTTGGATTTGACAAAGATGTACCACTACGAGGAATTTGCAGTTGAGACAATAGCTTTTCAAGAGTTATTCAGCCACGACCTTAAAAAAGCGGGCATGGCAAGAGGCATTTACTTAAACGTGGTAGAGGTTAAGCCCCGAACTGATAAGGAAATAAGAATTATGAAGTTACAGAGCTTCATTAAAAATGGCTATTTAAAATTTCATAGGTCACAAAAGGAACTTATTGACCAATTGGTTTATCTCGGCAAATGGGCAAACGACGATCAAGCCGATGCGCTAGAAATGGCGGTAAGTTTGTTTATTGAGCATGAAACCGATTTTGTTCACACGATGATGCCCGACATTTGCGGGGTTTCAGTACATTGGTAAAGGCAGGTGATTAGATGAAAAATCCCTTAAAAGGATTGTTCGCACGACAGCAAACGAGAAGTCCCGATACCAGACCGCTATCATCCGGTGTAGCAAAAACAGAGCAGTACCCGTATTCATATCTTGGTTTTGGCTATCTGCCTAGAAAATATGAGCAAACAAGGCAAATAAGGATAGAAGATTTTAAATACTATTCCAGCAATGACATATTAGATTTCTTGCGGCAAAATCACCCGGAAACCAGCTTTTCTCTCTGGCAATATCTTCGTGTAGCCAATAGCGGATTAGAATTTGATGCCAAAAAGATAACGGGCGAACATAGCGACAGAGGTCAAAAGGTGTTAGACCAAATACTCTGGCGCATGAATCATCCACCGAATAGCGGTAGATTCGAGGAATCCAAGGGGATAGACCTAATCACCGGGCAACTGCTTTTAAATGCCATGATGCGTGGCGGCGTTGGCGGTGAGGACG
>Ga0172381_10006617_pt1 | contig 11577 bp, 14 predicted proteins | sample Leawel6488metaG_FD_119754 | JGI IMG/M metagenome (GOLD analysis project Ga0172381, IMG submission 119754) | Leachate microbial communities from a municipal landfill in Southern Ontario, Canada - Leachate well 64-88 metaG | ecosystem: Engineered > Solid waste > Landfill > Unclassified | place... | reverse complement strand
TCCCAAATCAATATTCAATGCTTTTGCAATTGCTTTTCTATTTAAATAACTAATATTTAATATTGTGTTTTTTAGTATTTTGCCCAAATAGTCCATTGTTAAAGTTTTTTCTATTTTAACAGTAGAAATGTGGGCAATATTAATCGGTGTTTCAAACAACACATTTAATATAGAAGAAATTGGTATTCCAGTTTCCTTCCAAAGACTAAGTAATACCTCAACATTAAATATGGCGTTGGCATTCAATCCATTAGCAATCCATGGAAGCGGTCCATCTGGGTCTTCGGGTTCATTCCCATTATAAATATCATCTGCCGTTATTCCAAATAAATCCATTATATTAAGAATAATTGATGAATTAAGTGCGTCTGATGTAATATAATAAACAACTTCCCCAGTATCAGGGTCTATTGCCACGCCCTCGTATGGATGCCCCAACTCCTCTTCAATTAATGCTACATTTTCATAAATAATTTGTGATATTATCCAATCTAATGTAGAACCAGTCCATGCCATTTATTACGCCTCAAAAATTTGAAATTGATTAAATGTTGTGTAGGAATATGTGTTTTGTACAATCCCGCCATCAGTCCCGCCACCCTCTTGGTTTACACCCACTAATTTATTTAAACTACCCAATGCCAAAACAAATTCGTTGCATACATAAATATTAATTAGTTCACCCCTTGTATTCCCACGATATTGACACAGGGCTGGTGTATACACGCCAAGTTCAGTCATAGACATATTATCGCCACTTACACTATTTACAGTAATATCCGTATTTATTTGAATGGGTAATTGTGGTTTACGACAATATGGTAGTTTACTTCCATAGGAAGAAATAATTTCCTGATTAATATTACCGCGAACAACTATTTTGTTAATATGAAGTGTTGGGCCTGGAATACCGTTTGGTAACATTCCAGGAATTGATAAAGGAAGAATGGTTTTGGTGGGGGCGGTCCCGCCATTGATCCAATGTTGCCGACGTGCAACCCATCCATTATACGGGGAATTAACACTAGAAAATTGCCCGTCAAATAATAAACCTGCAATATATGCCTTGTCCACCGCATTTACAATACGTGAATCTTTTTGCCACCCTTTATTATGCCCAACGTATGATATAGATTCATTAAAATAACCATTGGCATCAAAAGTATATTCAAATGATGTCATATACATGCCAGTACATTGTAGTATATTGATTGGTGTCCCTTTTGCCGCACTTTTAGAATCATCAAAAATTGCAAGGGCAAAAGCACAAGGAAGTTGGGCACATTCTGTAATAATGGGTAATAATGTGTCACTAGTTGAGAGGGTATATAAAAGAGGATAGCCATCAAGTACACGCCTAACGGTCAATGTTACTTCTTGGCTATCCTCGGTAGATAGATAAATTGGGAACTCACCCAATGTATTTATAGCATTTTGCCCAAATTGTCCATTTACACCAACACTTTGAACACCATGTATAGCGGTAAATGCAAGTCCACTATTTGTGGCAAGTTCCGTTCTTACGCCGACCTGTTGTATGGCATAATTTATACGATTTCCCATTAAAAAACCTTAAAAAGGTGACATCAGAATTTATTCCGACAGAGAATTTTTATTACATACTAATAATAAATACACCTTTTTTGAGTTTTAGTGTATTACATATATAAAGGAATATATTATGAAAATGCCTAAACTTGGCAATCATTGTGCCTATAATGTAAATTATCATATTGTTTTTTGTCCTAAATATCGTAAACCAATATTAACAAACAACTTACGAGAAGATTTAATTAAAATTATACATGATGTTGCAACAAAATATGAATTTAAAATTGAAACATACGAAGTTATGCCCGATCATGTTCACCTATTTGTTTCTGCCAAACCTAATATTGCACCGCATGTTATAGTTAAAAGATTAAAGGGAGCTTCATCTAACTTTCTTCGTAAAAAATATTTGTATATTAGAACAAAAATGCCATGTTTATGGGCTTCGTCTTATTATATTGGAACAGTTGGAAATGTTTCGGAATCGGTTGTTAAATTATACATAGAAAACCAAAAAAGAGTATGATTACTTACCAATATCGGATTTATCCAACGAAAAAACAGATTAAAAATATACAATGCCAATTTGGCGAACATAAATCTTTATATAATTATTGTTTAAAATATAAAATTAAATTATACAAAATATTTAAAAAAAATATTAGTTCTTTTGATTTGATTAAAAAATATATTAAAAAATTCAAAAAACAAGCAAATTATTCATCTTTACAACAAACAGTAAGGCGGCTTGATAAGGCATATACAAAATTCTTCAAAAAATCAGGTGGCTTTCCAAGATATAAAAAATTATTTAAGACGATAGAATATAGTAAATACGGGGATGGTTGTAAATTAAACATAGCTAACGAACAAATATATCTACAAAATATCGGTAAAATTAAAGTTGTCATTCATCGTAAACCTCAAAATAATATTAAAACGCTTAGTTTAACTTGTAAAAATAATCAATATTATGTTAATGTTATATGTGAAACACCAATATATATAAATGATATTTCTAAAAATGTCTACTCAAAGACGGTTGGTATTGATTTTGGTATAAAAAATGTAATAACAACTTCTGACAATCTACAAATTTCTGCCCCAAAACCACTTGCTAAAAAACTCAAAGAATTATCAAAATTGTCCAAAAAGAAAAAATACAAAGCATTAAATAAAGTATACATAAAAATTAGTAATATTCGTAAAGATTTTAATCATAAATTGTCACGTAAACTAGTGGATAAATACGATTGTTTATGTTTAGAGGATATATCAACAAAAAATTGGTTGACAAATATTCGCAATATAAATCGAAGCATCGCTGATGTAAATATAGGGCAGTTGGTTAATTTTATAGTTTACAAGGCTGAAAGTGCTGGTAAACGAGTTATTTTTGTTCCGTCTTACAATACAACTAAAATTTGTAGTAAATGCGGAAAGACGGTTGATAAAACAATAAAAGAACGTATTCATAAATGTTCTTGCGGATTTATTTGCGACCGCGATTTAAACGCTAGTTATAATATTTTAAGACTGGGATTACAGTCTTTGCCTTCGGGCTAGAAGCCTTGGAATTTATTCTAGGGAGTAATCACTCACATTATTTTCCTTATAAAAATTGAACGTTACTCGCCCAAGGGCTATCGCTCCGCCCAATGCTAGTTAAGTAGCCATGCCGAACCAGTTGCCCAAAGTGTATCGGTTGTAGCCAATGTTTCAGTCGATAAACTTGGTTCGCCAGAGTGCATAACTGTTAAATCATTAAAAGTCCTATATGTATAGGAAACTGTTGCCTGACCACCACCCGTATCTCCGTTTCCGAAGTTGGACGATGCCATTTTATTTTTTAATCCACAGTAAATACGTAAACCTTCACATGTTGCAATACGAATTGTGCGATCACTTAAATTACCTGAATCTGAACCACATCCACCAGCCGCATTGCTTAAAATACCACCTTGTGTAGCAGATGTAAAATCACCACTTGTTGCAGTAATACTAATTTCGGTTGTAATCTCAACAGGTGGTTTAAACGCACGGAAATATGGGGCCTTTCGCCCAAGTTCTGTAAGATTTTCACGATTAAGATTGGCACTAACACTAATACTGGCTAAGTGGGCACGATATGAACTATTTAAATCATTTGTACCACTTACACCAATACCAGCAATATCTTGTGGAAGAATTGTACAATCTGGGTCAAGTAAAGAACCATTGGTGTCAACAGTTGTGACACTCGCCGCAGGTGATAAGGCTAAATGTTGACGACGATTTACACCACCAACGCCAATTGGACCATCGTTGCCATTAAAATATCCAGTAATACCAAGACTATTTGCCCAGGCACTATCAGTAGTATTTAATATACGGGTATCACCCTTCCAAACACGATCATTTCCGACAAGTGTAACCTCTTCAGTAAAATTACCATTATCTGGGAAATTATAACGAACACTTGAAACCACAAGCCCAGATGCCTCGGCCTGTGCCAATGGAGTGCCCTTGGCTGATGTTAATGATTCACTATAAACCGAAAGGTTTGCAACACATTTTTGATTTGCACGATCTGAAAGAGTTGGAGTGGTTGCCCGCATTGTAGCTAAACAATAAACAGGAACATATCCATCTAACAATTTATTAATTGTCATTTGAACATCAGGAATATCTTCTATATTTTCATACAAAGAAATTTGTCCTAATTCATACGCCTGATTTAAATTAAAAGCACTATTGGACGCAACGCTCTGAACACCATGAACAGGAAAATAGGTACTTCCTCCATCACATTTCATGGCCACTTGTTGTAGTGAATAAATTATTCTATTATTTGGCATTATTGTTCTCCTGTTTATATATTATCTACTAATATTAAATACACCATTATATCTAAATATTATCAAAAACAAGTTCAAGGGTTGTTAGAACCATCCCGTCATATAAATTGCGGTAGTGCATATTGCTTTCAACACTACGGCAACGTGTAAATCGGCATAACATATCCCGATATCCTGTTTCTGACACTAAATCTGAATATAACAAACTATTTGATTTTTCCCCCCTATAATTTAGTGGAAAGACCTTTTCTCTTTTAATTTTGTTTTCATCAAATAAATAAATTGATCTATCATTTTGAAGTAAAAACATACTCATAAGGTCATTGCGAACACGCCTTTTTTCAGAGAGAATATGAAATAATACGTCTTGTTGTAAAACTAACGATCCATTCCCCATTTCGTATGGGTATGATCCCGCCCTTGGAATAACCTGCAAAACCACCGCTGGTAATTGAATACGATTAAATGATCCAATAGACCAATTGCCCGTCCTTGGGTCTTGTGTAAATTGTGTATTTGTGGCATCTTGCGTATTATACTGCAATTCTTGTAACCATGGAGCGTCATCGGCTATATATGTCTGAACATTTCTATAACTATAATTTACATAAACGTTTGTCGTTGTAGAAATCGGGGTATTAAAAACAATTCGCCCCTGTGGATAATCAATATAATATCCGCCCGTAATATCAACCCCGCTCACATTAACAGAATCAATTACAATGGGATAATTACCACTAAATGATAACCCAGTCTCCCACACCCAATCTTTTCTTATTCCTTGCCAAACTTGCCCATTTAAATATGCAGATTCATTAACCCAGGATAATTTTCCAGGATTCCCAACTGGCGAGGCGGCATAACCTGTCCAATATACATTTGTCCATGCCCCAATTTGTAAGAAAGCATTATCAAGGAAATATTTCAAATTATTTTCTATAGATGTGGCAATTTGCACATCGTTATAATTATGTACGCCCTTAAAATGTATATAATCTAAATTATTCACTCAACGAACTTTCTATAATTGTCATAATTGTTGCATCATCATTTATAATATTTTCAAGCAATTTTGTTATTTCATTATTATCTTCGGTTCCCGCGAATTGTGAGACGTGCCAGTTAGTGCCCTCTTCTTTCCTCATAACAGCTATTTTACTTCGTCCATAAGGATTTGCAATAACTTTGTACCCCAAAATAATTGGTTCACTCCCGCGTTTCAACAACCATTCCAACCATGGTAAATCTTGCCCTTTATCAGTTATAATATGAGCGGCGGCATCAGAACAAACGGCCGTCCAATCTGTATCCAACATTTTAACAAAAAATATACCGCGAACATCTTTATTTGTTTTTTTTACACTAGCGGTACAAATAATTTGTGAAATCCATATATCGGTAATTTGTTTTAATCTCGAATAATAATCATTAAATGGAAGGCCAACCTCGCCCATTAACCATTGACCCTGCAAAGCCTCCCATAATTCACTATTAAATATCCGCCCATTAAACAATACTCTTATTTTTTCCTGAATAATTGGGGCGGCCTTATATATTGCTGTGTTAAAATAGGCATAAACTTCATCTAAAATCGCATTTTTTAGTTGATTTTCTAATGATTGAACACTATCTATACTTTGAATTTTTAATCCAATCAACTTCCAATCCTTTCCCAGTTACATACACAATATCCTTCTTGCCCAAGCCCAATTGTAAAAGGTTCTATCGTTCGTTCAAATATATGTTTTGTATAATTTTCAAGATGGGTAGACAACCATATTTGTTTTGCCCGCCTAATATCTGTAATTGTACTTTGCTTTGTAAGTGTTTGGGCAACACCAAATGGGACTAATATTTTGTTCGATGCTTGCCCCGCAAATCCAACCCAATCCTTATAATTCCACACCACCATTGGATAAATTACAGTTGTTTCATCCACCGTAATAAGTCCTATTCCATGACAATATGGGCAGTTTCCATTAGTAAAAGGTATTGGCCCGTCTGCTTTATATATTCCCGCCGATGTTTTTCCAGCACTATCATATTCACAGTTTGGACAAACCGTTGTGTTTGTATCGTCAAAAATAAGTTGGCAAGGAAGAGTAAGGGCAGTGGTTTCTAATAACGCATCAATAGCATCATTAAAAATCGAATGAAATCCAGCATTAATAATACCGTCAAACATACCCATATTAATTATCCATAATAAGTTGGGTCATCAAATCTATCTATATATTTACCACTAATACCAGCCGTTCCAGTAATTTCTGGGATATGTTTAACATTTGTTGAATTAATATAAAATCCGTCCCCCGCGTTTGTATAACTAACACTCGATCCTGGATAAACACTTAAATTACCATTATTAACAGAGTTTCCTGAAATTGCTGGAAAAATATCTTCGGCCATATTTACACCTATAAAATATAATTGCTTGGAGTATCAAAATTTTGATAACTATTTAATGATTGTGGATCAAAATTATTTCCAATAAACGGACTCATTATTGCCTTACAAAGTAATCCACCACCATAAATATAATCTTGTCGCATTGTTTGGTACGAGGCACATGGACCAATTTCCAATAAATCTTTAAATGCCTTGTTTCTATTTAATACCGATAATGTTGCTGGGCCACATCTTGCCGTTACCCCTTCCATTAGGGCCTGGGTACGAAATGTTGAAAAATCGCATACGCAGGCCGATCTCATAACAACAAAATTAGTAAATATTTCATCAGAACTTGGATCGGGCGTTATAGTTTTGTTAATAATATTTATTGTATAAGTAGTGGAAAATTCAATATCTTGTTTGGCATACATTGCCCCAACTATAAGAATATCGGTTAATCTACAATCACTATACACATAAGCAGCAGAATTAGAATCATTAATAATTACCCGCAAAATAGCAATAGCACTATCTATCCAGGCCATTTAATTATCCTTAAATTGAATTACCAGATGCCGACATTGTATATGTTGATTTACTTGGTGCGACACCTGCCCCAAGGGTAAGTTTTAACCATATACCAATTGCACCACTTGGACGCAAATCAATATCTTGAATCAAAGTTTTTGCTACACTATCAAATGATCCAACCTGCATACCTGTTGCGTCTGGGGTGGTTAATCTATTTGTAGATGTATTTGATCCATAACTTGTATTATCTGTACAATATTTTTCCAGATCAAAGTCAACACTTCCCGCTATCCCTCCAGCTACCTCTGCAATAGTCGCTCCAAGTAAGGCATAAGTTGTATTATTATTTTTAAGGAAGATTTTTTCATAAAAATATCGAACACTACCCCCTTCAATATCAGATGCAACATTGTAAAATGGTCTACGAACTTGTGCCGTACCGCTAGTCAGTGTGGCAATTACCGAAGAATTTTGATCTTGTACGGTAATAGTTCCACTATGTCCTGGCCTTTGAACTATTTTCATAATTCGTTCAAAACTTGTTGTACCACTTGAAATAACATTTCCACTAACTTCGATTGTCCCACTTACAATACTCCCCGCTGTATTTCGCCCATATATATCAACATAAACACCAGTATCAGTTGTTAGTGAAGATACAACACCAACTGGTCCAGCAGGGGCATTTGCTAAAGTAGAACTATCAAAAACAACCCGTGTTGTCGTATCTATTCCACTCCCTTGGACCGTAACGTCACTTTCTGACATATAATTTGAACCATAAAATATTAAATCGCCCGATGTAACCGACATTATTTATTCTCCGTTTATGAAGTTTGTATTTGTGGAATTAATGGTGTTAATATAATATACGAACCTGAAGAGTCTGTTGTGGAATTTGTTCCATTATACATAATAATTCGCCCATATTGTGTAATAGGTCTAATAACAAAAGATTCTCTTTGTGTTTCGTTTCCACTTGCATAAACACTCATTGATCCCAACCATTCTAATTGTCTTGCAAATGATTGAAATGTAGCAGGAGTCATATAATCGTTACCATTGGTATTAGCTTTTCCAGCAAAATTTACATTATCTAAGGACGACGCCATATAAAAATCATATGTTGTACCATCTGTAGGGGCACCTACCGTTGTTATTTCAGTGAACATTTCATATTCATCAGCATGTGGATTACCAAAATTAATTCCACTCAAAGATTGTATTGCATGTCCGCTCGAACTATAAAAATTAAAATATCCACTGACATCAACCCCAACTGTTCCGGTGCCTAGTACAATTTGAGTTCCGCGTCTATATAATAAATCATTGGCAGCCATTAACTTCCAACTCCTTCATTAATCATTTTTTTTGCCCACTCAATATTTCCGACAGATATTCCATCCCACCCATTTTGCCCCGCCCAATTTCGATAAATACATCCCATATTTTTAAGATTATCTGCATCATCTTCCTCAAAAATAACAGGAAATCCATTATCGCCATTTGTAAAATTATCAATTAATGCTCGCGTTGTTGGACTGGCTATATCAATACCGCTATCTGGCCCATCATTTAACATAGTTGGTAATAAATGTGAAATTGCGGTACTTAAATTTCCAGTACCACTAGATACATTACTGAGTGCCGTAATAATTTTTTCTGCAAATTCTATTCCATGTTTATTGGCAATAGTCCGATATTTTATCATTACGGGCGATGGTGAAACTAACTTAATAGTATTTGCTTTTAATGTAACAAGTATTTGTTCTGAGGGTATGTCAATTAAATTATCCTCATTAATTTTATTTACTAAAACATTGTAATCCATATACAACCCCTTTTATATATATACACCCTATTCCTAAAAAAAGAGCCAACCCACTTGGAAATAGGCTGGCCCAACATACTTTAATAAGTAAAAGGTTTATATCGCCAAAAGGACACCGTTTCGGTTATCTAATGCCGCAAACCCCTGTTCCTGCCATCCGTATACACCAGCACGTTGCTGCCGATGTAATTGTGGGTCTGGGAAAGTCTCAAGTTGAGAACGAATTGGCATTACAAAAGAATTGCTTTGGCTCAAATCAAGCCCGAGTAATAATTCAACTTTATTTGCTGGCATTGTTACACCAAGTTGATTTTGGGCATACAACTGATATTCCTGCCCTTCACCAAATTCGTCAACCGCATGAAGATTTACACTGAAAATACGGTTAAGTTGACCATCGTCCGCAAGATAGATTTCTCGACGGGTCACTTCGTCAACTTGATCTACATTCCAATTTCGCATATCTTCAATGGCTTCGGGGCTGGTATACAAATCGGTCAATTTTCTACGATTTATACTTGTGCTATTCCCACCGCCATTACGCCGCATAACAGTTTTACCTAGAGAGACAAGGCGTTTAGTAAATTGACCTGGATTGGCATCGCTATCACACACAACTATATTGCGGTCAACGGCCGAGGCCAAAATGGTATGAAAACCATCATCATTCATCTTTTTAACAAATCCAGCCCGATAAACTTCCATGCAACGACCAACAATATCCCACCGAGCATCACGGGCAAATTTAAGTGCCCAATCAATTGCGTTGGCAATGGCATATGTTGGGACCATAACGAAGTCTGCCTCTACGGTTCGTTGTGGAATATAACCCTGTTTTGGAACAGACCATGCAACATAATCATTTTCTGTGCCTGGGGTTATAATATCAAGAGGAAATTCAACAGTCGAATTGGTTTCGCCAACTTGAATCTGTTCAAAAATACCGTCTAAAATATTACCACTTAAAATAGCCTCACGTAAAGGAAGCATTAGGGCTTTTGCAAGCTGATCCATTGCGGGTGTACCAACAGCGGCATTCATTGAGCCTGATGCCCGAAGAACACCATTTAGTTTCTCAAGTTCTTCGGGTGTAAAATTAATTTTCTTAGCCATATTTTTATTCTCCATATTAGTTATATTACATTTACATCAACTTTTGCATAACCATCCGAATCTTTTGAAGATAAGAATGTTCCAACAGGTTTGCAATAAACAACTGAAAAGGCTTGCCCTGAAGCGGCCCCAACAATAGCAAGTGGTGAAGTTGCCCCAAGTGCAACACCAGATAACTTACCATCGGTGCCGACCGAACTAATATAAGCAGCCTGTCCCCCTGCGGGAGTCCCTTCAATCATATTGGTCAAAATTGTGCCACGTCGCAAAATCTCAACTTTGCCACCAACCTGTACTTCAAATTTATATTGATTAAGATGGGTTTTTGTTAAATCACCCGAAACAACATCATTAAGTAAAACTCCAAGTGGATATTCACCCGAACCAAAAGACGCAGTTGGTTTGGTTGCAAGTGCTGAACCATCATCCATAGCCGCACCACTACCAGCAGTGCTTAGGACTACTGCAATACCACGTTCGGCTGTCTGATTCATGAAGAAACTGATGTCATCAGCAGCAGGACCTATGTTTCTAAAACCTTTTAGTGCCATATTCTTTTCTCCTATTAAAATTTATAAAAATATACTATTTTGTGTCTTTACCAACACCAAGTTGTTTGCTAATAACCGAGGCCAAAACCTTGGTTATGTCTTCAACTTCTGATTCATTAACACTACCAACGGCCAAATCAACATCTTTATCTTTTTCAGCCTCATCTAAATTAGCCGCCTCGGCAACTTTTTCATTAGATTCACACTCATCTTCCATATCTTCTTTATCTTCCTTCATCAACCCATCTTTTTGGGCTTTATTTTTGCATTTGGCCACTTCAATTATATCATTGGCAATAGCATCAAATTGGTCATCATTAAGTGCAAAATATAATTCAACTTTTTGTTCTGCGATTTCTTTAGAAACACCACCGTCAATAAGTTTGGATAATCGCGAAGCCCGAACTTTAGTATCTATAATTTCTTTTTCAAGAGCAACAATACGAGTTTCTAAAGTATTTTTTTCGTTTACTAAAGATGAGGCATTGGTTTTTTCATTTTCTAATTGATTGTTTGCCTCAGCCAAATTTTCATTTAATTTAGCAATAACTTGTTCTTTTTCAGCAAGTTTTGCCTCAAGGTCTTTTTGATTGGCAACAGCAGCCTCTAAAGATGCTTTAACTTCATCTAACTGTTTTTGTAATTCTTCAATATTGATTGTTTCTGCCATACTACTTTCTCCTGTAATATTATATACACTATTATTTAAAGAAGAAGAAATTTTAAGATTTAAAGTAGATTTTGTCTTATTAAAAATTACACTTTCGGGGTT
>Ga0172381_10006616_pt1 | contig 11578 bp, 12 predicted proteins | sample Leawel6488metaG_FD_119754 | JGI IMG/M metagenome (GOLD analysis project Ga0172381, IMG submission 119754) | Leachate microbial communities from a municipal landfill in Southern Ontario, Canada - Leachate well 64-88 metaG | ecosystem: Engineered > Solid waste > Landfill > Unclassified | place... | reverse complement strand
ATCATCTATTTCTAATTTCGCATCCTTTATTGCTTTGTCTAATTTTAATACAGCGGCTGAACCATATTGATCTTTTATTTGCTCTTTATAATACTCATAAGCATCTGGATTAATACCTCTCCAGTTATTTTTCTTTATCTGATCTTTGAAGTCGAGAATAATAGCAGCAATATCTTCTTCTTGGTCATCAGCCTCAGAGGTTGTTTTTCCTGTACCTATAGTAATTACTTTTGCAGTAACTAAACCAGTGGAAGCATTTTTTGTATAAACAGGCACTTGTCTATTACCGGAAGCATCCGTAAATTCAGATCCCATTGAGATGACTGGCTCATCTACAGCCGACAAGGCAAACTCTGTAAAGCCACTTGGCAAACCAGATTCCAATTCTAATTTCTTTATTTCTGCTTGAGTAGCAGAATCAATTGTACCATAATCTACGTTCTTATCTTTGAGCATATTAAACATCAATTGAAGGTTTGCTTTTGCATTATCTTGTTTCTTTTCTGTATCAGACTTGGCAGATTCTTCCACATTTTTTACCAAATTTATCATAGAAAGTGCTTGAGAAAAGTTCGTATTATAATCACTGACAGCATTATCATAATCTTTCTCCGCATACTGCATATATGTGTTTATCACATTGTATTTCTGGTTGATCTCATTTGCCAAACTATTTCTTTGGTTGATTAAATCATTTTTAGTTTTTTCGTATGTAATTTGCTCAGCGCTTTTTCTGCGATTAATTTGAGACATAGAGACTTGCCTATTGTCTTCTGTATCTTGTAATGAAGACCATTCAGAATCTAATTTAGCAATTTGAGCATCAATAGTATTGAGTTCTGTTTCTTTTTCATCCACTTTTAATTCCGCTCTTTTAGTTGCTAGTTGTTCTGTTAAAGAAGCTGTATCTTCTTTATTATTATTTTTTTCTTCATAAGAATCAATAAATGATTGAATCAGCTTCGAAGATTCAGAAACATCTACTCCTTCTCCTAAACTTTCTGAGAAAGACAAAACATCTTTTTCAGCCTGAGCATTTGCATCACTATTTATATTGTCTATTTCTGTATATTTTGAATTAGGCTGGCCAGTTTCTTTATTATATTTATAACTTGGATCATCTGCTGGTTTTTCTGTCTCGGGAGTACCAGAAGATGTTCCCGAGCTCATTTTGGCCAAAGCGGCTCTAGTTTCTGGACCTACTATACCATCTACGGTAAGCCCATTAGCTTGCTGAAAAGCCATAATAGCTGACTTTGTTTGAGGACCGAACGATCCATCAGCTGTAATTCCAAGTTGTTGCTGAATACTTTTTACTTCATCGCTTGTAGTACCTTGTTTTAAAAGAGAGGTACTTGTTGACGTAGTAGAGGCTGTAGTAGGTGATTTTATTTTCGAGGTAGAAGTAGTAGGTTTTGGAGTAGTACCAGTATAGGTAATACCATCCTTTGTAACTGTTTCGCCAACATACAAAGGCTTTCCTGATAGAGCATTAAAGGCCGCAGGAGTAGGGCTTGCAGTTTTAGGAATAGTAGCTGTTGTTTTGGTTGTTTTAGTAGAAGAAGTTGCAGAAGAAGTAGCCTTTGGAGTAGACCCTGTGTAAGTAATTCCCTCCCATACCACTGTTTCACCTTTGTATAGAGGATTTCCATTTTTAGGATTAAATGCTGCTTGTGTTGCCATAATAATTATTTTTTGTTAACTTTTAATTTTTCTTCTAATACTTCTATTTTTTCGTTTAATTCTTGAATTGATTTTACTAAGATTGGAAATAATTTATTCATTTCAAGCATTAGAAGTCCTGAATCTGATGATTTGGCGCCAGAAGGAAGAATTTTATGAAAGGAAACTTTACCTTCTCCTCTCACTTTTATTTTCTTCTTTTTTCCTTTTTCGTCCTTTATTTCTACCTCTTTTTCATCATACTCTATTTCTTTTTGTTGTGCCTCCTTTACCATTGAAGGAATTATAGATTGAACCTCTTGAGCGATAAATCCAAAATCTCCTTTTTTCTTTCCTTTTTTCCAATCAAAACTAACAGCACGTAATTTTAAAATATCTGCAAGGCCTAATTTTATATCTTTAATATTTTCTTTTAACCTTTCATCAGAAAAATCAGAAAGAGTTTGATAGTTTATATCTTCTACCCACATATTATCCCACGTTGAATCACTTCTTCCTATGTCTCCATTAGCCGTGCCTGTGCCTGTAGGCGGATTTATATTTCCACTTATTCTTGAATTGAAACTAAGGTAATTGATATTACTGAAACTTTGATCTCTATATGCTCCAAAAACTAATCCACTAAATAAATAAATTTCTAAAGACGCATATTCTCCACCACTTATTCCTAAATCATCTGCAAACACAACCCCAATAGAAGCAGCTTCAGATCCATCTGACCATTTATACGCTTCCATTATTAATCCCTTCCCTGCTGTTCCAATTTGAGGCCTTAAAGATCCTACACATAAATTATTTTCATAACAATCTATAGCTGGATTATTATTAGAGGCAAAAGAATCTTCGGTCATTACTAATCTATCCCCGGCTGATGCAGTTTGAATTATTCCTCCAGTTAAAGCAGTTGAAGATATATCTGTACCACCAATCGATCCTGCCGAAGCTACAATTGTACCTCTAAATGTTCCATCGCTAAATTCAATATCTCCTTCGGCCCCAATATACCAACCAGAAACACCAGCAACATAATCAATAGATTGTATTGCGCGTTTTATTACTTTTATACCGATATTCTGAAAAGATTGCCTAAGTTGTCGAAAACTTATATTTTCTGGTTTTGTAGGATTTGGTTGTGGTTCGTATTCAGCCATTTTATTTTTTTTCTTCTTTTAATTCTGTAATCACCATTTTTTTATCACCTAAAATTATATTAAATTTACCTTTATTTTTTATGCCAAAAAATATCCTATTAATAGCTATATTTGCTCCGTGTCTCATTCCTATTCTAAATTCTCTGCGAATTAAAAGAATAGATATTATCCAAGATATAAACATAATTGTTACAATGTATTCCATATTTTTATTCTTTCTCTACCCCTAGCGCTTCCATCACTGGGGCAGAATTACCACTTACTATAAATGCGACTTTTACTTGTAATGATCCTACTTTTGGTACAGATAAAGCAGAGGCCACTCTTGCTAAAATTGTATCTGTAACAGAAGTCATTTCTTCATAAGCAGCGCCATTTACACTATAATAAAAAGTAAAACCTGTGCTAGCCGGTAAAGAATTGTAATAGGCAGCTACTTCTCTTAAAGTTTTTAAAACGTCTCTTTCTTCCTGAAAAAGCATCATTGTTTCGAAATAGGCAGAAGTATACTTGGCGGTATAATCTATTTTATCCACTCCGTAGGACGTTCCAGACTTCCAAGCGACTAATATATCAAAACCAGCTACTAGGATTGCTCCTATCTCAATATTAGACGTTGTAGCGGCTGATATAACCCAGCTCAGATCGAGCACTTTGGTATAATCCTTTGAATATGATCCTAGGGTATATACTCCCTGAGGAGCCGGATTTCCACTACCATTTGAAAATCCAAAAATAGGGCGCCCTTGATAGCACCCGACAGCGTGAGGATAAATAATTCCATATGATGCATTATTATAGGTTCCCGGAATTCTTTTATATGGCTCTAGTTGTGATCCATTATAGAAATAAATATTTCCTGCAAGGCCGGCATAAACGTACACATAATTGTCATCCTTAATAAATGCATATATGCCTGGCTCTTCTATTGGATCTGAGCTATTCCAAGAAGAAGAAACACAATCCCAAGTAATCAATTCTGTTTTGTTTACTGTAGTAGCGGTGATAGTACCTATCAAAAGATCTATTTCATAATCAGTCATTGTAGTAATAATATATGGGCTTTTTATATCAAGCGCGTTATTATTGAAAGTTCCGGCATCATCTACTGAACAAACTCTGTTTCCATCTCCAATAAAGAGAGTGAGATCTTGTTTGGCCATTGGATGATAGCTTGCGTTTGTTACAGCAAAAGTAGCCCAATTTAAAGCCTCCCCTGTCCAAGCATCATCCGCGTTTGCAATCGCGATTCTATGGAGGCGGCTTTCGGTAGCCCAATATATATATCCGTTATATTCTTCCGCACCTAGACATATCACACCCCCGGCCGCGGCCGTAGTAGTTAAAGCTAAGGACCAACTCCCAGCGGAGCTCCTCGCCCAAATCTTTCCACTGGTTGAAGAAAACCAAAATGTATATCCATTAGAAGCTGCGAGCCGTACTTTACAAAATTCTGTTACGGTCGTACCAGATTCTTTTGTGAGTTTTTGATGGACTGTAATGGTGCCCGGTTGAGAGTGCCCATCAATCCCAACACAAGCAGCAAAAGATCCGATCGCTCCAGACCACTTGCTATCTGCTAACCCATTAAATTGTCCATTCCAAATTATTGCCATATTTTAATTGTTTATTTTTAAAAGTGTTTGTATTTTTACTAATGCATCGTGATCTGTTTTATTTTCTGAAAGATGACTACTATATTGTTCTAAATGTGCTTTCAGCATACTTGTCTGATTTTGCTGCTCATTTTTCATAACTGCCACATCTCCTACTAAGCGATAATAGGCCCCCAAAATTCCAGCCATAAACCCAACAAAGGAAATCAAAAATATAATTTCTCCTCTAAATGTCTTTATTATTTTGGTTTCTGATGTTTCACTCATAAATTAATAATTTAACGGCTCTTTACTAAGAGCATTATCTTGTAATCCTTCTTTGGAAAATGAATTTGAATTTAAAGGTTCTACATAGCGGAATTTTGGAGAGAAAGCAGAAAGTGAAAATTTTAATGAAGCGGCCAAATATACTGCATCTACATTTCCAAGGAGATGTCTCGGATGGATAGCTGGGTTTGTGACTATAAAAGAAAGCGGAGAATAGTTTCCGGTCAGTTCGGCTATATGACTTGTGGCCATATTAGGAATTGTTAAAAGAATAGATAGAGGTGTATATACTGCTTCCGCTGGATATATATATGGCGCCGACCTTGTAGGAATAGAAAGCAAGAGAGAAAGTGGAGAATACGCTGATTCCACTTCATATACATATCTTGGTTGAGTAATTGGATTAGAAACAAGAAGAGAAAGAGGAGTAAATTCTGCCCTATAAACCGTTGATAGATAAGAGGCAGTGATAGAAGGAATTGAAAATAGAAGAGAAGCAGGGGAATATGAGGCTATTGATCCAAAAGACCATCCTGTATTATTTCCTCCATCAGTAGAGTGGGTAGCAACCCAAGATGCACCACCTGTTGCAGTTGAATATGAAATATTACAGTAATCTACTGTATTTGTACCTGTGCTATCTGATATAGTCCAACCTCCTGTGGAGGTTCCTGTTAGAGTAATTACATTTCCAAAACTTCCATTTATTATTAAAGAAGTAATGGTTGTAATCGTTCCGTCTGTAAATTTTATAGAGTGAGCAACATTTCCATCATCCTTGAAATTAGCAAAAGAATTCGATCCAGAAAATGTATTTATTGCAGTACTTGTTCCACGAGCCAACCAAACATTATTATATGTGTCTCCTCCACCAGCAAATATAATATTTGTATTACTAGAATTTGTTAATTTTATAGTAGAAGTATTTTGATTTAAAGTCAGATTTGTTATATCAACATTCCACACTTTTTCATCAGATGTAATCAAATTTGATACCCCATTTATTATCCAAGTTCCTGAACCCATTGTTAATGTTCTTGCCTGAGATGTATCGGAACTATTCATATATGCCAATGTTACATTAAAATTATTAGCATCAAATGTTCCAATTTGATGCTGTATTCCATCAGCAGAGAGACTATCTTGTAATGTATAAGTTCCCCCACTCGCCTGACACCTTAATTGTCCTGGGAATGCTTTTCCATTTGAAGTAATTGTTTGCGCACCAGATCCGAGAAGATAAAAAATAGAACTTGTTGTTCCACTATACGTCATTCCAGAAGCAAGTGTTATTGATCCATAACACAAAAGGAGGGCACTAGCTTGGTCAAATGTTCCTGTAAAACCAGTACAGGTTAAACTTTTAATAAATTGTGTTCCGGATAGTGTGACGGTTACTGCTCCACTATTTCCATCTAAAAAAACATCATCGGAATCTGTAGGAACAGCCGATCCTCCTCCCCCCCCAGAGGTTGTGGACCATTTTGTTCCGGCTGTTGCATTCCAATCTGCAGTTCCTCCCACCCAATATCTCGAAGCATTGTGGACCAAAATATCATTTATGTAATATGTATGATCGCCGGAAACAGTCAGGCGGAAAAAGTAATATGATCCCTTTATTCTCTTTATTGTGTTGATTTTCTCCGAGAATCCATCCTTAGTGGTCAGAATATCGTTCCTATGAAGAGATTTTGCGTGTACAGCGTTATTTCCGAGCATTACGCTCTGATCTTCATATAGGACTAATTTCTTGTTTAAAACGTAAAAATAGCCCTCTTTGACGAGTTTCTCCACTTTTTCCACATTATTCACTACTCCTCCGGCGCCGATTATTTTTGCGCCTGATTTTAACCGGTCAATACTCAAGATACCCTTGTCAGTGATTGTGTACTGTGGTATTGAGAATATCTTTGCTTTCTCTTCTTTTGTAGTGAATAATCCAAACATAATTTTTTATCCCTGTGTTGCTTGTAATAGATTCGTTGTAGAAGAAGGAACTGTTACTTGAGTTGCTTCTTTAGGCACTACAGCGGTGAATTCTATATAAGCAAGCGGAACATCATTCGCATTTGTGCCATCCACATATTTGTAAAGCAGAACGCCGATATAATCTCGCGTGGCATCTCCACCTAGCCCTGTAAATACTATATCCGAAGAGGTATCAAAGTCTCCGCGGTTATCTGTATCATTGGCAGTTACTGTCTCTCCAGTCAGAGCTACGTCTGCATACCCTGTAGCATCTCCGGGATCTATGGTTGTGTAATTTGAAAGATTATTTATCGCATCTATTTCCGTATCACAAGTAGTGTTTGTCATTACTAGCCTTGCCCGAATATCAGAGCTATTTAGATCAATAGTTCCATTTATTAAATTTGCTAGAGCTGAATTTGGTATTTTTGAAGCCATATTTTTTTATATTAATTATTAATAATCGTGTCCATTATTCCCTGTATCGCTTAGGGGAATACCATTACCTACAATCTCTCCAGAATTGTCAGGGTGAGAGAGAGCATCAAGCGCGCTTTTTAAGTCTACCTCATAATTTAATTCTGTTTCGTTGAGTGGAATTTTTTTAGGTTGAGATCCTTTCCATTCAATTGATACCCGGCGAGCTAGGAGCTCGTGAAATTGTCTTGGAAAACCAAAAGTAGTAGTGGTTGGATCAAGAGACATATCTGTAGATCCTGAAAGATTAGCAAGATCAGCCGGGAAAACGTGTTGCCACATTCTTCCTCCACCTGTAACATTTGGAATAGTACCAGAGAGAATAAAGACCGCTCCTCTCCTAATACAATGCGCAAATTCTCCTTCACTATTTCCGAAATTTTTTACTATCTCACTTTCTGTTTCTGATCCTTGATAGTCTTTAATAAAAGTAGATGGGAATCTTGAATCATTTACCGAAAATTTCAATTCTAGCTTGTGCATTCGATTAAGAATGTTCACATCCCATTTATATTCTCTTTGATTGGCTATTAGATCAAATACCTCTGGAATGAGGAAATACCCAACATTCCTTTCAACAATCTTAGAAGCTATCTCGTTTTTGAAGATATTTACAAGAGGAAGTTTTTCTGCCACTGGAAAAGTAGTGTCATTTGATCCGGTCTTGAAATTTATTAAAGTGTTTAATTCTGTGCTTGTCATTTTTTTATATTGCTGATTCTACATTTCCATCTGGAGATAAAGGCCTCCAGAGACAAATATATTGAATATTACCAGCTGTAATATCTGTTACAGAGGAAGTCTCATATATATCAAGCCCATTAGCCACAATATATGGACCTAGAACATCGGCGAATAAAGTAGCACCTAATGTTGGAGTAGCATCGGCAAATATATCTCCGGCATCCAAGTCAGTAGCATCGGCAATCTGCGCAATAAGAGCCGCTGTATTGCCTGTTACCCCAACTTCTAATTTTCCTGCTCCGGCCAAGTTTACGGTACATATACCGAATATCTTCACTAAAACCGTTCCTGTCACGTTAAAAAGCTTAAAAGCAGCATTTGCACCATCTTTATCTCCGCGCGCGTCTGTAGTGCCCCCAGCGAACGCAGAAGGGGAACAAATAGCTATGTTGTAAGAATCAATAGGGGTTTTGGTTACTTCACTTTTATCTATGTTTTTTATCATAATGATTTTAATTAAATAATAATAGAAGCTTGCTTGCTTCTTCTTGCCCCCATCCGGTCGAAGACAGGGGCAATAGAAACAAACGAACTAGGTCGCTTGAATCCCGATCGTAGCAGTTGCTACGCGAGCTGGAGTACAATTAAATACACCAGTTGCCGTAGCAATCTTAGTACATTTAACAGCCACCGTATCGCCTGTAAGAATAATTATTCCCACAGTCAATGTAGCAACACTGATTGCTACAGCTGGAGCCGAACCCAAAGGATTGGCTATAAACTGGCAATCACGGAATTCCATTACTCTCTCGACATCAGTAGCCGCTCCTTTCACAAAGGCAGTGGTTGTGCCACCAGCTTGTTTCCAGAACTTACATCCATCAAAGAGAACATCCCTGCTTACTTTTCCTGCGCCTACTGTGCCAGCAGTCAAAAGAATAGCTGGGCGGACCTTATCACCAGAAACAGCATCAGCAAGAGATCCAAAAGTACAATTATAAAATTGAGTTGAATCTCCATTTAATACCATTTCGGCGTGTGTATCAGAATCAAGATTGGTAGAATCATATACTTCACAATTACTGAAAGAAGTATATTCTCCACCTTCTCCGAAACAAGCCACATTCTGCGCTACTGTATTCGCATTGGTAAATTTGATATTAGTAAACGAGTTACCAACACCAAGATTTTTTACTGCAAATACATCTGTAGCCGCTGTGGTGATTCCCATCGCAAGTTTGGTTCTTTGACCATACTTTCTAAATCCAGCACCAAGGCCCACAAAGTGAACTCGGTTTTTGGAAACAGTCAGCATAGAAGCCAATGCGTGGGAAGTATTAGCAGAAAGGAAACAAATATCATTACGATTATCTACCATATTTTCATATGCACCAGAAACCGTAGAAAATACTCGTTTCTTTCCGTATCGTTGAATCATCTTCCCATAATCAGTATCTGAATCTTCTATAACATAGAAGACTTCTCCGCTGACGTTATAAGAGGCTCTCAAAACGTCCGGGAGGACTTGCTCGCGAACTCTCTCCGCGATTCCTGCTTCAAACTTACCCATATTGTTTTTTCCGGCTGTAAAGTGTGTCGCTCACTACCGGACTATTTCAAATACGGATGCGACAAATTTTTATAATACTTCTATCCAATTGCCATCCAAGATAATTGCTCAGATGTAACATTTAGATCCGTATCAAGACCCACAGTGAATCCATAGGCTAGCTGGGTGATACCAAGAGAAGTGATAAGAGTGATACCAGTCTCACTGGTACCCTCATCATTAAACTTGATAGCACTTGCAGAAGCCATACCGTGGAACCATTTGAATCCTACAAGACCTGTGCTTGCAGCCGTAACATTCCATACCTCCACATACAAAGGCTTAAAGCCTGTAGTGATTGTGAAGGCGGCCGCGGTACCAGTATCGAGATACCTTCCCACAGCAATTTGCACAACAGAGGCTGAATTTTTTACTTGCGTTGAAGTAATAGCCATCTTTTTTCTTCATCACTTTCGTTCCTTGCGGACTTTCGACGATGAAGTGTTAAGGAAAACTTAATAATCAATTTAGGTTTTCTTCTTTTTTTGCATCTCCGTCTACCCTATATTGTCCTAGCGCGGCAATTGTCTGATTATTTGCTTGGACAATTTTCTCAGCTACTTGCTGAGGAACATAAATATATGAGTTGACAGGGAAATCAAGACGATAACCATTTAGCATTACAGAATAAGGTACCTTCGGATTAGATCCCGGATCAAGAGGAATCAGAGTATGCACTCTAGGCTGTTTTAGTAATGCGGCTTTCATTGTCTCCGCCTTACTGCCTTTATCTGGATCAGTCAGTTTTCCGCCTACTTGCGGAACATTATTTACCTTTTTGTACTGATACTGCCTCAGATAATCTTCCTCTTCCGGAAATACTTTCTCCTCTTTCTCTTCCTTAGAAGAAAGGCGCTCTGGCTCTTCTTCTAATTCATCTTCCTCTTTAGGAAGTTTTGTTTCATCCAGTTTTTTAATGGATGTTTTTTGTTCTATTTTTTTTGGTTTATTAGCCATATCTTATTTCAATTAACTGCCGATAAAAAATAAGAGCTAGGCGGTTACTCCGTGTTCTATTGCAATACCGAAGTTTGCATTAAGAACTTTCGCAACGAAAGTTGCTTTCCATCCGCTAGTTGCGCGCTGATCCAAAGGATCGCCTGTACCGGCGGAACCTAGAGGCTTCACTATATTCTTCATAGCTTGGCCTGAAATTCTGGAAATACCATAAAAGTCTTGTCCAAAGATAAGAGTTTTATGTACAGTCGTCAGAGAACCAGTGGTTGAGTATCCGTTAGTTGTCATCAAGAAACGGACATCATCCAAAGCTCCTACTTCACCTTCCATAACCCCTGCTTGACTTGCATATTCTTCTACTGGAATCCAGCCTACTTCATTCTTTAAGTCGAACAAAGTTTGGTGATCAATGATTCCAATAAAAGCAGCATTGATTGGTGAGGTGTTGAAGCCAGTTGAAGGATTTACTATCCTTGTAACTTTCTTCGTGTCGTTTCCTTGCAATGTCCTTACGGCTTCACGAATTTCATCGCGAGTGAGGGTCATTGCGGAGGTTACTGTATTGGTAGAGGTAGCAGATGATGCATATTGACTTGATGCACCAGCTACTAGAACGTCTCGGCAAATTTGATCAAGAGAGTTTCCGGCTTGCTGTCCAAGAAGGTCAGCTGTTTCGGAAAGGACCGGATCAAGAGTGGAATAAAGAAGTTTATCAGTGAGCGTTACGAAATCTCCATATTGCGCTACTGTAGCTTCTACGTTGGTGTAACTCAATTGCGTTCCAGATGGGGTAACCCCTTCCGAAAGAGCAGTTGTGTTAGCAGCCAATAATCCATATCTGCGGAAACGTACATTATTTGAATTGTGTTCTGGAATGTCTTTAACTTGCGCAAATTTCAAGTGCAGCAAGAGCGGACGAGCCGCTTTTAACATCACCCTGTTGTAGTAGCTATCTACTCCAGCTGGGATGATAGTTGTATTTGTGTCAGCCATTTTTTTTCTGCTAGATCATAGTTCTAGCGGACATTTAACAGTAACTAGAATCTTATAAAACAGTATCTGAATTAACTTTTAAACTTACCTTCGCGCACATCATTCTCCATCTTCTCGAATGCAGCATCGTCCATATTTGATATGTCCTCTGCTGATGGAAGACCGTCTATTTT
>Ga0172381_10006612_pt1 | contig 11582 bp, 17 predicted proteins | sample Leawel6488metaG_FD_119754 | JGI IMG/M metagenome (GOLD analysis project Ga0172381, IMG submission 119754) | Leachate microbial communities from a municipal landfill in Southern Ontario, Canada - Leachate well 64-88 metaG | ecosystem: Engineered > Solid waste > Landfill > Unclassified | place... | reverse complement strand
CTGTTGCTGATTGTGTTTCTTATACTGGAAGAATAAATTCAGAGATTATTTCTTCATGAGAATTTTACCAAAATGTAAGCCTAGATAAATGTAATCTTATCTTTACTTCTCCTGAATGGGAAGAAGAACAATATTATGTAAAAGTGGACTTTTATAGAATTAATGACCTGAATAATTCTTTGCGTACTTTAACTAAAGGGAATTTGAACTGGGCGCCTCAGTGTGAAATTCAAAAAGAAAAAGAAAGTAAAAATCTTGTTCAATGTTCAACTAAAGCTTTTTACTCACTTGATGATAAGGATAATCAATATATAATTAAAATTTTGGGAATTGTCAGAAAATCAGAAAAAAATGTTAGAACATAAACAAGAAGTAAATAGGAAATTTTCTCATTGCAGTTTTTTTCAAAAAAACAGCAAGGGACAGACTGGAGAGACAATAACTTGGGTTATTGCAACGATTGTAATAATTGGGATTTTACTTTTGTTTATTTATGCATCTACTCTAATGGGAAAGGCAAAAAATATTGTTGGAGGAGAAGTGAATGCAGGATTGCCTAAAACTTCCCTTGTTCTTTCAGAAAAGACTGCTCTCGCACATCAAATCACTCAAAATAAAGATAAGGGGGTTATTGACAGCATAATCAAAGAATATGATAAATAACAAACGCGGAGATATCCCTGTCACAATACTTGTAGTTGGGGTTGTTTTTATTTGTGCTATTGCTCTTATGAGTTTTATTGCCTCTTCTATCTCTATTAGGAAGAGCTTTACAGGTATTGCTCTTGTTGAACAGTTAAATTCGCAAGTTGAAGAACATCTTTTTTATAATCCTGCTTTGCCTGCTAATGGAACTTACCTGGAAAAAGAGACAACAAAGGGGTTTTTATTCTGGAAGAAAAAAATTGTTTCTTTCTCGGTGGAATACCAACCCTAATAAAAACATTTTTAAAGAAAATAATCCTCTTTAGACTATGAATAATAAAAGAGATGGTGCTAGTAAATCTTCCCTCCATAATTTTTTCCCAAAAAATAATAAGGGACAGGAATTAAGTACAAATACTATAATTTTAATTATTCTTGGAATTGCAATTTTAGTTATTTTAATTATTGGATTTACTACTGGATGGAGTTTTTTTAAAAATATAATTACCCCAACAAATGTTGATTCTGTTGTTCAGGATTGTGAAAGTTTATGCGGAACAGATCAGAAATTCAGCTTTTGTTCTGCTGAAAGAACTTTAAGGGTAAATGAAGAAAAGCTGGAAGTAAAGACGAGCTGTTATATAATGGCAAATTCAGCCACATTTGCAAAATATGATATTGCCACTTGCCCTTCAATAGATTGTGATTTAGCATGTGAAGAGCTTGTTATTGGGAGCAAAAGTGGAGTTGTAGCAGATAGTTCTGAAGGAGCTAAATATGACCTTACTTCTCTTGCTTCAAATTTAGAACAAGGAAAGAGCTGTATTGTTAATTAATTCTTAAAATGGGAGATTATGATTTTCCTCAAAAGAGAAATAAGGCTAAAACTAAAAAAAGAGAAAAGAAGAAACACCCTTATAAAAAAGGCGGATTTCATCGAACAATGGATATAAAATAAACCTTTATTAATCAAAAATTATTCTGGTTACTATGTATGAGGTGATTTTTTTATGGGTCCTTGCTTTGTTATATATTATCTTTGCTGTATTTCAAGATTTTAAAACACGAGAAATTGCGAATTGGATTACCTTTTCCCTTGCAATATTTGCTCTTGTTTTCAGATTTTTTTATTCTTTGTTTGGAAATGATTTTTCTTTCTTTTTTCAAGGGCTTATAGGATTTGGAATCTTTTTTGCATTGGGAAATTTATTTTATTATTCAAGAGTCTTTGCAGGAGGAGATGCAAAATTAATGATTGCTTTAGGGGCAATTCTTCCAATTTCTCCTATTTTTTCAACAAACCTCTTTAGTTTTGTAACTTTCCTTTTAATTTTTCTTTTTTCAGGTTTTGCTTATATCCTTATTGCAAGCTTAGTTCTTTGCATAAAAAATTTTAACTCCTTCAAAAAAGAGTTTTTATCAAGAATAAAAAAGAATAAAAAAATTTCCTTTTTTTCTAACCTTCTTGGATTGATATTAATTATATTGGGAATTTTTAAGTTTCCTTTTTTAATCCTTGGTATTTTAACTTTTTTTATTTTTTACCTCTATATCTTTTCAAAATCAATAGATGAGGTTTGCATGATTAAAAATATCCTTTCCAGGCATCTTAGGGAAGGAGACTGGCTTTATTCTGATGTTAGGATTGGAAAAAATGTGATTAAGGCAAGCTGGGATGGACTTACCAAAAAGGAAATTTCCCAGATAAAGAAAAAATATAATAGAACAAAAATAAGACAAGGGATTCCATTTTCCCCTAATTTCTTAATAGCTTTTCTTATTTTTGTTGCCCTTAAAATATTTGATATTCAATTATGGAATTCTTTTTGGTAGCCATAACTTTTCTTTTATTTCTTCTTTTTTCTTTCTCGCTTTTCTTTCTCTCTTTTTTGTTAGTTCTTCTTTAAGCTTATTCAAATCTTCTGTTGTAGTATGATTCCTTTCAGACTGAAAATTTTCATTATTATAAACAGGAAGAATATTCATTACCTCGTGTCCAAATAATCTTGATTGTGAAATTTCTATATTTTTTGGTTTTAATTTTCTTTTTAATAACGAAGAAATTTTTTTTGCAAGGGAGGTAACTTCTTTTTGGGGTTTTTCTTCGTGCTTTTTTGCAATTATTAAACAGTGCCCTTTGGAAATTGGATTTATCTCAAGAACTGCTATTGCTCCTTTATTTTCCTGTATCTGACAAGAGTTGATTTTTCCAGAAGCAATTGCACAAAAAACACATTCTGCTTCTTTATTCTCTGCGAGAATTTTATTCTTTTCAAGAAATCTTTCAAATTCTTCATTATTCATTTCTTCAATTTGTTTTCTTGCAGAAGCAATTTGCTCTGCAGGAAATGAGGATTCAATCTGAGCAATTACTTTTCCTTTTATTTCAACCATTTCATTTTCTGGCAGCATAATCTATTAAAGAATCCTAATTTTTTAAATCTGATAGTTGCTTGTCTTAAGCCTTATTTTTTCTAATTGCGGTTTAATATAATCGACATACTCTCCAATTACCCTAAAATTATCGATTTCTTCCTTTATTTTCACTTTGTTTTCTAATTCCAGCCAGCAACTTAGCAGATAACAATCTAAGAAATCCAGATGCAAATCTTCCCTAATCCTTGTTTCTCTAGTAAGAATTAAGGATTTAAATCTTTCTTTAAAAAGGAGATTTCTTTTTAACTTTTTTTCTATAATGCTTAATACTTCAGCGTCTTCCATTTTTAATAAGAATTTGATTTATCTTTTTATCCAAATGCTCGTCTCATGTCTACTACTTGTATTGAGCTTATGCCTTCAATTTGTCTAAGAGAGTTTTCAAGATTTTCTAGCTCAAGTTCTTCAGGCCATGCAAAAAATGCAATTATTGCTTCAAGTCCAAAAGCTATAGGTTCTTGTTCAAAAGTGCAGTTTTTCCCGCCTGTTTTTTCAACAAGTTCCTTTACAGTAGTCTTGATTTCTTCAAAGTTTACTTCAGGAGAAGTAGGCAAAATCTTAATCTTTACTGCTGCTATTCCCATAATTCAATAGGCTTTTTTCTGTTTATAATAGTTTCTATTTTATATAGGAGTTTCAAGATAAACTATTGCTTCTATTCCTAATTTATCCTCAAGAACTTCATTATGGATGCTTTCAGCACTCTGTTTTGATTTAAGAATATAATCAATAAGTGAACATACAATTGCCCCACTAATCATTTTCTTTGCCTCTCTTCCATCAACGCCTTCTTTTGTAAGGAATCTTTTGCAGTGATGAAAAGAATTCTCTGTTTTTACTGTTTCATAAAACCCTAATCCTGTTTTGTATAAATTTTCTTTTGAAATATTTTGATTTGAATTTTTTATGTTTTTTCTAATATCCTCATACTGTTTTGATCTTTCAGGAAGATTATTATTAAGGAAGGTGATTAAGCCAAGCTGATTTGAAATTAATTCATAACGTTTCATGCCTGCAAAACCTGCTTTTTCTTTATAAACCTTTATTTTTTACAGTTATCTTTTCCCCTACGAAAATACTTAAAAACATTGTTTTATTTTTTCAAAGATGGTGGTTGAAAATTATGATAGGATTATTGAAAAAATTTCAAAAAAATCCGGAATAAGCATAGAGGAGATAGAGAGAAAGATTGAAGCTAAGAGGGCTAAGCTTTCAGGATTAATCAGTAAGGAAGGGGCTGCTCAAGTTATTGCAGCTGAACTTGGGATAAGTTTTGATAATGAAAAACTGAAAATAGAAGAACTTCTTCCTGGAATGAGGAAGGTGAATACTTCTGGAAAGGTAACTGCTCTTTTTCCTGTCAGAGATTTTAAGACAAAGAAAGGAGATGCTGGAAAAGTTGTGAATTTTTTTATTGCTGATGAAACTTCAAATATTAAAGTTGTTTTATGGGATACTAATGCTATAAGTCTTATTGAAACTGGAGAAATAAAAGAGGGAAGTTCTGTTGAGATAATCAATGGAAGTATGAGGGATAATGAACTTCACCTTGGAAGTTTTTCCCAGATTAAACCAACAAATGAATCATTTGGAGAAGTTAAAGCAGGAAAAATATTCAGGGAAAAACATATACTTGACATTAAACTTGCTGAAAATGCAAGAATTCGGGCATTTATTGTTCAGTCTTATGATCCTAAGTTTTTTTATGTGTGCCCTCAATGCAGGAAAAAAGTAATTCAAGAAGGAGGAGGATTTGTATGTGCAGAACACGGAACTGTTGAAGGAGAAAAAAGGGCATTACTAAATGTTGTTCTTGATGATGGTTCAGAGACAATTAAAGGGGTTGCTTTTCATGATACTCTTTCTTGTCTAGGAATTACAGATTTAGATAATCTTGAGCAGCTTTTTATTCAGAGAGAGGGACTTTTAGGAAAAGAAATGCTATTTGATGGAACAGTAAGAAATAATAAAATTTTTAATACTCCCGAATTTATAATTGAAAAAGCTGAAGAAGTTAATCCTGAAAGATTAATTGTCGAATTTAATCATTAGTTTCTAAGTTTTGCTTTTCTAAAAGGGATTTTTTCATCCTGTAACATCCAGATTAATTTTAATTTTCCTTCTATGCTATCTGCAGAAACAATTACTTCTTCTTTACCTAAAATTCTTCTTAATCCATGAGAATATCTTATATCTCCAAGAGAATAATTCTTATTGCAATTTTCCATGATTAATCCAAGAGGGGAAATATAATATCCTTTTTCAGTAAGTTTTTCTCTTATCTTCCCTTTATGAATAATCTCTACCACTTTAAAATATTTTTTTTATGCTTTATAAGTTAAATTATTAGATAAAATATATTTTATAAATCAATAAGCCTTTATTTTTTTATGTTTTCAAGAACCCACATAGTTATCACTGTTTTTTTTATCTTGCTTTTATTTCAAAATTCTCCTAATTTTTTTCTTTTCCTTTTTGTTTCAATTGTTGCAACCTTGGTTCCAGATATAGACAGTAAAAATTCCAAGATTGGAAGAAAAAAACCTGCACGAATTATTAATTTTTTTATGAAGCACAGGGGGATTGTTCATAGTTTTCTTTTTTTAGCCTTTATCTCATTAGTTATCTTTATCTTTTGGAAAGAGATTCTTCTTCCTTTTGTTTTAGGATATTCTCTGCACCTTATATCAGATAGTTTTACTCTTCAGGGAACAAGACTTTTTTATCCGTTTAAGCTAAGAATTAAGGGAATAATAAAAACAGGAGGAATAGCAGAATTTTTTATTTTTACTTCTTTCTGTTTTGCAGATTTATTTCTTGTTATTAACAAATTTTATAGTGTTATATAAGATATATCTGGTAGACAAACAATCTTTATAAACCGAGACAATCTAAATTTTTTATGGCAAAAAAAATTGAGGAAGAGGAAATAGAAGAGCCTAAGAAATTAAAAGAAGGTGAAGAACCTCAATTGACTGATCTTCCTGGAATTGGACCTGCTGTTGCTGCAAAACTTGAAGCTGCAGGGATTTTTGATTTGATGTCTTTAGCAGTTATGAGTCCAGCTTCTCTTGCTAATACTGCTGGAGTTGGAGAAGGAGTTGCAAGAAAGGCTATTCAGGCTGCAAGAAAGATGCTTGATTTAGGTTTTGTTGATGGCATGGAATTTGCAGAAAGAAGGTCAAGTGTTTCTTATATTACTACTGGAAGCAAAGAGTTAGACACTCTCTTGGGAGGAAGGGGTATTCAGAGCAGAGCTATTACAGAGGCATTTGGGGCATTTGGAAGCGGAAAAACGCAGTTGGGAAGCACACTTGCTGTAAGAACACAATTGCCTATTGAAGCAGGAGGAGCAAACGGAAAAACAGTATTTATTGATACAGAAGGAACTTTCAGACCTGCAAGAATAAAACAGATTGCTGAAGGGCTTGGAGCAAATCCTGAAAAGGTTTTGAAGAACATTCTTGTTGCAAGAGCATTTAATGCAGATCACCAAATTTTATTATTAGAAAAAATTTCAGAAATGATAAAAAATGGAGAACCAATAAAACTACTTATTATTGATTCTCTTACTGCACATTTTAGGGCAGAATTTTCTGGAAGAGGAGAATTAGCAGACAGACAGCAGAAGTTGAATAAGTATCTTCACAATTTAATGAAAATTGCCGAGACTTACAATCTTGCAGTTTATGTTACTAATCAGGTAATGGCTAATCCTGCCCAGATGTTTGGAGACCCAACACAAGCAGTAGGTGGGAATATTGTTGGACATGCTTCAACTTACAGAGTATATCTAAGAAGAGGAAAACAGGGAAGCAGAGTTGCAAAATTAATTGACAGCCCCGATTTACCAGATAATGAAGCAATATTCTTTGTTACAGAAAAAGGCGTTGTTGATGACGAATAATTTTTTAAAATGACTGCCTACGGTTGCCCAGATTTAAACTTTGATGCTACAAATATTGAAGGGTATTGTGTTAATACTGGCGGAAGATGTTTTAAACTTACTGTTATTGATTGTAAATTTTATAAAATGGCTCATTTAAGAGACAATTATAAAAATAATTCTCTTGAAAAAGAAGTTTCAGATTAAATTTATTCAGCTAATTCGTCTTTCTTAAACCACAAATCTATTTCTCTTTCTGCATTTTCTTTAGAATCAGAACAATGAATAACATTTTCAAAAACTTTTGTTTCAGAGTGAATTCTTCCATATTTTCCTCTTATTGAAATTGGAGAAGCTCGTTCAGGATTTGTCTCTCCTGCAAGTTCTCTTATCTTGCTTATTGCATCTTCTCCTGCATAAACAAGGGCAAAAACTCTATCTGTATGATATTTTCCCTGAATATATTCCAGAGTGCTTTCAAAAATTGCATTTCCTTTTTCTTCTCCAAATTTTTTTATCAAGCCTTCTTTTAATGAAGCATAATGTTTTTCTGCCAGTTCTCGGTTTACCCTTACTATTTTTGCACCAATTATTTTTAGCTTTGTTTCTGATAAAGTGGTGATTATATTCCCTGTAAGGCTCTTTTGAAGTCCGTCTGGTTTAATTAAAACTAAAGTTCTTTCTTCCATCTTTTTTTGAAATTTTTTTAGTTTAAAAACATTTGGTATAAAAATCTTTTAATAGTTTGTTTTTATTTTTATTCTATGGAGAAAAACTGGTTTTTTGGGGATTTTCATATTCATTCAAGATTTTCAAGAGCATGCAGCACAAACATAACAATTGAAAATTTAGTTAAGTGGGCAAAGATAAAAGGGATACATCTTTTAGGCACAGGAGATTTTACCCATCCTCAATGGCTTAAAGAGATAAAAGAAAAACTTGTTGAGAGAAACGGATTTTATTATTATGAAGATTTTCCTTTTATAATTACGGGGGAAATCTCATTAATTTATACGCAAGAGAAAGGAAGAAGAATACATTTAGTTCTTTTAATTCCCAGCTTGGAAATTGCAGATAAGATAAATGCTTATTTTGATACAAAAGGAAGAAGGGATTATGATGGCAGGCCTATTTTTAAAATTCCAGGAGATGAATTTGTAAGAGATATGATGAAAATTTCCCGTGCTATAGAAATAATTCCTGCCCATATCTGGACGACTTGGTTTGGTATATTTGGAAGCATGTCTGGATTTGACAGCCTGAAAGAATGTTTTAAAGAAGAAATTGGAAATATTCATGCAATTGAAACTGGAATGTCTTCTGACCCTGAAATGAACTGGAGAATTGAAGAACTGAACGACAAGGCAATAGTTAGCTTTTCAGATGCCCATAGTTTTTGGCCGTTTAGACTTGGAAGAGAAGCAACTATTTTTGAAAAAACAGATTCTTATGCAGGAATTGTAGAACAAATAAGAAAAAAAAGTTTTTTAGGCACAATTGAAACTGATCCTGCTTATGGAAAATATCACTGGGATGGACATAGGCTTTGCAATTTTTCCTGCTCTCCTGATGAATCAAAAAAATTAAATGGGATTTGTCCAATATGCAAAAAAGAATTGACTATTGGGGTTGATAACAGGGTTGAGCAGTTAGCAGACAAAGAGAAGGGATTTAAGTTAAATAATGGAAAGAAATTTTACAAACTTCTGCCTCTTCACGAACTGCTTGCTCTTGTCTTAGAAAGTTCTATGGAAAGCAAACTGGTATGGAAAGAATATAATAATTTAATTGAATTATTTGGAAATGAATTTAATATTCTGCTTGATGTTTCAAAAGAGGAATTTGCAGGAAAGGGAGTTAGTGATAAAATAATTAACATAATCCTTAAGAATCGAGAAGAAAAGATAAACGTCAAACCAGGATATGACGGAGAATATGGAAAGGCTTTGTCAGGAGATAAGCAAGGAACTCTTTTTTAGCTAATTAATTTTCCTGCTTTTTCAAATTCAATTTCCTTATTTATTAATTTTTTTAATGTTTCTTTAAGAAATTCAATTTTTACACGAATCTGTTTTTTTGTATCTCTGTCTCTGAAAGTAACATCTTTATTTTTTAAGGAGTCTTCATCTATTGTAATACAATAAGGAGTTCCGATTTCATCATTTCGTGAATATCTTCTTCCAATGCTCCCAGAAATGTCATAATTTACATTCCATTCTTTTTTCAAATCATGGAATATATCAAGGCAGATTTTTTCAAAATCATCTCTTTTAACAATTGGGAAGATTGCTGCTTTAACTGGGGCAATTTTTGGAGGAAGTTTTAAGACAACATTTTCTCTTTCTTTATCATAGGTATATGCTTTTGTTAACAAAGCAAGGAAAATTCTTTCAATCCCAAATGTTGGTTCAATTACTTTTGGAATTACTTTATTTTTATATTTTTCATCAAAAACTTCCATGCTTACTTTGCTTTCTTTTTGATGCTGAGTTAAATCATATTGCCCACGATTTGCATTTCCTGCTACTTCTCTTGAGCCAAAAGGATACATATAATCAATATCAAATGTGGCAGAACTGTAATGACTAAGTTCTTCTTTAGTATGTTCTCTTATTTTTATTTCATTAAGACCTATTCTTTTGAACCAGATTATTTGTTCAGCAAGCCAGTATGCATGCCATTCTTCCAGTTTCTTTTTTTCAACAAGTTCTTTCATTTTTACTTTCTTTAAATTTTCTTTTCCTTCTTCTTGCGTTTCTGCATCAAGAAATTCAAACTCTACTTCAAGATGGACTTTATCAAGTAACTCGCATTTTTTTTCTTCAGGATTTATAAAAAATTCAAATTCCCCTATATGAAATTCTCTGCATCTAAACAAAAAATCACGAGGAGCAATTTCATTCCTAAAACATCTTCCTATTTGGGCAATTCCAAAAGGAAGGTTCATTCTTGAAGTTTGCTGAATCAGTTTGAAATTAAGAAACATTCCTTGGGCAGTTTCTCCACGAAGAAAAGCTTCTTCAGCATTTAAGGCTCCAACTTTTGTTTTAAACATCAAGCTGAATTCTCCAAGGATTTCATATTCTCCTCCGCATTCACATTTCACTTTTCCCACTTCTGACTTATCAATCTTTGTTGATTTTTTACATTTTTTGCAAGTTACTGCAACATCATTAAAATTAGCAATATGTCCTGATGCTTTCCATGTTCGAGGATGAGAAATGATACTTGCTTCCATTCCAACAACATTTTCTTTTTCATAAACAAAAAAATTCCACCATTCTTTTTTGATGTTATTAAAAAGTTCGACTCCTAAAGGTCCAAAATCCCAAAATCCAGATAATCCCCCATAAATATCTGAACTTCTAAAGATGAATCCTTTTGTTTTGCAAAAATTAGCTAGTTCTTCAATTGTAAGTTTATCTTCAGTTGGACTTTGTTTGTCTTCTATAATAATTTTGGAAGATATCTTTTCGTTTGTTTTTTCTTTTAAATTATTTTTCATTTTTTCTTCTAAGTTATTCTTTTCTTTTAATTTTTTTATAATTTCATTAGCTTTTTTTTCAGCTTCTTTTTTGGTTTTTCCAAGATAGGCAAGAGTTTTTGTTTTTACTTTGCCTTCAATTCTTTTATTTTCATTAAGGTAGTAATATTCTTTTCCGTTTATTTCTTTTTTTACAATAAACGCCATATTTATTTAGGCACTACATTATATTTAAAGGTTTTGAATTTTATAAAGAATATACTAAACTTATTGAAAACAGACTGAAACTAGGAAGTTTTTGTCATGCCTCTTTATTTCATTCAGAAGCGGAGACCGGGACTCGAACCCGGGAAAATTTGCTCTGCAGGCAAACGCAGTAGCCGCTGTGCCATCTCCGCATGATATCTGGAAAATAGGGCGATATATAAAATTATTTATTCGGATATAGAGATTTAAATGAAATCTTTTTTGCTCTTTTTATAAGCCCGATATTCTCCTTTGAGATACACTCTTTTTCAGCAAGAGAAGCATATTCCAAGACTTTTTTCTTCCTTTCATTTAAAGAGGCTTTAGATGAGATAGATGGCCCTCCTATGCATCCGCCTTTGCAAAATGTAACGTCTAAAAATCTTACCCCCTTTTCAGGTTTTTTAAGAAAGGCTTCTACTTTGGCAATTCCATCTATAATTTTTGCCTCTTTTTTTGTTAGGATATTTTTTATATGACTTGTTTTATATAATCCTCCTGAAAGAGGGTAAACTTTTGTGTAATCATTATAAAATTTGTCAAAAGAATCTTTTTTGTATTTTTTATGAATAAGCCCACGTTTAGTTAATAGTTCTAAAAGTTCATCATATCCAATAACATAATCTATGTATTTTGATTCTTGAGCCTCAACACGCTTGAAATTGCACGGAGATATAAAGACTATTTTATGAGAAGGATAAGTTTTTCGGCATATTTTTGCTGTTGCTGACATTGGGCTGTCTACAAGAATAAGATTTTTTTTAAATGAAGGATATTTTGATTTAATTGTTTCAACAATCCCCGGACAGACACTTGATATAATAAGTTTTTGTGAATTCTTTAACTGCTTATGATATTCCCTGTTAATCATTTTAGCTCCAAAGG
>Ga0172381_10006611_pt1 | contig 11583 bp, 1 predicted proteins | sample Leawel6488metaG_FD_119754 | JGI IMG/M metagenome (GOLD analysis project Ga0172381, IMG submission 119754) | Leachate microbial communities from a municipal landfill in Southern Ontario, Canada - Leachate well 64-88 metaG | ecosystem: Engineered > Solid waste > Landfill > Unclassified | place... | reverse complement strand
GTCTTGCCGTAGCTCGGCGCCTCGGCCAAACGTATATTACGCGGCACTACTGCACGAAATACTTTATCGCCAAAATGCTGTATAACCTCCGTTTTGACTTGCTCGCTCAATACCGTCCGCTTCGTAAACATCGTAAGTACAACCCCAAACACCTTGAGCCGTGGATTAAGACCTTGCCTGACCATTTGAATTGTCTGTAGCAGTTGGCTTAAGCCTTCAAGCGCAAAGTATTCTGCCTGAACAGGAATAAGCACACCGTCGGCAGCCGTAAGCGCGTTAACCGTCAGTAGGCCAAGCGCTGGGGGGCAATCTATGATAATTACGTCCGCATTTATTGCCGTAAGTAAATCTGCAAGTTTAGTTTCACGTTTTGCGACATTAACTAAATCTACCTCCGCTTGTGCCAATCCTGCGTTGGCAGGCAGTACAAACATGTTCTTTATTCGGGTAGGCTGGATTATCTCTTTTACGGTTGCTACGCCGAGCAATGCGTCGTATAGCGTTTTTGCCAATTCATCCTTAGCTATACCCAGGCTACTCGTAGCGTTTCCCTGTGGATCTAAATCCACCAGCACAACACGTCGCTTAGTCGTTGCAAGCTGGGCGGCCACATTCACGGCAGTTGTCGTCTTACCAACACCACCCTTCTGATTCGTAACAGCCACTATATACGCCATGTGTTTACCTGCCCCCGTTTACCATAGCGTAACAAATTAACCGCTCAAGGTAAATGTCAATCTGTGCACTAGCGTTACTATACTAGCATTAGAGTACCTGATGTTTCGCACCCCATGCCACACACAATGGCATTCTGGCTGCTACATCTCCAAGCTGGCATTTTATTCTGCTTATCCCTGCTCTACCCCAGTTATTGGCTTGTTTACAGGGGTAATGAGCTTCGTGTTGTCGCACGTAATGGTTAAATTGTGCGACATTACGTTTATTTGGCCTACAGCGATAACTCACTACGCATGTCTTGATTGTGAATTTACGGTGCGGCTACTTCGCGTTATTGCTACCCATTGTGGGCCCTTCGTTATTCTGGTGGGTTTAGAACATACGGTTGTGCCGTGTATTGCTGCGCATGGAATATTACGATAAAAGAAAAAGCAGGGTTTGCGAGATCCCCTGCTTTATTCCGTTTGATGCGTTTTTGTTTTTGTTTGGTTTGATTTTCCGATTTTGTCGTGTGCTAGTTATCTATTTGGATGACAAGCTATGGCAAAATCTGATTTCTAGTATGCGCTTGTGCTAAAAATAATGCAATAGTTTTTGAATACAAAAATGGTTCAAGTGATGTATTTAACCCCGGTTATCCACAAGATGATTGCATATTGCCCGCCTTAGCACTACATGCAGTGTTCTAATGCAAAGCGTACGCACCTAGTACGCTTGCTTCTTAACACCTTTTTTACGGATAGCATGTATCTAGTGGGGTCAGGCTGCCTTGTTGTAGACTTTTACCTGCTCGCAAACGAATATCCGGCGTAGCATGGACGGGGGTATACGTAACTGTAATGTCAGTTAGATTGGCATTTGTACCATTTGCATCTGGGAATATACCCCCCGTTCCGCCACCACTAGAATCATCCAAGGTAACGGTGATTAGAAGGTAGCGCGTATAAGACGTGCTTGTGGTGTCGCAAGCATTGGCGCCGACGGGCACATTCGTGTAGGTCATAGAAGAATTAAATACCCCATTACTGGCAGCTGGCCTATATGATATCGGGGATAACCCTGGTGCTATGCTATTTGGCAAATTACCATTGTATGTAATGCTCTTAATATTAACTGTAGCCCCCATATCGATAAGCTTGCTGTAATGCCCAATATGAGGCATCACGTTTAGGGTAGAGTACTGGGTATCGTTGTAGTACGACGTCCCGTCATAACCACCTAAGACGTATATGTTTCCTCCGTAAACAGCAGACGCTATATACGATCTTGTGGTGGTGAAAGCTGCACCAGCACCAGCCCATGCCCACGTTCCAAGTGTACCGTTGCTGTTGATAGGAGCGTATTGGACGTCATTATAATACGCTGTACCGTCGGTACCCCCAAAAATATAGAAATACCCATCGTAGACTGCCGAGCCAAACTCCGTACGAATTCCGCTGAAGCTAGTGGTTGCCGCCCAGGAGCCAACTGTACCGTTGCTGTTAATAGGGGCATATTGGACATCATTATAAGCAGGCCCGTTTGAGCCCCCTGCAATATACATATAGCCGTTGTATACTTGGGCAGAAGTAAAAGCCCGAGCTGTTGCGAAGCTAGTGGTTGCCGCCCATGTCCCTAGAGTACCGTCGGAATTGATAGGAGCGTACTGGACGTCATTATAGGCCGTAGAGCCGTCATAGCCAGCAATAATGTACACGTAGCCTTTGTATGCAATCATGCTATGGCCATCTCGGGCAGTAGTAAAGCTCGTACTAGTGTTTGCGGTCACCCAGTTCCCAAGTGTGCCATCACTGTTAATGGGGGCATATTGGACATCGTTTTGATAGCTGCCATTGTAACCACCCGCAATATACATGTATCCGTTATATACAGCCGCAGAAAAGTAGTCTCGGGCAGTCGGAAAGCCAGCTACAAAAGTTGTGCCGTCATCGGTAGAATTATGTGTGTAATGCCAGGCGCTCAATGTACCATCATCGCCGAGACTAGCATACTGAACATCGCCTAGATAAGTACTTGGAGTTCGCCCACCGAGCACATACATATGATTGTTATAGGCGAGCGTAGCATGACCCCGTCGTGCAGTTATGAAGCTGGTAGTAGCGCCCCAGGCACTCGCGCTTCCGCTACCGCCATTATCAACAAAGCCAAACTGGGTGGTGGCTCTAGCGCTAGTAGACCAGCCTCCAACCCCATAAATATACCCGTTGTAGGATGTAGCTCCTAAATCGGCCGTAGCCACACTAAGGTTCGGTGCGTTATACCAGGTAGAGATGGTGCCATCGGCATTAGGACACGCATACTGTACATTCGCCAGGCTCGTGCCACCGCTATCCTTCCCACCGATACTATAGATACAGCCATTCATCGCCGTGCCGGCTGAAAAGCCAATGGCCGTATTCAGTGAAGTGGTAGTCTGCCAGGTAGGTACAGTGCCGTCACTAGCGATAGAAGTGTAGTATACTGCCGCACTAGCAGTGCCAGCTGTTTGGCCTCCCATCGCATATAAATGATTCCCAACCTGAGCAAAAGCCCTAGAACTTAGATCGGGTAATGAGCTGTCTACACCAGTCCACGAACTAATAGTACCCGACGTAGGTGTGGTGATTGTAGCACGCATAACATTTTGACCTCCACTTTGACCGTCAACTACAAGAGCATACAAGTAGGTGCCCCCAGCTGCACTATAGATAAATAGCTCCGCAGTAAGGGCAGATAGGCCTGTACTTGATTCTGTCGACCAGGTACCAAGTGAACCATTGGCATTGATTGGAATGGCGCGCACAACATTTGAGAGTGTGCCAGTTCCTGTACCTGTATATCCGCCAACCAAATAGATATACCCGTTATATGCTACGCAGCCAGCGCTGCCTGTCGCTACGGGTAGTACGGTCGTAGCGGCCCAGGTGCCCGTTTGGCCAGTTGTGGCATTGAGCGCAGAATATCGTACAGTCGTAACGTTGTTATTATTACTATCGTTCGTACTACCGCCAATGACATATATATAACCGTTATATGCAACGCTACATGCAAGAGCACGGGCTGTCGTAAAGCTTGTCGCTGTCGTAGTGAAGCTAGAGGGCTGGCCTGCTGTGTTTACACTAGCAGAATAAACCGCTTGAGTACCTGTGCCCCCCGCAAAATATAGCTTATCGTTATAGCCAACAAGACCAGCGCCCCATTTAGCCACAGTAAGTGAGGTACTAGTGCGCCATACGCCCACCCCGCCATTTGCATTTATTGGTGCATACCGAACGGTGGTCGAAGAGCTTTGATCACTGGCTATATACATATAGCCGTTGTAGATAGTAAACGCACCCCTATAGCTTCCTGTTGGCACTGGAGTTGTCGCCATCCAATTGCCCAATGTCCCGTCACTATTAATCACAGCATACTGGACATCATTATAGACTGTGGTAATAGGCGCATCCGTACCAGAAAGCACATACATGTAGCCATTGTATTCATCGGCATACGGACTCATGATTGCCCCTGATGTGCCGTAAGCAAGACTTGTTGTTGTCGACCAAGTGCCTACGCTGCCATCTGCCTTGATTGGAGCATACTGCACATCACTAATTGCGCCAGTAGAGGTACTGCCGCAGTCCGAACTTGGTGACGTAATACCTCCAAGGGCGTAAAGGTAGCCAGCATACGAAGTATAGCCTGCGCGGCACACAGCAGTGTTCATGGCAGTGGTTGTCTGCCAGGCCGCAAGGGTACCATCTGAATTTATTTTGGCATACTCTACCAAGTTAGTGGCTACCAAAAGACCAGAATTATATCCGCCCCAGACATACATATACCCATTATAGGCCGCTGCCCCTAGGTAGAATCGCTCAAAGCTAAGCGCGCTGGTCGTGCTCCATGTATCCAAGCTACCGTCACTTGCTATGTGCGTATAACTTACACTAGCGCCTATATCACCGTTACCAGTAAGCCCGTACAGATAGCCATTGTACGTTACATATCCCATGACATACTGTATCTCCGGCAAAGAAGCCACTGACGCCCAGCTACCAACAGTTCCACCCGTAAGACTATCGCGAGTTATCTGACCTGAAGTTTCAAAACTTATGTTACTTTCGTCATTTCCGCCGTACTGAAAATCTGTTGTACTAGTTACTACGACGCTTGGATCAATTGATACTGGCATTGGCAATTTACTCAGTTCGCCGGCGATAACCGTCAGAGTATCCCCCGTCAGTTCAAAACGAGCATTGCCTACAGACTTTCCTTCGGTGTCCTTAATAACCGGGCTCGGTAACCCAAATACTAAGTAGCTTTTTTCGGCATTTTCGCGCGCCTTTTGCACAGAAGCCCTATCACTGTCACTGCCATAGCTAATGTCACCAAATAATGACGGATCGGCGCTATACACACCTACCGCGCCGCCGCTATTTGGTATCGCTCGCATTTCTAGCGTCTTGGGCAAATCAAGCTTATAGCGGAAAGTTAGCGTATCCTCAGATGCCCTCTGGAGCACTATATCTTCTTTAAGCCCATTGTTTTTTAGAGTGTACACTGCTTGCGAATCGCTTTCGAGCGGATACACTAAATGACCGTCTACAGTTTTGCCCGCTCCAATTTTATATTCTGGTACTAGGCGGAAACTAAGCCCGGAATTAGTGTCATAATAGCGCACACCCTGGCTGCCGTCTTTCGATACATCGAGCGCGTATAAGCTTTTACTATCTTTTCCGGTTGATTTGCCCACTTGCGCTTGCATGGATGCAAAGGGGTTCTCGGAATCAGACGGAACAGCTGATTTATTAAACTGGTAAGCTTGTGACTTGGCATCGTAGGTCAATTTTTTGCTAAGAGATGTATCAGATGTACCCACTAGCTTGAGTGTATCCGAGCTAAGTCGGTAAGCTCGTGAGTCAACTATGTGTTGAATCGCCGGGGCAATAGCTGCAAACAGCATCAGAAATGCTACTGCAGCGCTTACTACACGCCACCAGGTACCATAGCGCTTATCGTTACGCCTCCACCAGTGTATGATACGCAGCCAATTCAGGCGTATCTGGGTACTAGCAACTCGCCACAACTTATGTATCCTTTGCATGTATACGTCCGCCTGTTTAATCATAACCATTAGAACTTACTATTATAGTTTAACGTAATATTGCCGAGTTGTAAGTTAGCACTGTTTTTCGCCGACATACGAATCTTGATAGTGAAGTAATCCCCTGCCGTGTAGGTGCCGCTAAGGCTACTTGTGGCAACATTGCTCCATGAGGTCGTAAGCGTACCCGGTGCCGCATAGCCGCTGCCATAGTTTGCATCGAAACTACCACCAGAGTCAATTATAGCAATGCCGTACGCCGAATTTGATGCATTGCTTGTTTTTGCTTGGACATTTATGCTATTCCATGTATCGAAATCGGTCGGTATTGGCACCTGAGTGACGACATCGTAGCACTGGTCTGAAGTCTGTACAGACGTCCAATTGTAGTAATTCGTACGGCCGGTGCTATCATACCCCGCCGTCATCGTGCCATTGCTTGCAGCCGTACAAGCACTGTCACTCTGTGCATCAAGCACTGCACCAGCGTATTCAGGCGTGAATCGGAGTGTTTTACTGTGCCGAGCCGTGCCGCTCGCCACCAAGCCACCAGCTGCCGTGAAGATTACCTTGTCGCTTCCTGTACCAAAGGTTATCGTACTCGTACTTGTATCTACCGTGAAGAGCACCGCAGCAGATGCATTCTGTACTTGTAGTGCTATGGTACTAGTAGTTTTTACTAGCGCGCTATTGTTGTTAGTAAGCGTACCCGTAACTACGGTGTTGCTGTTAAGGTTTATGGTGCCTACAGGGCTTATATTAATATCACCACTGGTTGTAGTCTGTAGGGTAAGGTTACCAGCGGTGACGTTTAGGGCGGCACTAAGGTTAGTGCTAGCAATGTTACTTAGGGCAGTGTTAGCACCACTGGCTGTGGCAACACAGTCTGTCCAGGCACTAGCTTGGTAGCAACGGAACTTACTGGTGCTAGTGTTGTAGTACATAGCACCGTTGTAGCCTGTTGGGTCAGTACCATTGTTGTAGCTATCTAGAATGTGTAGGACAGCTGTAGCGTCTGTAGTGTTACTACCAATTTGGATTAGGTTGTTAGTAGTATCTACATTGAGCATGCTAGTTCCGGTGGCGTTTTGGATGGCGAAGGCGGTGGTGCTGTTGGCTGTACGAATGAGGAGTGACCTGCCGTTCTCTGCCCTTGACTGGTTGGCGTAAACGGTACCAGTACCAGTGTCATTTATTGTGGCGGTGCCTGGGGTACTACTGAAGCGGTTATCAGCAAGGTAGTTATACGAACCCGCTGCTATAGTTATGGCGTAACAATTCGTCGTACAGCTGGTATCGGTTATGTCGTTACCGGTGATGGTATTTTTGCTCGGTGTACCAGATTGACCAACGTAAATACCATTATTAGTTGTGCTGCCACCGTTATCGTCAACTTTGTTACCGGTAATAGTGTTGCCGTTTGCATTATACGTTAACGCTATACCGTATGTACTGTTACCCTGAACGGTGTTACCGGTAATAGAGTTGTTTGAACCCGAACTCATACTGATACCGTTCAAGCTGCCCTTAATAATATTACCCGTGATAGAGTTACCGCTAGGGGCACTAGTAGAATATAGAAGAGAGATGCCACTCCCGCTATTACCCAATATCGTGTTACCGGTAATAGAGTTGTTCACGGAGCTTGAACCGCTCATTGTAATACCGTCCCAGCTATTAGCTTCCAAGATGGTACCCGAAATAACGTTATTTGCAGACAGATTGACATAGATTCCAGACTGGTCTCCGTTTCGAACAATTGAGTCTGTTATTTCGGTGTTGGCAGAATTGTTAATGTAAATACCCTGACTGTTTGAACCGTAAATATTCTGCACGACAACGTTAGTAACCACACCCCCGTCACGAATTGCACCACTACCCATGCCATTAAAATAAATACCGTTGAACGTACCAGCAGTTTGGCCAGTCTTGTTGCCCTCAATGAGCAAGTCTCGGATAGTCACATGTGTACCGGTTGTAGTATCGCTGTTTGTAATGGCATTGTACGTACCCGTACCGGTGCCGCTAGCAAATGTCAGAACAGTACCGACACCCACACCTGCAAGCGTAGTGTTGTTTGGCACACTAATAGCCGTTGTTCCTAAAGTGTACGTTCCTTCAGCAAGATACACCTTACCGCCAGCCGCAGCAGTAAGAGCACTGTTAATCGTTGCTTGGTCACCGGTACCGGTTGCGATGTAATCTGCAGAGTCTTTGATGGCTTGGCTGCTGTTACTGGCAGCAACTATCTTGGTAGCGGTACTTCTATCACTCTGCCACTTACCATTACTGTAGGTCAGGAGTTGTTTGGTGGTAGTGTCGTAGTAGACCATGCCTTCTGTAGGACTACCTGGACGACTGGCAGTGTTACCACCAGTGACAGTGATGCTCTTGCCGGCAGCTAGGATGGTGTTTTGGTTGAGGTTGATGGTAGTGGCGTTAGTAGTACCTATATTAAGAGCAACTGCTGTAGCGGTGTCTAGTAGTGGAGTAAGGACTGAGGTGTCACCTTGGAAGGTTGTTGCTCGACCAGTAGCACTAATCCAGAAGTTGCTGGTGGCTTGGGCACTGGCGTTTTGGTTTTGGATGTAATCAGCACTACTACCTGTTAAGAAGCCACAACTAGCACTACCTTGGTAACAGACTGTTGCAGTACTAGCACCTGGGTCTGGGAAGGTAATGGTTGTAGCCTGGCCGACAGCAGCAGATACAATTGTCAGTGTATTGGCATTAGTAGCATTAGCTATAACTATATTACCGGCTACTGGGTTAGTACCACCATTGTAGGAGCCTACTTCTAGTTCACCGTTAGTGGAGTCTATGTTGAGTAGGTTAACGCCAGCGGCGTTTTGGATACGAAAGGCGGTGGTACTGTTGGCTGTGCGGTTAACTATCTTGGTACCATTCTCACCAGTCGATTGGTTAGCGTAGACAGTGCCGGTGCCAGCGTCGTTGATGGTAGAAGTACCTGGGGTTGAGCTGAAGGTGTTGTCGGCAAGGTAGTTATTGTCGGAGGTGCTATTGAAGATATTGATGGCATAGTTATTGGTAGTGGCACTGGTATCCGTGATGGTGTTACCGGTGATGGTGTTTTTGTCAGCAGCACTTAGATAGATGCCGTTATTGGTGGTGGCGCCACCGTTGTCGTACAGCGTATTGGAGGCTACGGTGTTGTTGGAGCTGGAGCCGCCGAGGACGATACCACCAAAGCTATTCCCTTGGACGATGTTGCCAGTTGTGGTGTTATTGGAGCTGGAGTCGAGCCAGACACCAGTAGTATTCCCCTGGACAGTGTTGCCGGTTATGGTGTTGTTGGAGCTGGAGTTCGTTATATCGATACCAGTACCATTCCCTTGGGTGGTGTTGCCGGTTATGGTGTTGTTGTTGGAGCTATTTCCGAGGTAGATACCAACAGCACCATTCCCTTGGGTGGTGTTGCCGGTTATGGTGTTGTTGGAGCTGGAGCCGAGGAGGTAGATACCAGAACTATTTCCTTGAACGGTGTTGCCGGTCAGGGTGTTGTTGGAGCTGGAGATGAGGGCGATACCGTTATTCCTCCAGTTGTTCACTCGTACATTCGTTATCTTTGCACCCTGTACAGCACTACTGCCCGTGCCGGAACCTACGCCATCGAGATATATGCCGTACATATTACCAGTCGTCTGGTTAGCCTTATTGCCATCTATTCTTACGTCTTGGATGGTAATGCCAGTACCGCTGCCACCGGTGGTAATGTTGGTCATGGCGTTAATGCTCGTATTGAAGCTATTAGGTACGGTGATGAGTGTACCGGCACCTGCTCCAACCAGTGCGGTGTTGTTAGGGATGTTTATGGATGCAGAGATAGTGTAGGTGCCCTCAGCTAAGTAGACCTTACCACCAGCTGCGGCCGTTAGAGCGGCATTTATCTCTACCTGGTCACCAGTGCCATCTGCTACGTAGTCAGCACCGTCTTTGACGGCTTGTAATGAGTTATAGGCTGCGACTATCTTGGTAGCTGTCTTAGCATCACTCTGCCACTTACCATTACTGTAGGTGAGGAGTTGCTTGGTGGTAGTGTCGTAGTAGACCATGCCTTCTGTAGGACTACCTGGACGACTGGCAGTGTTACCGCCTGTGATGGTTATGGACTTACTGGCGGCTAGGACGGTGTTCTGGTTGAGGTTGATGGCGGTAGCGTTAGTAGTACCTATGTTGAGGACGGAGGCGGTAGCGGTATCTACAAGTGGGGTCAGAGCCGAGGTGTCGGCTCGTGCCACACCATCAATCCAGAAGTTAGCTGAAGTCTGGGTTGCACTGTTCTGATTCTGTATGAAACTACCCGCGCTTGGTGCACAGTTACCAAGAGAGGCTAGACAGAAGATGTCGTTGCCAGTAGTGGTGGGTATGGTGTAGGTATAGTTACCAGCAAGTGCACTTACCTGGATAGTCGCAGTGCTGCTAGAACCGTCAGAGATACTGAGCTTACCAGCAACAGTAGTATCACCCACAGCTACGACGCCATTGGTGGAATCCACATTCAGGAGATTGTTGCCTGCGGCATTTTGGATATTGAAGGCAGTTGTGGAGTTAGCGGAACCACGGAAGCGAAAATCAGATACATTGCTATCTGTAGATGTGGTGGTATTGGTTTGCTGACCGGCAAAAATAGTACCTGTACCAGCGTCTGTTATAGAGGCTGCATTTGCAGCCGAACCAGAATAGTGGTTATTGGCAAGGTAGGTCTTACTTGAACCGGCGTCAAATATATCTATAGCTACACATGTTGAAGTACACGAAGTGTCGGTTATTGTATTACTCGTAATGGTGTTGTAACTAGACCCGGAAATGTATACACCTTCGCTGGCAGTTGCGCCCCCGTTGTCATTCAGTGAGTTAGCGTTGACCGTGTTAGAATCCGAGCTTCCCTCCAAAGTTATTCCGGTCGTCGTGTTATTGTTCATAACATTTCCGGATATAACGTTGCTGCTTGAACCGACCAAACGAGCACCCCTGGCGTTGGCATTTGACCGGTTGCCAGTAATCGTATTCCTGAGTGCAGAATTTAGATAAATACCAGTTGCTGAGTTTGTGTCAATAATGTTGTCGTTTATGATATTGTCGCTCGCACCATCAATTCGTATACCGGTAGAGCTGCTGCCTTGTATTAAGTTACTGTCAACCGTGTTTCTGTCTGATGAGTATATGTACATTCCATAGTTATTGCTCCCCTGAACAGTACTATTCAATATCTTGTTATTATATGAGCTATTTAAATGTATACCGTTATTAACAAAGTTACTTACATAGATACTGTCGATTATCGCGCCCTGCCGTGCACTTGACCCACTACCGCCACCCATGTTGTTGAAGTAGATACCATTTTGCGTACCAGAGTTTACGCTTTTTTGGCCATCAAGCGTTAGGTCGCGGACGGTGATGCCAGTTCCTGTTGTCTGGTCTGTGTTCTCTATAAGGTTATCGGTCGCCGCACCAATATTGCCAAGTCGCACAATCGTACCCTTGCCCGTACCAATAAGTGTAGTGTTGTTAGGGATGAATATTGTGGCGTCACCGTTATTTGTCTGGTGTGCGGTATACATACCTTCAGCCAAGTAGACCTTACCACCAGCGGCAGCAGTCAGGGCTGCGTTAATCTCTACTTGGTCGTCTGTGCCATCTGCTACGTAGTCCGCAGAGTCTTTTAGGGCTTGAGATGAGTTAGATGCGGCTACTACCTTAGTAGCCGTACTACGATCAGCTTGCCACTTACCGTTAGCGTAGGTTAGTAGTTGCTTGGTGGTAGTGTCGTAGTAGACCATGCCTTCTGTAGGACTACCTGGACGACTGGCAGTGTTACC
>Ga0172381_10006610_pt1 | contig 11583 bp, 23 predicted proteins | sample Leawel6488metaG_FD_119754 | JGI IMG/M metagenome (GOLD analysis project Ga0172381, IMG submission 119754) | Leachate microbial communities from a municipal landfill in Southern Ontario, Canada - Leachate well 64-88 metaG | ecosystem: Engineered > Solid waste > Landfill > Unclassified | place... | reverse complement strand
TCTTGAAGCTGCAAGATTTTCAGATAAGCTATTGAAGATTGCATCATCTACAGCTTTAACAACACCCTGAGTTAATTTGATAAGTATTCTTGATTGAACATTTATATCTCCGCTGATTATATCTTCCCACGGGATACTATCCTCTAATCCATATTTAACAATTCTAACACTAACTTCTTCCCACTTAGTAGTTTGCTGTGGAAAATTAGCACCTCTTGGTATTCCTGAGATAACGTTTCCTGATTGTCCTGTTAAGACGTCAGGGTCTTCTCTAAAAAAAGTATTCTTCCAAGCATTAGTAGAAACAATAGCAACAGCTTGTTTAAATTTATAAGCTTGAGCAGCAGTCTGCTTTACCATTGCGTCAACTACTTCTTTTCTTATTCCTTTATTAATAGTTCCTGTTTGAATATCATAACTCATAGTCTTAACCTCACATTTACAACTTCAGCATCTGCTGCAGCTTCTAAAGCATAACCTATAATTGCGGCTCCTGTAGATGCTGCGTCTGCAATAACTTGATTTAAATTATTTCCTGAAATAGCTGCACCTATAGTGATTGCATCACTTGCAACAGCTTCAAATATTCCATCAGTCCAGCAAGAAATAGAAGTAACTCCAACACTTGGTAAATGGTCTTCAGCTGCAACTCCTGCAAACATTGAACCTGTAGCTAAAGCAAAACTTGCAGTTCTTGCATCAACTAAAGAAAGTAATTGTCCTTTAGAAACAGAAGCTCCGTCGGCTATTGTATATCTTCTTGGATTTCCATCATTATTCGCTCCATATAATTCAACTTTAACCCACTCATTAGCCATATTTTATTGATTATCAAATATCAATAAACTATTTAAATGTTTTTGTTCGCATTTCTTCAACAAATAAATTGTTATTATTGCTAACTTCATTCTCAGCTTTAGTTATTCCGAAATGATACCATATCCAACCTGTTAGAAAACAGCTAAATCCATAAACTAAAAATGCAGGAATTAAGATTTTACCCTCGAGACCTGCTATTCCTATGATTGCAAACAGATATTTAAAATAAGATGTCACACTATAACCTTTATCAAAATAAGATTTCCATAAAGCGAACTTGTAGAACTTCATAAACCCTCTTGGCTGTATCCATATTCAGGATAGTCTTGAACATTGTCTTGTTTTATTCCAATAGGATAAACCGCCATTCCGTGCATAGGCACATATTTCTGAGTTATTTCAAAACTCTCTTTTTTCTGAAGGTCAGGCATTTCAGGTATTTTACTTAGCCCCATAGCTTTCCTTAATATCCACGCAGCCTTATTAACTTCAGGTCTAAGATTATTATATCCTTTATGAAGCTCCATCATTGCTAAAACTTCTTGAAGACTTTCTTGTGGGAAAACATACTCAAATAATTGAATAGGTCTTAATGCTCCCTGAACCTTTGTAAATTCTTCTCTTGGGGTAAATTTGTGTAACTTGCAAACCTTATCATCGTGACCAACTAAAGCCTGACCACACTCGCAGACTTGTAGATTTTTTCTTTTCCAATTAAACATCTGAGTTTCCATAAACTTCTTCCAAACTTCGAAACTTTGATTTACACCACGGGTCATTAGAATTAAGTGCATCTTATTTGAACCTTTTTAATAGTTCTGCAGCTTCTTCGTCGGCTTTCTCTAACTCAGACTTTTCAACTTGTCCGGCTTGAGCCCTACCGCCAAGAGCCATCTTTGCTTTTAATTCTTCTCGCCTGTTATATTCAGCTTCTAACCTGTCATTCTCTTGCTTAAGTTTCTCGTATTCGTCAGCATCTCTTAAGGTTTGTTTAATGTCAGGCGCAGCTTCTTTTTTCTCATCTTCAACAGAAATTTTTAAGTCAGCCATTATAAATCTTTAACGATGTCCTTAACTCCTTCAGGCATCGGGTCTTCTTCAGGAAATTCAGAAAGTTTCTTTTTTGCATAATCCAAAATAACTTTTTGTATTTCAGCACTCAATAAAGAATTAACTAAAAGGTTTGAAAATTGCTCAGTTGTTTTTTTCCAGTCGTCTTTAGTTATTTTGTCGCTCATATATCATCTTGAAAGAGCTCAACTTTATAAACTTTTTGTTGTGCGTCTCTCTTGCCTAATAATCTCTTTCTATGTTTAAGATGCAGTTGCTTCTTTCTCAATTTATACCGATGTTTCCAACTCATTAGTTTAACGTTGTGAAGCCGTAAGTAGAACCACTACCTCGGGCTTGTTTTAATACTGAAATATAATGATTGACAACATCTCCTATTTGAATAGCTGTAGGGTCAAAATCAACCCCGTGACTTTCTAAAAATTCAACTCCAATGACCACTAAAGATTTAGTTGCATAGGCTGAACCCATAATAAAACCAATTAAAAAAAATAAAATTGACATTATGATAATTGCAAATATTACAGATGTAAATTTATATAATCTGTTTTGCATTATCCGACGAAGTTAAATAATTTAAGTTTGGCTGTGTATTCTTGTTCTTGGCTATCCCAATATTTTTTAAACTGAGTGAAGCAAACAATCGCAGAAGCTAAAAGTGCAAACACTATTCCATTAAGATTTAACTCTCCATTTGTCAAACTTCCAAGAAACACTAATCCACCGGCTAATAGAGAATTAATAATATGATATATTATTTCTCTCTTTTGGTCTTTTTTTTGTGTCATTATGTAGTTAAAGGATTTAACGAAGCACCCTCTTTAATTCTTAGGATTGTTAATAGTGCTGTTTCGTAAGCTCTCTTAGCCTTAGCATATTTCTGTGAGATTGAAATTCCTTTTTGTGGAAAGAAAGAACCTGTAGTGCTTGACCACGCTTTATAAGTTTGTTCTTCAGTTGCAAGAAGTTCATTAATTTCTTGAAGTTCTAAAATTGCTGCGTCTGCGTCATTAGGATTTAATTTAACAGCATCAACTAAACTATTTATGTTTGTTTCAGTAGAACTTATAGCTTGGTCTAAGTCTGAGCCTTTAGCTGCAGTTGTTAAAGCTCCTGTTCCGAAACCTATTGCTAAGCTCCCTAATTTTCCTAACTTATTAAATAAGCCGGCTGTCGTTGCTGCAATACTTGGGATTAAAGAAATACCTGCAGCTATTCCGCCTGCAGTTGCTAATCTTGAAACCCTGTCAATATCTGAACTTGTTAAATCAAAAATAGGAGCTCCTGTTGCTTGCTGAACCATACCTAAAGGAGATTGAGATAAAGCTTGACCTATAAAACCCTGTGGCTCTTGACCATTTATAATTTGCTTTTGTTTATTTTGGTTTTCTATCTCTGCAATTTGAGCTTGAACATTTCCTTCTAATTTTGCTTGACCTTTAACATCTAAACCTTTCTGTAATTCAGCTTCTTGACCTTCTCTTATAATCTGTGCAGCTTCTCTCGGAGTAATACCAGCTCTTGCAGCTAATTGCTCTCTCTCTCCAACTGATTTTTGAAATGCTTGTCTTGTTGGGTCTTTCTCGCTTTCTATTAATCCTGCACCTTCGGTTTTCTCTTTCTTTTTTCTTGCATTTGCATAATTACTTGAATTTGGATTTGTTATCATTTATTGTCCTCTCCCTGCAGTTAGTTCGTTTGCTTGAGTTCCGAGCTGACCGCTGTCTTTATTCTCATCTGTGATTAACTCATTTTGTATTGATATAGGTTTTTCTAAAGTTATTCTCAAATATAATTGGTTCCAAACATCAGCCATAAATTCTGTTTGCTCTCTTGTGTAGATTTGTGAATAAGATAAATAACTAATCTTAGAAGAACTCTCAGTAAATTCTTGTCCCCCGCCCATAACAACACGAGGCACACCTAAAGCCCTATAAAAGAAGTCATCTAAGTAATTAATAAAAGGCATTGGATTAACTATTGCTCCGGCGATTGTTCCATCAGTTGTAATGCTAACAGCTCCTTTAGGCACAATAATAACTTCTTTATTTTTAATTGCAGTTTCATATTTTTGTCTTATTTTAGTAATTTCTGCTTCGTCGTCTGTATCAACCTCGATAATTCTAACAGGCACAACATTTCTATGTAAGACAGCGTTATAATCGTCCATTGCTTGATTTTTCATTAAGATAACTTGTTCAACACTTTCGATTATGCTTGTCCCGTGTATCTCATCAACTATTCTATCATTACATAAATGTAAAATCTCTTTAGGCTGAAACTTCTGCACAACTTTACCTTTAGTTCCAACTTGTGACATTTGCTCATATCTTTTAATTATACCTTTTTCATCTGCAATGATTTTTATTTTTGCAGGGTCTAAAGGTTTAAGATTGATTAAAGTTCCTGTGTCTGCATCTCTTATAATCTCAGCGAATGCATCTCCATAAATCTTTTTTTGAAGCATTAAGTTCCAAATAACAGAATTGAAAGTGTCTTCTCCCCACCCTGTGATATGGTCGAGAATTGCCTGTGTCGCACTATCAGAAGTTTTATATCCTTTCCCAACTATCCACGTTGCAAACGCTACGAGTGCAGCGTGTAATTCAGGAATTTTCTTATAATATCCTAAATATTGAGATGCTTTAGTATTAATCCATTCAGTCTCGTTTAATCCTGTAGCACTATCGGGATTGACAGAAGCCACGCTATAATTTGGGACGTTATCCGTCATATTAGTTGTTTCTGTTGCATCTATTTTGTAATTCATTGTTTTTTAAAGGTATTGTTTTTTTATATATTTATCTTAATTGGTAATTGTGCGGTTAATATACTTGGAATTGTTGTAGATGTCCATTCTGCATTAACTTGTCCCATTGGGTCGTGAGCTATCCAGAAACCTTCAGTTCTCGATGGAGTGGTTTGATACCAACCCTCAATGGTTAATCTTAGATACTCCCCTCTTTTTATTAAAGTTGTTGGGACATTAATATACTCTGAAGTCATAAAATATGTTGCTGTTGTAGCTGTATAAATAAAACTTGTTCCACTTGCAATATCAGTTTCAGTTACTCCGTCCCATTTTCTCCATTTAGCAACAATAGAGCCGGAGGTTGTGCCTGTTCCGTATAATCTTATTGGGACATTAACAATACAAGTTCCTTTTAGTGTTAATGGTTTATTTACTAAGACATCGAAGTCAATATCAAATGCTTTTTGAGCTGCTCCTGCACCTGTATCCGCTAATGCCTTTTTTTCAAATATAGGCTGAGAATAAAATTTATTATTTGAAATAATTGCAGAACTTGCTAAAGCAATACCTGCTGAGTATTTTGTTGGAGCTGCACCAGCATAAAAATTTATTATTCCTGTCCCTGCAGCGACATCATAATAGTCATAAGTGGCGTTTATCTCTCCTGACTTCCTGTATTTTTCTGATAACATTTTAAGAGCCCACAGAATTTAGTTTTTGATTTCCTCTTGGAGATAACGCTTTTAATCCGGCTCTTGCTCTATCATCTAAAACGTCGAGGATTGTTTCTGCTTCACGTCTATCAGTATAACCACCCATATCATAAGAAACAATGTTCATTGCAATTAAAGAAGAGCAAATATCAGACAACATATATTTTATTCCTGTATCTAATCCTGAATAACCTGTAATAAAATCTGTATGAAGCTCCGCACAAATCCTCCCTTCAGCATCTGTAGAAAAAGCTTCTAAAATTGCACCGCTTGCCTTAGCTATTGTAGAACAATTAGCTCCTGCCTTTGTAATTGCTGCTCCACTTGAACAAAATGTCCAACTCATTTTAAAGATAACCTCATATTTAATATTTCTATTTTATTTTTTAATTCTTCTAATATTTCTCCAATAGCGAAAGCATCATCGCCGATAACTGCCTTTTTTGTCTTAGTGTCGAGTGTTGCTTCAGTTGTTGAGATGTATTTGTCTGTAAATATCATAGTTTTTCTAAGCTATAAAAGGATTTAAACTTTTGTCTTTTGCACACCACGCCGCCCTGATTAGTCCTTCTGCAATATGAGTGTAAGTTCCGAAGATTTTAACTGATTTATCTTCTTTAATCTCGAATTGAACTGATTTAAGACTTTGAAATATTTCGGGGTCATCGAGGAGAAATATCTCACCTCTTTCCATTAAGCATAACAAATTATTATACAAATCTTCTTTCATTAACTTCTTTTTTCTTTTTTCATCTTTGTCTAAGCTTCGACGCGCGTTTTCTATCGAGGTAATTCTTCTCTTAGTTTGATTTGTTTCTAAGAGATGGTCAAAAACGCCAACTCCAATCCCCGCACTATCAATATAGATTTGTTTAAAATGATATAAGCTGTCGAGATGCAGGATTTCACGCTCGACCATTGTTGTCATATAACCCTGCTTAATTATATTCTCAACTTGCACTAATTGTTTTCTGTTTGAGCGGTCTATTATTTCAAGAGCTGTATCATCTCCGCCACGTCCCCCTATATCACAACCTAAGAAATATTTGTTATCTTTGTTAATCGCTGCAGGTCTTTGCTTCTTCATACATTTTCTAATCAGTTCATCAGGAAACCATTGCATTAAATTCTCAACAAACAAACCGCAATATTCTTGCTGAAATAAAACCGCCGGCATTGTTTGCTTTCTGTATTCTAAATCAGCTAAAGCCTTAGTCCTTATAGCTTCAGTCCATTGTTTGCTAACCTTTCTATTCTTTATGACTTCTTCAGATGAGATTTTAAAAACTTTCCAATGACCATCTTTATTCTCATAGCAGTCCCAAAAATAACCCTGCCTGCCTAAAGGAGTAGATGCAAGCCAACATTCTCCGCCTGTCATTAAAAGAGTTGGGAGTGCTGCAGCCCATAAATCATTTGGAAGTCTGCTTGCTTCATCTCCAATAAAAACATCAGCTGTAAAACCTCTTAGGCTTGCTCCGGTATTTCCAACAGCTCGGGATTGTGCGATTGATCCGTTAGTAAGCCTGACTATATGTTTAGTTTGTGCAGCCCGACCTTTCTTCAGTAAGAATTTGTTGTGGTCTTGGATATAAGCTCCAATCCTTTGTATTATTAGTTCCGCTTGGTCTTCTGTTAAACTCGCTATTATTACACGGGTTTTCTTTTTAATCATTCGCATTGCAGCCTTTCTTGATAGAATTTCAGTCTTGCCTACCTGTCTTCCTGTGGCTAAACAAATATCGCCTTCAGCTTGTAGAACATCATTTTGCCAGTCGTCTAACTCGATGTCTGTATCACTCATTTAGTTTATTATTCTCATTTTCTTTTATTTCTTCCGTTTGTTCGGGGGGTCTTTCTTCTCCTGTAAGAAGTTTGAAAACCTCGTCTGTAGTTTTTCTGTCAATATGCTTCATAGGTAATCTTTTTAAATTTTGTTCAAATTTTTTAAATTCTTCATAATCTTCTTTTGTCGCTTTTGGGTTTAGTAAAATTTTACCCATTGTTAAGTAGAGCGACCTATTCTTTAAATAGTTGTCGCTGAGATTGTGGGTGCGCTCGCTCAATACTTCGCTCGCTTCAGCAAAAATAGGGGGGTTCAGCAATCGCAAACTTTCCTTTCCTCAGGGCTCAGGGGGGTGGGGGGGGAATGAGCCCTGTTCCGGCCAGTGTCCTAATAGTTAGCCGGTGAGGCGGTTAACTTATAGGTAGAGTTCCATAGGAAGTGTTAACGTTTCCAGTGGAGAGTGGTTAGGGGAAGGGGGTTAGGGAAGGGAATGGGGGGGAAGGGAGCGAGCGTTGGGGGAGGGAATTAGGAAGGATTGACTAAGGAAGGGGGGAGCGAGCTCCTAAGAAAGCCCAAGAATTAGCTGTTTAAATTGTAGAAATGAGTTATTCGGTATACCGACTATCTGCCAAAGCATAGCTTTTCAGTAGCAAGTAAACTTATTAAATGTTTCTACAATTTAAAGAACGATAATTATTAATAACACTTAAAGAAACCCAAGAACAATAACATTTAAATAGTAGGTCAGTCTCAGTATAGTATTGTCGAGGACATATTGTATTGTAATCGTATTTAAGAGTATAATATGATACAGTATATATATATATACAGTATTTCTTTCTTTGGTTCTTTCTTTCTTTAAACACAACATTTAAATACTTCAATATATATTAATCTATATGAAAGGACATACTATGATTAGTGTTGAAGTAGAATTAATTAAACAGGCTAAAGAAAGATGTATGAATATATCTGAAGTTTGTGAAAAAGCAATAAGAGATAAATTAAATAATAAAATAGATGTTAAGGAAGAATTAAGAACTTGCAGATTTTGTAGTTCTACAGAAGACTTAACTTTCTTATGCCCTGATGAAGTTTGGATTTGTCCTAAATGTTTAAAGGGGGAGATATCTAAAGTTTCAGTTTGTATAGGAACAAGAAAATGATAGAATATCACTTGATTGATAATAAACTAATTGAAAGAAAATGGATAAATGACACAACTTATATTGACAGAGAATTAACTGCTGATGAAATTAAATCCTTTTATGGAAGTAATGAAACTAAAGAATTTTATGATTTTGTTCATAAAAAGGCAGTTAGCTTCAGAAATGAGAAGATAAAAGAAATCTTATCAAAAAATAAAGGGCAAATAACTGAAATGGAGATTTATATGATGAAAGAATGGGCGAAAGAGGAAAAAGAATAAAATTAGTTCTAAGATTTAGGCACTACAAATAATAAAAAAAATAAGGTTTAGAAACAGGGCAAATATTCTAAAGGTTCATACCAAACTGACCATTCATAACCTATTGAGTTAGCATAGCCAATTAAATCATTAGAATAAACGCACCATTCAGTTATTAAGTTATAACTTGTGCCTAATAGATATAATAAATAAGTTCCTGCAATAATAGAAACAGCTAACAAGATGAAGAAAGCTAATTTCCAACCATTTTTAATTTTCATTGTTTTGCCCCCTTTCAATTTTTATCAATTTAATTAGAACCAATAAAACAATCAGTAAAATGTTAAATGCTGTGTAGTCTAAGATGGCTGTCATTCTATAAGCTCCTTTCCTGCTTTTAATTCAATATAATCTTTTCCACTAATTACTTTAAATCCATCTTCTTGACCCTCATCAGTAGCAACTTCCCAATCGTTATCTTCTGCAATTTGAATTAGTTTCTTGATAAAGTCCTTAACATCTTCAGACCATAAAACCCTTTTTATTAGCCCTTGTTGTATTTTATCGCTTAATGTTTCTTCTGATTTTTCTGTTAATGCTTTATAAATATATTCGTCCCTCTTATTGCTGAATGTTTCTTCAGTCATTTTTTGTTTTCCCCCAATACCCAATATAAAAGATTAATCATTCTAACTTCATAATAATATAAATGAGCATCATCTTCATCTTCTAATTCTTTAATCTTGGCCCTGATTTCCTCTTCTGTTCTCATTTACTATGACCTAAAACAACAATCTTAAGGCACTCCTTTGCAGTTCTTTTTTGAGCTTTAAACTTGACACAGAAATCATTAATTAACCATTCAATCCTATTTTGAACAAAATTGATTTTCTCTATTCTACTTTTTTCAGTTCCCATCTTCTAAAACTTTAATAAGCTCCTTTAGTATTACGATTATTCTTCTATCCTTATCACTCACGCTTGATTTAACAGGCTCAGGCTTAGGATTTTGAGGGGCCTCAGGAGAAGCAGAGGTTTTATTTCTATTTTGTGGTGACAGGAAATTCATAGACTTTAGATTTTCAAACTTCCCCTGAGTAGTAGTTTCTATCTCCACTTCATCTCCAACGTTATAGTTTTTGTGAATTAAGGCATCGAAGCAGTTCCAAAACTTTCCATCTATTGTGAAACAGATATATTCTTTCCCTGTCTTCGATGTCTTGAGTTCCTTTTGTGTAATTTTACCCTGATAATTAGCCATTATTCAGCACCCCCATAAACTTCAGCCATCTTGTTATTAAGCATTTCTAATCTTGCTAAACAGATGTTATCTTCTTTATTTTCAATTAATATTTTAATAGCCCAATTATAACCCTTAGTATTCTTTTCTAAAGATATGCTTTCCTTTTGGTCTATTGTTAATTTAACTTGGTCAGTTTCTACCATTATTCGTCCTTCCTAAGCAATATAAAATCTTCTTGCTTTTTAGTTAATTCTTCAGTTCTAAGTTTCTTACAATAGTCTGAAAGCCAAACATCGAACCATTTATTATCATTTTCCATACTTAGAGAGAGACACACACCTTTATATATGTTTCGGTTAAGAAATATTTATCGACGCTGTTTAGTTAAAATGTAAAATACAATTTACTAAGGCACCGCTTCCGTGACCATAAGCGTGACCAATCTCTCTCCAGTGAGAAGCATCAGCAGGAACATCAGGATCAGGAGATGCAAGAGCTGCACCGCTTGTAGTATCCGAAGTTCTTAAGAAATATCCGTAAGAACATTCAGCTTGACCATCTAAGAAAACTTTAGCTTTACCTGCATTGACAACCCAAACATCAGAATTAACTGCAGTTAAAGGCGTAGTATGATAAATAACTCCTATAGGCATATCTTGACCACCTGCAAGACCATCATCTAAACCGCAGGGTATTACATAACCTTCACTTGAAGGGCTAAATCTAACTATCCACCCACCCGAAGCAGCTTCTCCTAATTTAAACTTAGTAGCGAAGCCCCCAAACGCTGTAATCGCAGCTTGAGAAGCAACATCTAATAAATGAGATGGAGCAGTTGTTCCTATTCCTACATTTCCCCCATTTGTCAATCTCATATACTCCGTTCCAATATTTGTGCTAAAAGTAATATTTCCACTTGTTCCTCCAGCAGCTAAATGTAAATTACCCTGATTAGTTGCAAATTCATTTCCATTTAAGGCAATATAAGCCCCTCTTAAACTTGAAAGTTCTCCCCCGCCCATAATAGAAAGTTGTCCATTATCTGTTCCATCTGTTGTAGCCATAGATATTTTTGCAGTAGTTCCTCCAAAAGATAAATTTGTTTTGGGGTTTGTTGTTCCTATACCAACATTCCCATCTCCTCTCCAAGTCATTATATTTGATGTCCAACCAGCCATATTAAATTAATATAAGAGAACTATAAATAATTATCTACGGAGCCTTTGTTCCTTTAATTAAAACAACTGAAAGAGGATCAGTCAATTCAATTGTTCCTTCTTCTACAACTCTTATCTTTAAACTTTTATAAGGGTCTTCGATTGTTGTAGATGATAAAGGCACTAACTCTTTATATGTCGCACAGGTCTTAGGTTTAACTAAAAGAGCGTAAGATGCAGGCACTGAGTTACTCTCGATAAATGTTACATTTCCAATCTTTCCAATTTGTCCGTTTCTAACTACATCAGCGGCTAATTGTGGAAATTGAGCTCCTTTATCGGCTAAGAATGTTAAAATATTTGTGCTATCATCAGGTGAGATGAAACAGATTAAATCTCCAACATCGTAATTCTTTTTAGCAATTAAAGCTTTAGCTGTGAAAACATCTTTTATGATTGCTGCACTTGAAGCTGACCAATATCTACCTAAAGTGATTGCATAAGATTGTATTCTTGAAGCTGCAAGATTTTCAGATAAGCTATTGAAGATTGCATCATCTACAGCTTTAACAACACCCTGAGTTAATTTGATAAGTATTCTTGATTGAACATTTATATCTCCGCTGATTATATC
>Ga0172381_10006609_pt1 | contig 11583 bp, 8 predicted proteins | sample Leawel6488metaG_FD_119754 | JGI IMG/M metagenome (GOLD analysis project Ga0172381, IMG submission 119754) | Leachate microbial communities from a municipal landfill in Southern Ontario, Canada - Leachate well 64-88 metaG | ecosystem: Engineered > Solid waste > Landfill > Unclassified | place... | reverse complement strand
ATTGGAATATGATTGCAAGGAGAAATATTTTATGAAAGATATGTTTTTGATATGGAGATGTTTCTCTTTTCATCTTGAATGATTATTCCTTTTTACAGTATTATTATAACCTGGAAAAAGGAGGTGGACAAGGATAATACTTGAGTGGGAGCGGGGTCTTAAGACCCGGTCCTTTGAGGTTTTAAATTTCGTAAAAAAAATATCTTAATCATAATGTCTATTTACTTTGGAAAGTTTTTGTCTGAAATCGAAATATATGGGAACCGGTCGGAGACACGGTTCCCGCACATAGAAACCGGTCTGGAGACCGGCTCCCGCTACCATCGAAAAATCTCGTCCTACTAAAAGACTCCAGTCAAAAGCTATTTTCACTTTTATATATAATTTCGAGGTGCAATCCAAAATATAACACCCCGCCCCGCCCTTCTACTTAAAAAGAAGTAAATTTCACTTCTCTTTAAGAAACCCGTTTGAAACATAAAAAAATGAGGTCGAGCCAAATGCTCGCCCCCCACAATTCATATTTTAGAAAACAAAATTATTTATTGGTAATTTCTATGCTCAAAACTTCATCTCCTTGTTCAATATTTCGCACTACATCCATCCCTTCCAAAACCTGACCGAAGACAGTATGTTTTCCGTCAAGATGAGGCTGATCTTCTTCGGTTATTATAAAGAACTGACTGCCATTTGTACCAGGCCCAGCATTTGCCATCGACAAAGCTCCGACAACATTCTTGTGAGAGTTTATCTCATCTTCGAATTGATACCCCGGACCCCCCGTCCCTGCAATCGGTAAATTATTAGGATTATTGCTCATATCATAAACGAAATCTACGCCCGCTTCACCCTTTGACTGAGGATCCCCGCCCTGGATCATAAAATCGGAAATCACACGATGGAATTTAGTATCATTGTAAAAACCTTCCTCAGACAGTTTTATAAAATTCCCCACCGTCTTGGGAGCATCGGCACCAAAAAGTTCGAGCTTGATTTCACCCTTTGAGGTGCGCATGATTGCAATCCGATTTTCCGCCTGCTGCATTTCAGAAGATTGATCGGTTTGAACACCTTTAACTTCCTCGTTCCCCTGTTGTGTATTTTCCTGCTCCGCCCCATCGACCACACCCTCTGTCGATTGCGCAGTTTCCTCTCCTGCAATCACTTCTGAGTTTTTATTGTTCTCCATATTTTTATTCTCCGCCATAACGCTTATTTGATAAATTGCCACCACCAGAAGCAGGAGCAGTAATGCAAAGATCCGGCCCTTTTTCTTGTTCTCTTTTACCACAATCTCTTTTTCTGCCTGTTCGGCTCTTCTTGCGATTTTCAGTTTTTCTTTTCTTCCCATATTATTTTACTTATCTTCTTATTAAATTATTTTTCCCTCTCTTGTTTCTTTTTCTTTTCTTCCTTGATTTCTCCAAGCATAATTTTTATCGCTTCAATCGGAAGCCATATCACCATAAATAACTTGAGATATTTTTCATATAGACCTTCTATTTCCTTCTTTCCCATATCTTTAAATTATGAATTTCTTAATTCCTCAAGGCCAACTTTAAAAATATCGCCGCGCTTGATGTGTCCTTTCAAGAATTCCACCGCCACTAGATTCTCAAGTTTCTCCTGTATCGTGCGTTGCAAAAACCTCGCGCCGTATTCAGTACTATAACCCATCTCAACCAAATAAGAAAGCCCCTCCTCGCTGACTTCGATTTTCACTCCTTGAGCCTTGTCCATCCTCTTGACAAGACCGCCAACCTGCAATCGAGCGATTGCCATAAGATCTTTCGAGGTAAGAGAGCGGAATACGATCTTATCCGTGAAACGATTCAGAAACTCCGGCGAAAAATTCTGCAAAAGATATGGCTCCAACATTTCAAGCACCCTGGCATTGCCGCCAGTATCATCAATAAACATCTTGCTGACAATCTTTGATCCGGCATTCGAAGTCGCAATAATTATCGAATTAGTAAAATCCACCGTCCGTCCCATATTATCAGTGAGCCGCCCGTCATCGAATACCTGCAAAAATAGATTCAGTACATTCTTATTCGCCTTTTCCAGCTCGTCTAAGAGTATAAGAGAAAAAGGCTTGCGTTTCACCGCCTCTGTAAGGATTCCTCCACCGGAAGACTCGGACATATCGGAAGAAGAACCAATGAGTTTTTCAGCACTACCCACTGTCTGGTATTCACTCATATCGAGCCTAATCATAGCATTCTCATCGCCATAATAAACCTCGGCAAGCGCTTTGGCAAGTTCTGTCTTTCCAACTCCGGTCGGACCGAGAAACAGAAAAGTTCCGACAGGACGGTTCTGCATCTTCATACCGACACGCACCCTCCTGATTGCCGAAGAAATCGACTTGATTGCAGCCTCCTGCCCAATGACCCGCTGATGCAGATTCTCTTCCAAATTCAAAAGTTTTTCTGCTTCGTTCTCGTTTATATTGTTAAGAGGTATACCGGTCTTCTCGGTTATGACTTCCATCACATCTTCATCGCTCAAAACCGAACCCGACCCGCGCCGTCGCACCTCGACCGCCGTTTCAGAAAGAAGGTCTATCGCCTTACCCGGAAGCAACCGATCCGGAAGATAACGCTTGGAAAGCTCAACCGCTTTTTTAATAGCGCCATAAGTCATCACGATTCCTTCCCTCGCTTCAATCATTCCCGCTTGAACTGCCAAAACTTGCAAAGTGTCTTCCTCGCTCAATTCATCTATTTTTATCATATCGAAATTGTTGGCGAAATCCGCCCGCGGCTCGATATATTTCCTATAATTCTTATAATCGGTTGAACCTATTATCTGAAAAAGATTTTGCGAAAGTATCGGAGAAAGGACTTTGGAGGCATCGAATCCTTCACCGCTTCCCGCTGCCGCCATATTATGGATATTCGGAATATAAAGGATTACATTTCCGCTGCGCCCCATATCTTCCATGACCTTGCGGATACGAAGCTCCAAATCCCCTCCAGCACGCGCACCCGATACCAATGAACCGATATCCAGCACGACTAATCTCTTGTCCTGAAGCGTAGACAGGACCTCGTCGTGAATCATCCGGTTAGCAAGACCTTTAACTATAGTCGTCCTACCACAACCTTCCTCGCCGATAAGAAGAGCGTTGTTCTTGCTACTCCTCTCTAAAATCCTCATAAGATTATCCGTTTCTCTCTGGCGATTAACCACATATCCATTCAGTCCCGATCTCGCATAGTCGGTCATGTCGTAACTGAACTGGTCGAGCTCAGGCGTCATCCTTGCCGTCCAAGCTTTGTTCATTATATTGTGATGGATTTTTCTCGGACGACTCGACCTCAGTCTCACCTTACTCCATTTCTTAGACCAGAGTACAGCTCCTCGCATATCGCTCTTCTCAAGCTTGAGGTCGTGGAAAAATTTGCCTATGTCTTCGTTATAAAAAAGCGCGAGGAAAAGTGACTCCGGTTCGATCCTATCAAAACCGGCAATCAGAGATTCTTCAAAAGAAAGAGTCAATAACCTTTTCATCTCGGGGCTCAAAACCGTTTCATTCCACATCCCCTTCCGTTCATAAAAATCATTATGCGGAATATTCTTTATCTTTTCGTCCAAAAAAATCTGGAAATTATTAAAATCGATTTCGAGACGCTTCATCGTCTTCTCGATTTCCGCATCTGAAAGCAGCGCCTTTGCCAGATGGAAAGCCCCCGGGACCTGACTGGAATCATGGGAAAAATCAAGTGCCCTCTCGATAAAAAGCATGGTTTCCGGCGTCGCATACAAAGATATGTCGACAGGCCTTTCTAGGGAAAGAGCATTGCGGTCATAAAGTGGAATGATTTCAGGACTCATCACATCGATCGATTTTTGCGAAAGATAGCGGGATCGATTGTAGAAATAGAAAAACATCGATCCAGCCATTCCCAGCCAGAACATCAGAGGCCCGAATCCCTTTTTCGTGAAGATAACACTAAAAGCGTCCAATAGACTGAGCAGCAGAGAATAAACAAAGCTGAACCACGCTGCCATTATATTCGAGTCCGAGGCGACATCCGCGACAGAATCACGAAAATCCGAAAGAAAATCCTTATTATTCAAAACTATAAAATATAATCCGTAAGCGAGGGTGGAGAAAGTAAAAAGATAAACCAAAGATTTGATGATTCTGCCAAAGAAAGAATAGAAAGACCTGACTCGCGATGAATATCCAAAAAGCCCCTTCCCCCAGAAATATTTACTGCCTTCACCGACGCGCAAGAACACCCCTGCACCGGAGCAGGTCTCACAAGACGCACCCGCTTCCCGAAAACCATCACCGCGACAATCAGCGCAAGCAATCATTTCCATCTCGATCTTTTTTTCTTTTTTCTCTTTAGTCTCTGACATTGAAGATTATTACTTGGATATATAAGGAAGGTTCTCAAAAATCATAATCAGGGTCACAATCGGAAGCAGAAACCATATCACGAACAGAGAAACCACGACCAATACCGAAAGGACTATTATGGCAAGGCCGATCAAAACCCTCCCCAGACGAAAAATCGGACCGATAATGCGCCCCATGCGAGTATAGTCTCCGAATATCGGCTGGGTAATAAGTTTCAGATTTATAAGCACGCCAATATCTCTTTCAATCCCCTTTATGAAAGAAATCTCCTTACGCCAAAATTCTTTGGATCCGCGTACATACCAAAAAACGAGGAAGTCATAAGACCCTCTCACTATTTTCACCGGAAGCGTCAACAAGAAGTCTGCCGTCATAAGAGATTGATAAAAGAAAATTTAGCGTATATAATTAACCGAAGCTTGTTTTGCGGATGAACTATTCCTATGGCTTCATTATACCATAATAATAAATTTTTAAAATAAATGATTGAACGCTATATAATAGAAAAATTATCTACGCTACTGGAATCGAGGAACGAACCGCTCTCCGAACAAAGACTCTCGAAAATCAAACGAGCCGCTTCTAAGATTTACAAGGTATCCTGCCCGACCAATATCGAACTTCTGCGGGAGTACAGGAAAATGGTCGCAGAAAAAACCCTTCCGAAAAGCGAGCTCGTTGAAAAGACGCTAGTCACCAAAGAAGTCCGCACTGAATCAGGCGTGGCAATCGTGGCGATCCTTACCAAGCCCTACACCTGCCCGGGAAAATGCGCCTACTGTCCCGACGAGAAAAATATGCCCAAAAGCTATCTTTCCAACGAACCGGCAGTGATGCGCGCAGTACTCACAAAATTTCGCCCTTACGAGCAAGTGAAAGCGCGCCTGGAATCATTGGAAGCTACCGGGCACAAGACCGACAAAATCGAGCTCATTGTGATGGGCGGGACTTTTTCATATCTGCCGAAACGATATCAGAATTGGTTCATCAAAGAATGCTTCCGCGCCTGCAATGAATTCGACAGAAAAAAAGGGATTTGCAAAGATGCAGATTTAGAAGCGCAACAAAAAAAGAATGAAAAAACGAGCAAACGAATCGTAGGGCTCACGCTGGAAACGCGACCGGATTATATCGACGAGAAAGAAATTATCCAGATGCGAAAGCTAGGAACGACGCGCGTCGAGTTGGGAGTGCAGAGTATTTATGACGATGTCTTGAAATTGAATCGTCGCGGACATGGGGTGGAAGAAACCGTCCGCGCGACAAAATTATTGAAAGAAGCTGGATTTAAAATCAACTATCATATGATGCCGGAATTGCCAGGATCAAATTCTGCGCGAGATGTAGAGATGTTCAAAGAATTATTTTCCAATTCCGACTTCCAGCCGGATATGATTAAGATTTACCCCTGCGTGGTAGTCAAAGACACGCTGATATATAAATGGTTGAGGGCCGGAAAATACAAAGCATACTCAAATGATGAGCGCCTCGATATGCTTTCTGAAATCAAAAAAAATCTCCCCTATTATGTCCGTGTAACCAGACTCATTCGCGACATTCCTTCGACCAGCATTATCGAAGGAAACAAGATTACCAATTTGAGACAGACATTAAAAAGCAAAGCGGAGCAAGAAGAATGGAAATGCAAATGCATCCGTTGTCGGGAGATCCGCGGCGGCGTGCAAGTCCAAGAAAAAGGTTTGGAACTTTTTCGAGAAGATTATGCCGCCTCTGATGGCAGAGAAATATTTCTCACTTTCGAAGACAAAAACCGCGAGCACCTCTATTCGATGCTGCGGCTTCGTATAAACTCAGAAGATATTATGCAAAAACATTTCATCCCCGAACTCCGAAACGCCGCCATCATCCGAGAAGTCCACACCTATGGCAAACTGGTACCGGTCAAAACTCGCGATGCCAAATCCTCGCAACACATCGGACTGGGAAGAAGATTGCTAGAAGAAGCGGAAAGGATTGCGCGCGAAGAATTCGGCGCAAAAAAAATCGCCGTCATCAGCGGCATCGGCGTACGAGATTATTACCGCAAGAACGGTTACAAATTGAAAGGGAGCTATATGGTGAAAAAATTAACATAAACCAAAAGCCAGATAGATATATTATAGTTCCAGGCTAAACAGAAAAACAAGTTCAAACCGCTTGTTTTTTGTGTCATTCCGGCCCCCGAGCCGGAATCTATGGCGACCTACGCCAATGCTTTATATTACGAAATAGATAAAACAATTTCACGACATTTTGAGGGCGAAAGATTAAGTGTGAAGCAATAAATAAAAAAGAAGTTAACATCTCGCAGATTCCGGGTCAAGCCCGGAATGACACAAACAGAAAATTTTATAAAAATAACAAAATAATGCTTGTTATTATTATCCCCTCATCTCCAAAACCATCTCTTCGCCATTCTCCACTTTCTTTCCTCCGCGATTGAAATAGTCGATACGCACATCGAAGAAACCAGCATTTTCAGCTAGAACATATAACTCCTCTTTTGAGAATTGATGAACGAAACGATTTATGAATTGCCCTTCGGTGCCTTTCCAAGGAATCGTAACATCGCCGCTATTCTTACCTGCAAGCTGCAAACCTATATCGAAGCGATCGTGCGCCCAATCGTTGAAAAGATTCCAAACGGTGATTTTCACTTTTCCATTAGGACGAAGCGCTCTCTGGATTTCATCAAAAAATTTCTTTCGTAATGCCTCTGACGGAATATGATGCAGCACCGCGAAACTGATCACAAAATCGAACTCGTCATCGCGAACCGGAAGATCAGTCGCGTCACCCACCACGAATTTCGCCCTGCCCTCTCCGATTTTATCCGCGTATCTTTCCGTCGCAATCTCAATCAGATTTTCCGCAATATCCACCCCGAAATAATAAGCGCCTTTTTCATTGATATGCGGAAACATCACGCCATTCCCACAGCCAACATCAAGAAGTTCCGTGCCTTCCTCCACCTCGCCAATAAGGTCCAATTTAAGCTGCGAAGGCCGATTCCGGCTCAAGTCCCATTCTTTGGCGATAAGATTATAATCATCCCTGACTTTCTCCGTCATCTTCTGTGAATCGATTTCTGGCATATTCATAAAATAAAAAATGTCTATTAATACTATAATAGATACCGAAACGTTTTTTGTCCATAAAAAAAGAGCGGCAATGTTTTAAAGAAAACTCCTTATAAACATTATCCGCAAAAAAATTTTTTTATCAGTATTCTACATCAGGATACGTCAAAGATACAATCTACGAAGTACCATGACGCAAAAAAATTGATGTCTGCAGGCATAGCACGATGATTCCAAGAGGAATCGCTATCGGTTATTAACCATCCTCCGAGATGAATATCGAGTTCAGCCTCTATTTCACCAATGCTCCTGTCTTCCATGTCCTTCCCGTTTGCCTGAGCAAAGGACTTAATCTCTGTGGCTACTTCTTCTGAGTCTGATAATATATTCCTTATGCCAGCCAGATCATAATATGTCCTGACTGCCGTAGAACTAAGAGAGAAACAATAGCCATCATTGACCATGTCTGGCCAAGAGCTGGAGACTTCAAATCCATTATTTGAGATAACTAAATTAGCAAATTCAGTCCCTCCTATATAGACCAAAACCTCTTCAGTATTAACTCTACCAGGATACTGTTTATTCACCTGCTCGACAAACGCAATGGCGTTATTTTTCAAGTTATCCCATTGCCCTTCATTATTCCCGGTATCCCTCATATAATTTAAGAGGGTGTCAAAATCGGGGAACATAACAACCGCATTAGTATTTTGGGCGGAAGCGTCTTCCAACTTCAGTCCATAATAATAATAACCTACATTGTATACTTCTGCAGGAGATTTGTCATCAAATCCCAGCAGATGAGCCTCGTAATCCTCCTTATATATAGTTATTTTTGCCCAGTTTTTATCAGGGCTTCTGTCACTCGCAATCTCGAGAGTACGAGCAATAAATTCAATGTTACCGATTTCCCTCATCCAAGGCAAATCGTTCTGTTGACTTACATATCCGGTATAAATCTCTTCTGCTACCGATAACCTAAAATCTTTTTCTTTATACTGTTCGTTATTGCCCTCTTTTAGTTCTACCTTACAAGTTTCATAGTCTTTTCCGATAGAATCATAAGTTCTAGTGCAAGGATCCACTATATTAACTCTAGCAAGATCTTTGCCATCAAACTCATCTACCGAACTAGCCACTGCCAAATGAGACATGGCGAAAATTACTATTAATGTCAAAAAGAATATTGGCGCCTTTTTGAAGAGCATTCTTTTTCACTTTTCCTTTTTCTTTAATTTCTCCCGTTTTTTTTAGACAAAAAGCTCCCAACCTCTTTGTTTCACAACCCTAGCACAAAAATAAAATTTGTCAAGTGCCTATAAAATAAGAGGATCAAAAAAAATAAAAAAAGAGGAAGCAATCTCTTTTGTGTCATTCCGGGCCTGACCCGGAATCTGCAAGATATCACCGCCTTATCTTATTTATCGCACTATGCTTAGTCTTTTGCTCTCAAAATACCGTAAAATATCTTTTTGATAAATTTAAAGCGGGCGAAGAGTTTTGATTTCCTACTCTTGCCCGCACATAAAAAATTTTATAACATATCTCATACCCAGTAGTCTTCAATCTTTCCAACTACCGAACGGAGATATAAATCTCCATATGCGATATAGTTTTCCATATCGCAATCCTCTGAAAAGCGACACTCTTCAGAGTTCTTCATCCCCAAGGCATTATTCTTGATGTTATTCTCAAACAATGACAGCCGAATAAAGTCGACAGATTCCCCACTAATTTCTACAAATCTAGAAGTTACCTTAGCGGCCTCTTCTAGAGTATCACATTTTTCAGGGTCAGTAATCCTGAGATACCAAGAATATCCTCCATCAGCATAATATTCTTTCATAAAGGAGTACCCGTCCTCATAATAGATTTCATGGTTAGGAGGAACCTTCCCTTCAAAATCCGAGTAACATAGTGTGAAAATATTACCCTCTTCAAAAGTCTTTCTCTGGATAACTGCTTCTATCTCACCGACAGGAACATTATCCAGAAACTTTATATCCTCTGCTGGACCACATGCAGATATGTACTCCGCCAGTGACCAAGGTGAGGTCAAGAGCGACGAAGAAGAATATTCCTCTATCTTTAAAGAAACTATTCCGGGCGTACGGAATCCTTCGTGACTTTTGGTCAGAAGAACACCCTTGGTCAGAGTATAACTATTAACCCTGGCAAGACCATTTTCCGCTAGAGAGCTTGCATACTCTTCATCGTCCGACTTAATAGTTAAAACCTTTCTTCGTCGATCAGACAATGACATAAGCTCCTTTTTTAATATTTCTAGATCCAGACACTGCCGCGAATAGATCATTTTGACCCCATTAGGTCCATATAATTCTTCCAAAATCTCAAAAGCAGCTGCTTCTGCCACCTTGTTATCCGAGAATTCCTCACTAGAAAATCTCAGATGGTTTGGATAAATTCTGATATACTCAGTAGACGAACTTCTGTGATTATAAGAAGAAGATGACTGGAAAGCGAAGTTATATTTATCTCCTTCATGATAAAAGATATCTTCGTAGTCTACGACAAACGCAGATGCAAAATTAACATCTGCTACGAACAGGCTTAGTAACAATAAACCTGTCAAAATTTTTGATATGCTCTTTGTCTCTGTCATATTTTTGTCCCTCAGTTTTAATCCCTCCCCGCTCCCAAGAGAACACTGTTTTTATTTTTAACAGGAGACAATTTCTCTCCTGCTAAAAAATAGCCTATCACCAAAATAAAATCTGTCAAGCCCCTGTCGGAATAATATTAATTCAAAAAAATATTGTACCTTATACCCCCCATTCTAAAATGTCATTGCGATGAGATGATCCAAGCTTATCCTCGCGGAGACAGGGAGGCAATCCCTGATTAACGCCACATCCACACACAATGTTTTATCCGTATAGGCTAGGAATTGCTACTCTCCGCTCCATTACACTCGCAATGACAGAATAATACAAGAGGCTTCCTAAAAAACTCTAAAAAAAATAGATTTATCATCCCTGTTTCCATTTTTCACAAAGGCAAACTCCAACGAGAATTCAAAATTAAAAAAATATACATAAAAAAACTACGCGAAGGTTCGTAGTCGAAGATATATGTTGTTTAAGAATCTTTTCAAAAAAATAAAGTGAAGGAGAAGTTCCCGATTCGGAACTTTTCCTTGCTATTTTAAGGGGGGGTAATTAGGGGTATCTATACTTGTTGTGTTTCGGATAGATGTGCCCGCTTTTTCCAGATCTTACCACCTTAGCCGTTATTGGGCCTTCGGTGATAAAGTCACTATCCATTCCCTGCGATAAGGTAGGGTGTCCGTCGTCGTCAGAGATTCCAACATCATGATGCCCCCCTATCATACACATGCCTGTCGCTACCAAGATAAAGGCAACAGCAGCAATTATTCCAGTTACGACTTTATTTTTAACTACCATTGTTTCATTCCTCGTCTGTTTATTCCCCAACTCCCAAGGAACTACTTTTTTCTGTTTTTCTAATTCCCGAATACACCTTGAAGCCAGCCTATCACCAGAATAAAAGTTGTCAAGCCTCTTGTACAGTTAACAGTAACCGGTAACATATGATAAGCTAAAAGGTAACACTGTTAACTTAAAAAACTATATCAGGACCTAAACCGATTTATTCAAAAGAAAAAAGGATATTATGGTATCAATCTGTCGATCGTTATCATAGGACGGTAACGGAAACATGTCAGATATTCTATATATCTAGGAAAACCTATTACCAGTGGAGAAAAAGAGATTTTGGCCTAACCGGTAACACTGTTCACTATCGATTCGAAAGCAACACCAAATCGACCTGGGAGATAAGGAAGTTCATCGAAGAGAACAAGCTTAAATACAACTATGGGCCACTTAAGATGAAACTCTTGGTTAAGCGGGAGTTAGGCATTAATATTTCCACTACGATTATCTATAGGTATTATCGAAGAAGAAAGCTAATCCGAAAACCGCAGAGAAGATCTGTTTGGTATGAGCCTTTGAAAGAACATTCGATTGTCAGGAGACCGGGAGAAGGCGTACAGATTGATGTTAAATATGTATATGAGAACGGCAGAAGGAAATATCAGTTTTCAGTATTTGATCCTTTCACCCATAAATATCATTTTACCGTATT
>Ga0172381_10006607_pt1 | contig 11584 bp, 3 predicted proteins | sample Leawel6488metaG_FD_119754 | JGI IMG/M metagenome (GOLD analysis project Ga0172381, IMG submission 119754) | Leachate microbial communities from a municipal landfill in Southern Ontario, Canada - Leachate well 64-88 metaG | ecosystem: Engineered > Solid waste > Landfill > Unclassified | place... | reverse complement strand
TGAGAACTTCATATCGGCGGTATTGTCTACTGCAATGCTGATATTTCCTATAACAGCATACGAGCCCTTGTTTATTTTATCGTCGATTTCTGATTTATAAATTACACTTTCTTCATTTTTTAGTTCCGTCGCTCTCTCTGGAGTTAACTGGAACTCCTCACACTCATTCTCTCTTTCAGCAACCTTTACGTCATATCTGCCAAGTAAATTTGTAAAAGAGCCTTCAGATGCTGAATCTAGCTCAAATCGTTCATCCATGTTCCTTGCAATTTGAGGCAAAACAATCTGCTGAGCATCTCTCGGATTATTCAAAATTTGTTGGAAAGAGCCTTGGTCGAGATGGGCTTTTTCGTCCAAATTTAAATCTGTGAATATTCTTGAAAGGTCATAATAAACATCACCGTATTGTTTCCCCACCTTAACATTGGTAGTGAATGTATTAATAATGTTCTTAATTGCGTTTTTTTGGTCGTCGGTGAGATTACCTCCAAGAAAATCAACCAGTCCTGAAAGCGCTATTCTGTTTACCGTTGTGCGGGAAACCTTCTTTAGGTAGCTGTCTGGAGTAATAGCAACATTACTTACACAAGTGACGACATCTTTCTGCATCTCATTGCCAAGCGTGTTAATTGTAACTGTTTGCGTAGTGCAATCATCAACAACTTTGCCGGTCAACATCAATTCTGTAATCCCTTTTTCGGTTGAGCGATCTTTTTCCAATTGGAATGCAGAATCAAGAGAGGCTATTTGTAATTTCATTTTTTTGAGCAGAAGTCCCTGCTCATTATTCGGAAAGACATAATCCGAATCCCACCATTTTTGATTTGGATTTAAAATATCTTTGATTTTATTTTTTATTCCCTCGTTTAGATCTTCAAGTGTAAATACCTCTTCGATTGGCAGGCTGCTGCTTGTATCGACGTAGTCCTTTATTGCCTTAAGTTTGAATTCCATGGATGTATTTTTTATGGATTCAATGTAATCAGAAGAGAAGAAACTGGCAAGATATCCTTGATCAAAACTCCGGCCGTCAGAAAAAGTAACTCCATCCATTGGAATGCGGAAAGCAAGAGCAAAGTTAATTGGTCCAATGTTATCTATTAGCTCATCAATATCTTTTCCCCGGAATGAATTTTTGGGGATTCCGAGAGTTTCTTCAATCTTTGATCGCCCGACATTCTCATAAATATTGCCTTTTAGAGATATATTATTTAATCCTACAGAGCGGCCAAGCATATTTGCTCCAAGCTCCGAAAGGGTGCATTGACGAATCTTTGCATTTGGAGCAGAAAGCAAGGCAAAGGTTGAACCGTTTGGCAGATTCAATTCTCGGTCTATCATCGCTCCTGCCACTTTGTATAAAGACTTAAAATCTCCGTTTAAAATTGCGTAAAGATCGTCTGGGCCAAATACATCAGCTGTGATCTTCAGGCCCAAGCTGCCAAATATTCGAGAAGAAACTATCTCTTTGATTGTTGAAGAACCGACCGCTTTTTTATAGGCGACTAATGGTTTGTTGGCATCGAAATCTTCGTATTTGGTAAATAATTTATCAAATAATGTTTTTGAAATGCCTGTGTTTTTCTCAATTTCTTCGTATTTATTATCATCAAAATCTATAGCTTTTACTTCATTTTCATTTGAGACATAATTCCATAGTTCTATTTCGAGATCAGAAGCAGAGAGACCAGTTGTTCTTGAAACCCCTCCTGCTAACTCTTGAAGATAAGTGATTCTCTTATCTGAGTGTAGTGTGGAATACTTTGCGGCGTCTGATTTACTGCCAAAATAGTGAGGACCGTCTTTATCTACATAAAGATATGAATTGTTTTGGGTAAAGCCTGAAACCAGATTGCCGTCTTTAGCTTCATAAAATGCCTGGCATTGGGCTTCTTCGGGCGGAAGCTTTGAGTAAGGATTGGTGCCGTTATAGCTAACACTGATATTCAGCTTTTTTAGATCTTCCTTATCTGTTTCTTGGTTTAACACTTGCAAAAATTTATCCAGTGTATTGGTATTGATTTCCATCTTTCCCGATAGCTGCAATTTCTCTTCCTTGGAAAGATTATCTTTTGAGTATCCAGCGTTTATATTGCGATTGGTTATAAGATTTCTTGTGGATCCGGCTTTTAATCCCAGTTTTTTATCTATCTCTTGCGCTTTTTTATCGGCAGTTCCCCATGCAACAAAGTTGTTGTTTGTGAGTGAGTCGTACGTATAAGAGCCAGATAGGCCAAGTCTTAGAAGCAGATCATTTTCTGGAGTGCGGATGCCGTCGTTCATCTTGTAGATCTCAATATTTGAGACAACATCGAAAAGACTAACTTCAAACGATTTATTCCCGCCGACAGAGTCTAGCATGGTTTGCATATCGGCATTGTATTTGTTTTGAGCTTGAACAACTAGCCGGTTAAATTCATTTTCGTGATTAAATCTTAAAGCTATTAAGGCGAGTTCTCTTTGATAGAGACGGGTTTGTTCGTCATTGTTTAATAGGTCTGGTTGAGTGTAGGCGTTAAATGCATACGTGGTCAGAGAGGTTGCCTTGAAGCTTTTTGCTGGAGTTAAGCTGAGTGGAGAAGAACTATTTAAAAGAGTGGGCGTTCCTTTGGTCGCTGGAGTATTTGCTATTCCATCGTCTGTCCAGATAGCAAGAGCGTGATAGTCGGTCTTGAAATCAGGCATATCGGTGTTGCTGCGAAGGATTGGGCCTTGGAAGTAGTAGCTAGGCATTCCAAACTCCTCTTCAATTCTAGCCTGGCCGACAGAGGACATAAAAGCATCTCGGCTGCCCAATCCTTTTCTTTCATAGTTTTGGATGTAGTAACTCATAGAATTACTAGGCAGGCCCAGTTCTGTCTCGATCTTTTCTGAGCCGATCGAAAGGAAGAAGTCTTTAGGAGAAACTTTCTTAGACAAAAGCATCATGATCATAACTTTGCTTGGCTTCGAGGCCTTTCCTAATGTGGAGGAATTTTGATTGCTCGATTTGCCAAGAGTCGTTGTCTGATCTGATTTATTTGTGAAAATTCCAGTCGGGATTTCTTTGATTGATAGAGATTGAGAGGATGGTATACTATTTCCATCAATAATTTCGGTCGTCAATCTCACGAGTTCATTTACATCTGAAATGGTTCCATTTATTTTATTTACCCATTTGGGAGATATCTTTTTTAATGTTTTTAGATTATTGCTTAAGTAATCTCCCTCAATAGCAATTTTTTTTGAAGACTTCTTGATGGAACTAATGCCATTGATTTGAAGTGAATCGTTTACAATATTTCCAATAGCTGTGAGAGAGCTATTGATCGAGTCTTGTGCTTGTTTGTACTCAGGATCGTCTTTTATGTCTTCCCAATTAGCCTTTATTCTTTTTGTTAACTCATAGACTTTTTGGATTCTTTGAATATAAAACTGAAGTTCAGGATCACTTGATTTAATCGTAGGATCAGTTTCTGTTAAATCGATCTTAACTTTATCATCTGGGTTTAAAGAGTAATTTGCAAAAGCGTAGAAAAGAATCTTGTCTCCGATTCTGCTAAACACTGCGTTCCCGCTGGATTTGCTGCAGCCAAAGAGCCGATACATATCACCTTTAGCCAAGCCAATTTCGGTTGCTTTTTCTTCTGACAGAGTGACGGTCTGAAATTTTGTTGATTCAACGACTCTAAGGCCATCGGCACCAAATATTACATTGCCATTCTCATCTTTTTTGTATGTTTCAAGCGAAACGTTATCAACCTTGATTGGGTCTTCTACTTCACATTTATCACCTGTTGTAGAATTGATATAAATCCATTCTCTGAATGCTTTTCTTTGAACTTCAGTTGAGGTAAACGATTTGGCCATTTGAGCTATTCCGATTTCGGTCAAAGCTTCTTTATTACCTTGTATAGCGCTGTCCCAAGTGCCCGGAACGAGTTCAAAGGCTGGATCGGACATTTGGAAATGTTTCAATCCATAAGCAGTATCGTCCATTCGAGTTTGGCCGACAAGCATAATAAATTCATATGGAAGCATTTGGCCGCTTTTTAATTTATCGGTTGTTCCTAATTCAAGATGGAGCGCGTTATCTACATAACTCGAGCTTGAGAAGACCAGATCGCCCTTATACTTTCCAACGTTCTTTTTTACATCAGAGTAAGTTGTGCCGACAAATGAACCGTGCTCTAGATTGAGTGTATTCTCAATTACAGCCCTGCCTACAATTTCAACTTTTAAGCTTTGATCTTGGCCGGCTAAAGTAGAAGAGAAATTATCAAGATCACCAACATTGAGGCCCATTTCATATTCTAATTTTCTTTGGCCTACTTTGATCAACGTCGAATCCAATGTTTCGCCGTCAAAGGATCCTATCGGGATATTTAATCTTTCTTCGACGGCAGCTTGACCAATAACACGAGAGAATTCATCAAAGGAGTTGTATTGCCGATTTATAAATAATTCACGTGGAAGACCTAAGAAATCAGCAAAATACATGCTGCCCATTTTTGAGAGTGTATCTTCAAAATTGTAACCTTGTAAGTTCGATGTTGGGGAATTAATCACTTGTGAGAATAATGATTTGCCAAGAAGCATCGCCATGTCGTTGAAGCTGGATGAAGATAGATCTCCCTCATAATCTGAAATATCTCCGCCAAATTGTTCAACCAAGTTCTGAATCCCATCATTCGCAATAGTCTTCATCATATTCATTAGATCTTGCTGCTGTTCTTCTTGCCCTCCTGATTCGGTGTAACCTTTGCTTGTCTGCCAAGCTAGCTTAATCGGCCTCTGCACTGCTTTTGATTTTGAATCTCTGCCAATTCTTCTTTTTTCGATCAATGTGCAGCGGACATCGTCTATCTCTGAGATATCCAATGCAGTGCCTTCGGCATGAGCAGAGAGATTGTTTTTCTCTGAGTCGTTTAGTTCTTGGTTTTCAGCTTCGGCAAGATAGGCGTCATATTGTGTACCGTCTGAGTCTTCTACCGTCCCCATAGTGGTGCTGTCTGAACTCTCGGCACTTGAAGAACTAGTGTTTGATGATGTTGTGGTTGTGCGCTGCATTCCTAGCTCGGCAGCTGTCATATTTGCTGTGCTGCTTGTGCCGCTGGTTGCGCTTGATTCACTTCTAATCGAGTCAGATTCTCGTGAGGTCATTTTTTTTGGATTTTTATAGCCTGACAAAAGTCTGTTCACTCTTATTCGATAGTGGCCCGCTCCTCCTTGATTCTTCGGTGTTACCAAGTAAACAAGTGTTTTTAATACTCGAATGTCTATTTTCAATGAATCTATAGCTTCGTCAAGCTGAGTCATTAGAAGGTTATAATTCTCTTTATCTGTATTTTTGTTGTCAAAAATATTTTCAACTTCAGTCAAATCCATTCCAAGAACACAGGAGACAGATTTTTTATCACTTTTTATTAAGGCTTGGTTTTTCTCTGGCCAGTACGCTTGTGCTGCATGTGAAATTTCCTGAAAGCTTTCAGGATCTTCCACCTTGACTTTTAAAATATCATCAGAAGAAGCTATCTGTAGTTTTTGCACTTTATCAGATAGCTTACCTTTAATTTCTGGGTAAAGGTGAAATAGTTCTGCAAAATCATTCTCAAAATCAGGCATTATTTCAGAGCCAGCAAGGCAGGCGAGCGCTTTTACTGAATTATAATCGTCATAGTTCAATATGATCTTCTTATCAAAAACACCGGTCATTTTTTTATTAACCGAAACAGTAAAATCATTCTCATCCTGAGGGAGCTGGGCATTTATTGTATTCTTCAACTTTTGAAATAACTGCGTTCCTTCTTGTTTCCCAGTTAGATCTCCATCGGGAATACCACCAGAATAACTACCTGAACCGTCAATGTTGCTTTCATCACTTGGACTAGTGTTATCGTAGCTCGCTGTGTCAGGATCTGTTTGAGTGCTAGCATCTGCCGCTTTGACTAAGTTTCCGTTGGTATAGAGAGTACAAAAAGGGTCAAGGATAGTTAATATCCCAAGCAAAATTATTAAAATTCTTTGAAATTTACCCCTCATTCTATGCTTGCCTCAGTTTACTTTATTAACTAATGTTAAATTTGGCTTTAATGTCGTCCCATAGATACGCACCAATGGTTTGGTATTTTGGATTCGAGCTATAACGATCTAACTTGTCAGCAGTTGTGGTGGTGACGCATTTTCCTTTATAGCTAACTTCAACGTGAACGTGGTCTTTATTAATTTTCCCTATAACATCGTTTATGGTAATAGCCTTATTTTTTGGCATTACGTCCTTCATATGAGCATATAGAGCATAATAATCACCACTTTTTACAATTACTTTATATGCTCCATGTTCATCACTTACGCTTGAAATTATTTCACCTCCAAAAATAGGATGGACTTCCGCACTTTGTGCTCCGTACACATCTACTGCGTCACATGTCCCTTTGTTGTTTTGAGTGTAAGTTCCGTGTCCATCTACTGCCTCATGGCGAAGGTAAGTGCCACCATGAAGTGTTGTATTGTAACCGGTAATATTATCCAATGGTGTTCGTGTTGGATTGGCTGTATAACTAGGAATTGTCGTATTTTCATATTTACTTATTATTGCTTTTAAGTCAGCAATAAATTTTTCGGCATCGGTTTCTGATTTTGAATTTTTAACAGCGTTTAAGTCATCAATCGCCTTTTGAATCTTGGCAGTTAAATCAGAATCATCTTTTGCTTCATTTTTAAGCTCGGTTAAGTCCATGTTTAAACCATTCATATAAGTACTAGCAATTTTTTCACCAATGTCTTTATCTCCTGCTAGAGACAAAACTTTATTAATCCACTCAGAATCTTTTAAAGGGTCAGCAGCCTGCGTAAAAGTTCCGCCGGTTATTGTATTAACTTTACCGCCGAGCATACTCATCGCTACAGCAAAGACTCCTATCATAATTAGAAGCGTTATGCCCAAAACAACCCAAGCATAAGGATTGGCTGCCAAAAAGGCAGCAGCTCTTTTGCCAGCTTGTAGAGCAGCCTTTTTGGCGTAATCGATTGCTCTATTAGCTATCGCATTCCTAATGTTGGGGCCATTCTCAGAATCGCTGTCATCTCTATCGTCGTTTGTTTGTTTTTCTTGAGGATTTCTTCTATTTGCAGGCACATTTCTTCCTGGAGCATTGTCTCCTGATTGGGAGGACCATTCTTTTTCTCCAAAATCAGGATTAATGGCATTTTGCTCGGCAGCAGCGTCCTCTTGTTCTGCTTTCGTCAAAAAGGGCTTTCTGGTAGGTCCGCCTCCAAATTTGTCTTCGGGTTTTTCAGTTTCAAGCCCTTGAGCTCTTCTTAGTTCTTTTTGCTCCTGGTTTAAGAGGTCTTGTCTTACAGCGTTTCTATCTGGAGGAGCAGATAATCGATTTCGATTTAACGCCTGGCTTTCTATCTTTTTTATCTTTGAATTAAAAGGGACCGAAGCTACTCTTCTTAAGTCTTCCTTTAATTTTTTTACACGAACAGAATCGTCAGCTATTTGAGCTGCGATTAACTGGTCTTGTAACTCTTTAATTTTGGCTCTCCATTTATTTGGATCAGCCACCACCCCTCCCGGCTTTAAGTATACAGATTGCAGTTAGACAGATAACAGCTAGAATACTTCAACGTATTTCAGCCTGTCATCTCGAGCCATTGAGTACTCAAGGCGAGAGATATACAAATTATTTTACAGTCTCAACATATTAATTTGTAGATTTCTCGTCCCGACAAGGCGCCTCGGGATGTCGAAATGGCAACAATCTAACTTACAACTTATTTACTGATTCATTTACTACTTGATCTTCATTGCATAGATTCCACTCTCTGTTTCATATATTATCACTCGGTTATCATTTGACGTTAAAAGCATGTTTACTGGTTCTCCCTCAGAAAGTTTGATTGAAAAATCCTTTTGCCTGTTATTTTTCAGATCAAATTTAAATATCGATTCTTCCGGATTTTCACCATCTGTTCCTGCGATTAAGGTATCATCTCCTGCCAAGAAACACATATCTTTTGTTTCTGCTGAGAGACCCAATGCAAAATTGTCTGTTCCGTCTTTATCTATAACGGAAATAACTGGATCGTCGATTGCTTTGCTTTTCGAAGAATAAAACACTTTGTTGTTATCAGGAGAAAATACAGCATCTAAATTATTGCCTGTTTCAGTCAATTTTTTAAGGGTCTTACTATAGGCATTTAGAAGATATATTTTATTTGAACTTTTACTTGAATTATTTGGTATTAGTAAAAGCCATTCAGAATCTGGCGACCAAACAAGTTTGGGGTTGGTTATGCCTTCTTCATCGAGATTAACTATTCTCTGTTTATTGGAGTTGTCTAGATTAGAAAAAATCAGCGTTTTTTCTTCTGTTGAGTAATAAGCAATTTTTGAATTATCTGGTGACCAAGCAATGCTTCCGACATTTTCTCCCCATAGGGTTTCTGTCTGGCTGACAAAATCGTATTTTTTAAAATCAAATATATAGATACCATCCGATTTTCTAAAAAGAGCTAAATCTTTCTTCGGTGACCAGATTATTTCTTCGATTCCAAAAAGATTTGAATTAGTAACTGCATTGGCGGATGTTAAGATTGTTCCATTTTCATTTAATTCAACTTTAGTTCTGTAAATCGCAGAGCCATCGTTTCCGAGATAAAAAAACTCGTTAGGATTATTGCCTTTAATTAGGAATTGGCCGTTTTTTGCGACATCAACCACCGGAGGATTTTCTTTAAGCGCAATATCCTGACTATTAGTAGACCCTCTTCTTAAAGAAAGCGTCTTAATTACACTTACGTACCCATCAAGCTCGACTTTAACAAAGTGAGATCCCAGAGAAAGTCTTTTCTTGGCAAATCCGAAGCTGTTTACGTCGACTGATTCTCCATCAATAAAAACAGAGGCATCCCTAGGTGAAACCTTAACGCTTACAAAGGAATTTGAAAGAACCCAGACTCCAAACACAATTGCCAAAATTATCACTGCCGAAATCAGATATGCCCTATAAGTTAATTTTTTTAAATGCATGTTCATACAATAATTAGGTTAATTTGTTGTTTATTTCCATCTTCCTACCGCTAATACGTTTTGAATTTTATATTTTTCTTGTTTTACTTTGTCCCCATTAGCATTGCCGTCTATCGTATTTATTTCATTACCAACAATCGAAAGAGCAATTCCTACGTGGTTGGTTGTGTCTCCTGTAGTTTTGCTGCCGTCTCCCTTATAGAAAAGAGTATCGCCAGGCTTGATATTGTTAATATCTGGAGCTAGCAGTTCTTGCTTTTCTTTGAAAAAGTTTTTTAAGTTCTCGGCACTTTGATATTGAGACCTATCACCAATAGATAACTTTGCTTGATCATAAACCCATGTAACAAAGTTTGCGCACCAAGTAACACAATTTTTCCCCGGATTGTACTTCGCGCAGTTTGAGTTATTGCCTGAAGGTTTATAATCTAACTGGCTCACAGCAACTTGAACGATCTTGTTGTTACTACCTGCATTAACCTGTTCACAGTTTTGGCTTAGCTCTTGAAAATATTTCCAAACATTCTCATGATAATTCAAATAATCGGGATTTAATTTACTAGAGTCTCTACCAGATTTCCTCCAATCATTAAAGTAGTCATAACTAGAAGTATATGCCACAGCAACGTCTTTAATGTCTTGCTCTTTTATCGTCCCTACATCATTGGTGATCCCAGAATTCTTTAATTTATCGGCGATGAAATATGAAGCAGCACAGGCCGCTTTATCAATATCATTCACATCGGTCTCGACTAAAGCGCCGCATTTACTTTTTACTGCGGATTTTACAATCACTCCCTTCCATGTGTTAGGCATAAATTGAAACGGTCCGCTTGCGCCTGCGTCGGACGCTGGCCATGAACCAGATGTCCAGGAATCTGCTTTCCATCCTCCGCCGTTTTCTTGAAGAAAAATGGCTCCCAGCAACGCTGGATGAATACCGAATTGTGCAGCGGCATTAGAGAATTTTTGTTCTGCGCCAACCGGAGCACTTCCCCACGATTTGCAGGTATACTGATTTAGCTGACTTTCTGTATTTGGAGCTGGATCGCGCATCAATTTTCCGACTGTTCCAGACCAAATGCCGGCAAAAGCTGCTGCCGGCAAAAGAGATAATACAAAGACAACAGCAATTCCTATTATTATCGAACGAAGCCTATTTCCCTTTTGCGGTTGTTTTGTATTTATATTTTGTGGTGATTCTTCCTCCATGTTCAATAAATCCGAAATTCGAATATCGAAACCCGAAACAAGGTCGAATTTCCAAAATCAGAATGTTTTAAGCTTTTTGTCATTTATGTTCATCCTCTTTGTCATCCTCGGGCAGGCAACGCCATGACCCGGGAATCCAAGATAGTATTTATTATCAGTAGATTCCCGTCTGCACGGGAATGACAATTGTATTTCGTAATTCAGAGTAAATCTGCGTACAAGATCGGTGTTGTTATTCTTCAAGAGCTTGCCTGCTAGGATCAGTGTTTATTATTTTATCTTCCGTAAAGGATGCTACCACTTTCATGGCGACGTGATTTAAACCGGCAAAAAATAAGCCTTCTCCAACATCTGACTCAAGCAATAAGTATTTTTCGCCTTCTGTTAGATTGAATACTTCTGAAACGATGTCAATCGATGCAGTGGATTGCTTCATTAAAATCTGCATTGAGGAGTTGGCAACTACCGCTTTTCCATATTTACTGCCCAAAAAGTCCTCAACATCCTGGCTAATAATAGTTAGACCAAGATAATATTTTCTTGATCTTTTAGCCAACCCATGCAAAAACTTGGCTGAGTCTTCGTACTGCATCATCCACCAAGCTTCATCAATAATCATAATTCTTTTTTTCATGTCCATTCTAATCTTGGTCCAGATATAGTCGAGAATTGTATACATGGCAACGGGTCTGAGTTGTTCTTCAAGGTCACGTACTGAAAAGACCACAAAACCTGGATTGAGCTGGAAATTAGTTTTTTGATTGTATAGCGAGGCAAAAGTTCCCTCGACATATTTTGAAAGGCGCGCTCGAAGTGATTCAGTGCCTGCCATATTGGCTAGAACGTTGTAGAAATCTTGCATGAGAGGTGGTTCGTTGTTTTGGCTCTCGGGGTCTATTGTTATGTCTTTTAATGCGTACGTTTCGTATAAGGCTTTATCAACCAGAGCGTCTTCTTCGGGATTAAGGCCTCCAACCATCAAATTAACCAATCCATGCAGAGATGCAATTGTAGAACGGAGAACATCTTCGCCCGACTCTTCTGATCCCGTAGGAAGATCGAAGGGGTTAATTCGCTTATTTGAGTTTAAGGATATCTCTAAATAACTTCCCCCAACTGATTCGCATAGTGTTTTGTATTCATTTTCTGGGTCGATAACTATGACATCCGTTCCAAGCATTAGATATCGAAGTGCTTCAAGCTTTACAAAATAAGATTTACCAGAACCAGATTTAGCGAATATGACAGCATTTGCATTTTCTAAATTAAACCGGTCAAAAATAATTAGAGAGTTATTGTGTCTGTTTATTCCATAAAGAATTCCGTCATCTTGAGTTAACTCGGTTGAGGTAAAAG
>Ga0172381_10006606_pt1 | contig 11585 bp, 13 predicted proteins | sample Leawel6488metaG_FD_119754 | JGI IMG/M metagenome (GOLD analysis project Ga0172381, IMG submission 119754) | Leachate microbial communities from a municipal landfill in Southern Ontario, Canada - Leachate well 64-88 metaG | ecosystem: Engineered > Solid waste > Landfill > Unclassified | place... | reverse complement strand
GCCCGCGTTAAGCCTTGCGGTAAAGCCGCTCTCCGGAACGGCCGCTTTCTTGGCTTCTTCTTCACCGGCCGGCTCAATATAAAAAAGCCCCCGTCCTCTCATCGCGGCAAACGCCGCGCCTGCATAGCCGCTTCTGGTGGCCGGCTAACGGCCGCCGTTGCGATATCCCCCTCCTGTGCTGCTGTGTGGGGCCCGGCCGACCTTCGGGCCTCGCACAGTGTACAGGGCATACTGATATAGGAGGTAGAGCATATGGAGACTCGTAAGGCTGCCCTCAAGAGGGCTGCAAAGATAGGCTATCCCCCATCACAGGTTGTTACCGGGGACGGCGAGAGTTACATAGCCCCTCGCGCTGTCACCAGCGCCAAGGGCAAGCGGCAGTATGCAGCGCTGCGGTCTGAGGGTATGGATAAAGGCAAGGCGTCCGCTATTGCGACAGCCGCCGAGGAAAAGCGCAAGAAAAAGTAGCGCCAATGGAGAGGGAATTTAGAAAGCCGCTTTGCTTTGCAGGGCGGTTTTCTAATATTATTACGCGCCCCGCGTTAAAGGAGGAATTGATACTATGAAAGAAAAAGAAACCCAATTGGTTATTCTCGAAAACAGCATTATACCAATTTACGAGCAGAAAGCCATAAGCGGCGAAGCATCTCACGAACAGGCCGTAAGCGCTCGCGAATTGTGGGCTTGGCTCGAAAGCAAACAAGACTTTTCGACATGGGTAAAGAAACGGATAGAAGAAGTAGATGCAATAGAAAACACCGATTACTACCTGCTCCATAAAAAAATGGAACAGGTAAGCGGAGCAAAATATCTTACGGAATATGTTGTAACGTTGGACATTGCTAAGGAAATGGCGATGCTTGAGCGCAACGACAAAGGCAAGGTAGCAAGGCGTTACTTTATAGAGGCTGAGAAACGGTACAGAGAAATGAAGCTTATTAGAGCCAGAGCAAAAGCGGAACGTAGGCTGTTTACTGATATCATACGCGATCTATTGCCAGAAAGCCCAAACAAGAAGTGGGCATACAAAAGCTTCACTGATCTGATATATAAGCATGTAACCGGATATAACGCAAAACAGCTTCGCGAATTGTATGATAAGCCAACCGATTATAACGTTCGTGATTTGCTTACACCTCAGCAGCTTAAAGACGTGCTTAAGTACGAAAGCATTATACAGGGGCTGCTACAGTTAGGGCAGGACTATCAGGGTGTCAAAGCAATCCTTGATAATCCTCAAGCGTATCTGCCACAAAACAAAATAGGGAGGGTATCCGATGCAATATAGCAGTAGTGTTTCGGGCACCAATGCGGCCGGTACGCAGCAATCTGATGTTGCCTCATACCTTGCCAGTACCGCGGTACAAGACCTCATGCGCCAAGCTAAGGTACTCAACGACGCCATAGAGCGTTTAGCGCCCGACAACGACAGATACTTTGTCTTGTCAGCAGAGCGCCGCGCTGTGCTTGAGGCGTTGTACGATATAGGAGGTTAAGCATGTCTGACCCCATATGTGAGTTTAAGGACGACACCGAGGCTCAAGCGTGTGCCGAGTGGTGGCAGGAGCGATTATTTCTCCACGATTGGGTTATTAAGGTATCCCACGCAAACCGGCACGAGATAGAGGGATTGGCTGGCCGAAACGAGATGCAGATAGACCTTATGACGGCCAAAATCTCGCTGTGTACGCCTGACGATTACTTACGTGGTCTGTATCTCAAGCAGTGTTCCGAGCTTACCTTAGTTCACGAATTGCTGCACTGTAAGTACAATTGGCTCAAGTGTGATGGCTCATACGAGGGCCGATACGTTGACACTATGGATCATCAGTTGCTTGAGCAGATGGCGCGGTCACTTATAATGGCACGGTATGACTTAGCACCCGGATGGTTCAGCAACATATAGATTTAAGCGCTTCCTGCGCCTTGCAGGGGGCGCTTTTTGTATGGTGGTAATAATGGGCGAGATTAAGATAGAGCTGCCTAAGAGGGCATTCAACGAGGTATACATACCCTATCTGTATAATCAGTCAAGGTACTTAGTATTTTGGGGCGGGGCCGGTTCAGGTAAGTCGGATTTTGTAACAGAGCGGTACATTATCAAGATACTTGAGTCCCACTTATGCAACATTTTGGTTGTCCGGGCCGTCGGGGACACCAACCGGCATAGTACCTTTTCGGTGTTCAAGCAGATCATTTCCCGGTGGGGACTGGACCAGTATTTCAAATTTAATGAAACAGACCTCCGTATCACCTGCGTCAACCGCAATATCATATTGTTTCGCGGTCTTGACGACGTAGAGAAGCTCAAATCCATTACTTTTCCCAAGGGCGAATTGACGGACATATGGGTGGAGGAAGCGACGGAAGTACAAGAAAAGGATTTAGACCAGCTTAACCTTCGTCTACGCGGCGGAAAGATGCCGAAGCAGATAGTTATAAGCTTTAACCCCATTAACGTCAACCATTGGCTTAAACGCCGGTTCTTCGACGATAGGCCCACCAACTGCACCGTGCTGCATACCACTTATCATGATAATAGATTCCTTGAGGCAGAGTACATTGCGGAGCTCGAAAAGTACAAAACTATCGATCCGTATTATCATACAGTTTACGCACTCGGGCAATGGGGCGTCTGCGGCAACACCGTGTTCAACGCCAACGCCATTGCCTATAGGATAGATACCATCAAAAATAAGACCCCTCTCAAGCGCGGGTATTTTGTCTACACAGATACCGGCGCTTCGCTCACTGATATTAATTTTGTTGACAACGAGTCAGGGGCTATCGTAATTTACGAGCAGCCGAAGAAAGGCTATCCGTATGTGATCGGCGGGGATACTGCCGGCGAGGGTTCGGACAAATTTGCCGGGCAGGTGCTTGATAACACCACAGGCAAGCAGGTAGCCGTTCTGCATCATCAGTACGACGAAGACATGTATGCCAAGCAAGTTTACTGTCTCGGTATGCATTACAATACTGCGTTGATTGCCATAGAGGCCAACTTCTCTACCTTTCCGATCAAGACATTGGAGCGGCTTACTTATCCTAATCAGTATGTCCGCGAGGGAGAGGATGAATACACGCATAAGCCCAAACAATCGTTCGGGTTTAAAACGACACAGGTTACTCGCCCTGTTATCATTGCAGGGCTTATTCAGGTTGTAAGGGATAGCATCGATCTAATCAACGATGCGAAGACATTGGACGAAATGCTTACGTTTGTCAGAAACGAAAAAGGTCGAGCCGAAGCTCAGGCAGGAGCGCACGACGATCTTGTCATATCCTTGGCGATTGCACATTACATACGGCCGCAACAAACGTATGTAGCCGTAAAGTCAGTAGAAGACCGGGTGTTATGGCACAAATCGCAATGGGATGATTACCGGCGTGGCAACGCGGCTGAGAGAGCATATATGAAAAAGATTTGGGGTGAGCCTATTGATCACCGATATGCCGAAAGGCGAGAATGAACGGTTAACTTGGTGGCAGGAAATATATCTTCACTGCAAAACGCTGTGGGACGATAATAAAAACCAGATTTCAGCAGACATCAGGCAGTACGAGGGTTCAAAGGAAACGGATGTGAACGGCGTCAGGGGTTCTGATGCTATTTTCGTGAGAAATATAACTTACGAGCTGATAGAATCTCAGGTTTCGTCTGCTATTCCACAACCAAAGGTAGTGCCACGTAAGCAGGGAGATAAGTACGAACGCAATGCAAGGACTATCGAAGAAATGCTCAGGGCACAGTTTGATAGACTTCCTATGGAGTACATTCACGATGAGGCTTGCCGAACCGTACCCGTCACCGGCGGGAACTTTTTCCTTGTCGAATGGGACAACGGCACTGTTACGAGGAATACGGTTGGCGATGTTTCTGTTCAAAGCATATCGCCATTGCAGTTCATACCGCAGGAATTTGTTCCTTGGATGCATCGCATGTCCTATATGTTCATTGAATTTGAGGACACGCGAGATCGATTGTATACGAGGTACGGAAAGGAAATTCCTCTTGCAATAGACGAGGAAAACACTGAGGCAAGAGATACAGTTACCGTTGTCGTTTGTTATTACACAAACACCGACGGTTCAATCGGGGAATTTAGATGGGCAGATCAAACCATCCTTCTGGATATGGAAGATTGCCAAGCAAGGTATTGGAAGGTATGCGAAGCTTGCGGAAAAGCAAAACCGTATAACTCCGATACGTGCCAGTGCGGAAGCACGAAGTGGGTTAAGCAGCCGTCAGATTATGAGGAACTGTACGAAGATATTACGTTAAGCGACGGTACTGTTGTCCCGGCGGTAAGCCCCAAATTGGACGATAACGGGCAGCCGGAGATAATTGATATTGCCTCTATCGATAGAGTTACGGGCCGGGCAATGATAGTTCAGCAGCCTGTGATGGAGCCTACGCGCATTCCGTATTATGCGCCTAGGCGGTTTCCGGTAATTTTGCAAAAAAACACGTCAAAATTCGGGCAATTGCTTGGAGATTCCGATTGTGAAAAAATACATGACATACAGCAAACCATAAATAAGCTGATGTCAAACATTCAAAGGAAGCTTCTTTCTACGGGAAGTGTTGTTACTATCCCGGAGGACTTGGAATATACGCCTGATGACGAGATAGGGCTTGTTGTTAGGGTGAAGAATCAAGCCCAGGTTGGGATGATCACACATTTGAGCCTTGCGGCAAACGTTCAGCAAGACCTACAGGTGGTCGAGCAGCTTTACAATTCGGCAAAACGTATACTTGGTATATCCGATAGCTACCAGGGCATGGCCGATACGACAGCGCAAAGCGGCACAGCGAAACAGATACAGGTAAGGCAAAGCGCCGGCAGGCTCGAAAGCAAACGGGTAATGACGAACTCAGCCTATGCTGATTTGTACCAAACGATATTTCAATTCATGCTGGCTTATTGCGACGAACCGCGTGACTATATGGCAAAAGACGAAAAAGGCCAACCTGTAAAGTACACGTTTAACCGGTACAACTTCTTAGAACGCGACGCCGCCGGCCAATGGTATTACGACGACGAATATTTATTCAGTACCGACATATCGAGTACGTTAGCAAACGATAGGCAGGCATTGTGGCAGGAGGCTCGTCAGAACTATACTACTGGCGCTTTTGGTGATCCCGCGCAAACATCCACACGCCTATTTTTCTGGCGCGAGATGGAAAGCTTACATTATCCCAACGCTTCACAGATTGTGAAATTCATAGAGCAGTTGCAACAAGACGAAGAGCAAATGCAGCAGATGCAAGCACAGCTGCAGCAGTCACAGCAAGCGTCACAGCAATACGCCGCGCAAGCGCAGGGCCTTGCACAGCAAGTACAACAGATGAATGGCACATTACAGCAAACAGAACAGCAAAAAGGAAACACAGAGCAACGTGCGTATTTGCAGGGTCGGCAAGACCAGTTTATCAATTCGGAAACGCCTACCGGAACAGGCGATAAGATACAGCAGCAATCTTAAGAAAGGAGCAAACAGCAATATGGAAAATAAGAGCATGCCCACATATACGGGAAAGATTACGAACGCAGGACTTCAATACATAGAAGCTCCTATTAAAACGCCGAAGGCTCCAACGCCTCCGGTTGTTTCCGGCAAAGACCTCAGATCAAAATAACGGACCGCCGACCGCTCAAATGGCGAGAAAGGAAATGTTATGAACAAAAATGAAGGCGAAACCAGCACTAACGCCGGTGCAGAAGATTCTTTATGGGATGACGATTCCAAAGAAGAAGTTGTAGAACCAGAAAGCGAGCAGGAGAACGAACCCGAAGCAGACGATAAAGCCGATAAAGACATAGCCGAAACTGCCAAAGGGCAAGAAGGCGCGCGCAAGGTCTCGGCGCGGCTAAGTAAATATCGCAGCGAAGCGGAATCCGCTCGTGATCAGGCACTAAAAGCAGAACAAAAGCTTGCCGAAAAAGAAGCCGAGTACCAAAAACTACGCGGCGTGGCAACTTCGCTTTTAAAAGGATTTGACGTTGACAACACAGACGTTGTATCTGGCATAGAAGACATCATTGCCACCCATGCCGGCAAAGATGTTAAAACCTATCGGCAAGAGCAGGAGGCCGTTAAGCAGCAAGTAGCAGCACAAATGCGCGTCGAAGAGTTGCGAAAAGAGCAGCAGCGTTTAGCTAACGAGGCTGTTTTTGCGCGTGATTTAGCAGCCATAAAGGCAAGGTATCCAGAGCATGCAAAAGGCATTGCGCACATCAAGGACCTTGGTCCTGAGTTTATGGCTATTATGGCCGCTACGGCCAATATGGGTAAAACGCCAGACCCAGTTGAAGTGTTTGCGCAAGTTAAGCATCGTGAAATATCGGAGACAAAAGAGGCGGCCGCGAAGCAGTCAACACAGTCTGCAATCGCAGGCAAAAGCCATATGCGTTCTTCCGGAGGAACGCCCGGCACTGCCGTTGTTGTTCCCAAGTCAGTTAAGGATGGCTATAGGCTGTTCAATCCCAAAATTACAGATGAAGACATTGCAAAGGATTATCAGGAAAACTTAAAATTCATGAAAGGGTGATAAAATGTTCAAAATCGAACGGATGGATAAACCAAGCTATCCAGCCATATTAAAAATACCAACCACAGCAAGCGAAACGTATACGCTTGGAGAGTTACTAAAAATGGCTAGCGGTAAACTCACCAAAGCAAGCGGAACGGATGTTCCTCTTTATGTAAGCGAACAGGCGTACGTTGCGCCGGCCTCAGGAAATGAAGATTTGTCGGTACATAGAATAAATTCCGAACACGAATACAGAACGACATTTGCTGCGGACGGCAGTTCTCGTGTAGTGGGAGACAAAGTAACAATCCACACTGACGGCGCACAAATCACAGCAACCACGTCAAGCGGCGTAGCCGAAATAACAAAGAAACTCGGAACAGGAGCCTCCGGCACGGAAGCTCTTGTTCGTTTTTAAGGAGATGGTAACATGGCAGGTGTAATTTTTTCAGAGTCCAGCGGGCTTAATGATCCGCTGTACGGCAAATACATTCATCCGATAAACAAACTGATCCGTGATGGCGCTGCTTATAACGAGCAGCGTTCTTTATTGCCGGTGCTTTTCAACATTGAATCTTCCGAGCATTACGGCGAAAGCGTACAATCAACAACCGGCATGGGCTCGTTTAAGCCCAAGGCCGAAGGCGGAGCGGCGCCCATTACTGACATGCAGTCCGGATACGGAAAATCCTTTACGCATAAGGAGTTTGTAAATTCATTCTTCATTACGCGTCCTATGGCAATGGACTGTAACGTCATAAACCTCAAACAGCGCCCTCGCGAATTTGTAAATTCTTATTACGAAACGCGGGAAATATTTGGGATCAACCTTTTAACGGGAGCCAAGGCGTCCACGGTGACGTTTGAAGGAGAGACGTTCGATACCACTTGTGCTGACGGGCAACCGCTGTTTGCGGCAAGTCATCCGTCAAAGACCGGAAACACTTCGAGCCAGTGTAATATTTTTTCCGATGCGTTTTCTAACACCAACCTTGCGTTAGCTGCAGCGGCAATGCAGAACGTTAAAAACGACAACGGAAACGTTCGTGCTGTTACGCCAGACACAATAATAATTCCCAACGACGGCGCGTTAAAAATGGCCGTTATTGCGTCTATTAACGCGAAGCAGGATCCCGAAACGGCCAACAATGGTTATAATATCAACTTTGGCTTGTGGAACCTTATAATACTTCCGCAATGGGACATTACTGGGCTTTCGACTAAACCGTGGATTATAATGTCCGGCGAGTATAATAAGTCTGCAATTGGTTCTGTTTGGTATGACCGCGAAATGCTGAACATAATTTCAGAAGTCGATACCGATACGCGCAACCTCAAGTATAACGGGTATGCGCGGTGGAGCGCAGGGTTTGTAAACTGGCGTCCGTTTATGCTGTGTGGTGCTGACGGTGCGGCAAATTCGCTTGCGTCGTAAGGTGAACGTATATGCTTGACGGATTCACCCATTTTACGAAACTTGCAGCAGAAACAATAAAACTTGTCGACTATAATTACAAATCAATCTTTGTTGATGGCCTCAACGAAGGGGACTCTGATGGGTCTCAATTAAATCCGTTTGCTTCTGTATCAGAGGCCGTCACTGCAATGACTGCCGACACCTCCGCAAGCGGGTTTGTGCTTTATCTCTCGCATGGAGCATACACCGAGTCTTCTGTGGTTGCGTTTCCTGATAAGCCTATAGTAATATACGGCAACGGAGCAACGGTGACGGCTTCCGCCGGCGTAACGTTTGCAAACGAAAATGTTGTAATCCGCGATTTAACTATCGCGGGAAATGCTACTTTTTCGAATGCTGATGTTGGAAGGGTTGTTCTTTCAGACAGTGCAATAACCGGTACGACAACGGCCAACGGGCGCACGGATGCTATATTTTGCGGCATAAAAGATGTGGTTGTTGCCAGTACGGCGCAAGTGCTTCTTTTCGGTTGCACAAAAACTGGCGTTGTAACCTCGGAAGGTATTTACTTTGAATATGTCTGCAATACGAATACCGGGAAAGCTACGCCGCTTATTACCTCTACTGCCGGTTACGTCGTTGTTAACGGATCAATTTTGATGAATACGTCGACTGGCGGTGCTATAAGCTGCGATAATGGGGCGGATGGGACTATAGCCGCAAACTATGTTACCAACAGCATAATAGTGGTTGCTTCCGGCAGTGCAATAGCAGCCGATGACGCATACCTTGTGTTCAATAAAAACATGGTGACAGGCACTGTAAGCGGAACGAACATTATAGGCGCTGCTGATGTTATCGGAGTCGGTACAATGGTTGTGCTAGGGTCTGATGCAACTGGCGATATGTATTATCGTGCGGCTACAACGGGCCTGCTTACCCGAATACCGAAGGGCACTGACGGGCAAGTGCTTAAAATGGTTTCGGGTGTTCCTGCGTGGGCAACGGCTTAAAATATGGGGCAAGGGAAACCTTGCCCTATTTTTGGAGGGGAATATGGATAAGGTAAAAGCAGAGTATTGTTTTACACAGACAGAACGTTTATTGGCTGAAATAAGGGATACGCTGGCCGAGTGTTGTTTAGGAATACACGCCATAAATAGCCGGCTTGATATGCCTTTCAAAGAAGAAACAAAAGAAGAAGTGCAAAAGTCCGACTTGGTAGAACCGGCAAAAACTGGCGAAATTGCTGACAAAGCGAAATATAAAGGGAGAGTTGCAAAATGAGTATGACGTGGGGAGACTTAAAGGCGAAAGTACGCGGGCTTGTTTATCTTGACGAAACTGAAACATTAGATAACGAATTTATGTTTCCTTCTTTCGCAAATGATGCGCTTGTAAGAATCTCCACGGACTTTCCGCTCGAAGAAGAAGTTGCAATATCTCATTTTCCGCTTGAAAACGCTATTGGTGCGGCAACGCATGCGGCCGCAACGCACACATCCGACGACTTAATTTACACGGCCGAAAATCCAGTTTCTTATTATTTCGAGTGCGATGGAACGGGAAGTTGTGTAATAGAAACACAGGCCGGGACAGTATCATCTACCGTTTCAATGTCTTCGAGCGGAAAGTATGTTGCCTACAAAGGTTTTATGTCAGGCGTGAGTATGCAGTTGCGTTTTACCGGCAGTTATGCCTATAACGTTCGAAACGTTGCAATGTACAAATATAAGAAAAGCGCACTTGTTACAGACATACCTGCGTATATTGATTACGATGCGTATGATATCGAAACGCTTGTCGCTGCTCATAGTATAAAATTCAAGGAATTTTCAAAAGAGCCTATAGTACGTCTGACTGATAGCGGAGTAAAAGAAGAATATGTTGATTACAGAATAAAAGGCGAAACTGTAGTTGAAATAAACCACAAAGACGTTGGAGAATACCTGATATCCTATAGAAGGTATCCAGCCGAAATCACTTCCAGTACATTAACTTCTTACGTTATGGATATAACCGCTGATGCTGGCGCTGCGTTGGTTCAGTATTTAGGCTCGCTTATGCTTAAGGATGAAAACCTTCAATATGCCATAATGTGTGAGAACAAATATGAACGCCTGATTGCTGATGCGGCAAACCGCAAAAAATTTCGTGGCGTTCAACGTTCCAAGAGTACCAGGGGGTGGTGCTGACGTATCAGATAAAAGTACCCGATTCACCTAAAACCAAAACGCGGGAAACTGGAAATTGGTTGGGTGTAGATTTATCTAACGACGATAGCGAAATTACCAAATCAAGGCTTTCATCCGCTATTAACGTCTGGAGATATTATGGGGCGCAGGGCTCTTCAAGTATAGACACAATTCCTGGATTTAGGCGTGTGTTAGAAATACCAACCGGAGCAGAAACATATGGAATTTGGTTTTTCGAGTATATAACACAACCGGAAGAGGGAGAAGAAGAAGATTTTGTTTATGAAAACGTTGTAAAGCCGCTTATTCATGCCGGAACAAGGTTATATTTGTGGTCTGATTATCCGGACGGCGATACGTTAACTGTTTTGCTTGGCGATGATACACAAATGATGGCTGAGCAAAAGTCTACTGGATTTTCATTTGATAACAAATTTTACATTTTGGATGGCGAAAATTATCTTGTTTATGATGGATCGACGGTTACAAACGTTGCTGCTGATGCGTTTATTCCAACGACGAAAATTGGCATGGCTCCGGACGGTGGAGGGACTACTAATCAACAGAGGAATTTGCTACAACCAGCATTTAAAAATACTTTTGTGGCCGATGGGTCCGCTACTGCGTATTATTTAAGCGAAACAGAACTTGACGATACGGTTGTAACGGCAACAATATATGATTCTGAAAAGGTTGAAAACACTGATTTTACAGTAAACAGGGAAACCGGTGTTGTTACCTTTACAAGTGCGCCGGCGACTCCCGAAAGCTCAGGGTATGACTCCGGATATGCCGGAGTTGAAATTACTGCATACAGAACGGTTGAAGGCGATGCTGGCAAAATACTTAATTGTACATTAAGTACTGTTTATGATAACCGTGCTTGGTTTTCGGGGAATGCTCAATATCCGAATATCGCATATTGGTCAATGCTTAACGATCCAACGTACATAGGGCAAATAACGTATACTCAGGACGGGAATGACAATGCTCCAATTTACGGATTTGTCCGCGTAGGAGAATATTTAGGAATTATCCGAAGTGAAAATGCAGCAGATGCGACGGTTTATATTCATTACCCCAAGGAAACAAGCGAAGACGCAAACCCCAAAACATATCCGAGCTCTCAAAATGTATCCAAGGTTGGTTGCGCCGCAAAAGGCGCATGTATTAATTTTAGGGACGATCCTGTTTTTATTTCAAGCCTTGGCCTTGAGGGAATTGGAAAACTTAACGTTGGGCTTGAAAGAAGTATAGAGCATCGAAGTACGCGTATTGATAGGTCGTTTGTAAACGAAACCGGACTAGAAAACGTTGTGCTTGAAACATGGTATGGTTATCTTTTATGCATGGTAAACGGCAATTTGTATGTTGCTGATAGCCGATATATAACTGAAAATAACCAAACAGGGTTAAACGAATATGAATGGTT
>Ga0172381_10006604_pt1 | contig 11587 bp, 10 predicted proteins | sample Leawel6488metaG_FD_119754 | JGI IMG/M metagenome (GOLD analysis project Ga0172381, IMG submission 119754) | Leachate microbial communities from a municipal landfill in Southern Ontario, Canada - Leachate well 64-88 metaG | ecosystem: Engineered > Solid waste > Landfill > Unclassified | place... | reverse complement strand
TCCGGTAAAATTAAAAAATGAAATTGACAAAAAAATCAAGAAAATCAAATCAATGCAAAAGTAAGAAAATAAATGTCCCAACGAGCGGGCTCATAGTCAGGTTTTTAAATGTCTAAATGCGCACATAAAAAATTGCAATGGTCTAACCATTGCAATTTGAACGGGCTTATTCGCCGCCAACGGAAATTTTTATCTACAAAAAAGTATATACTTTGTATATATTTAAATATATACTTCCTAAATTTTGGGCCAAGCTTCAACAATCAAGTCTTTTTTGTTTTTCACCGGCAAACTTTGGTAAATTTCCTCGGTAATGAACGGCATAAACGGATGCAAAAGCTTCAAAAGATTGGCCAAGGCATAAATCAATATCGCTTTGGTGGTTTCCGCTTCTTTGGCTTTTTTTGGCTCGCGAATCTGATTTTTTGCCGCTTCAATGTAGGCATCGCAAAATTCGTGCCAAAAAAATTCGTATAAATCGCGGATGGCGTGGCCAAAATCATATTTATTGATTTTTTTATCGGTGGATTTGATAATTTTTGCCAATCCGGCCAAAATCACCCGATCCGCTTTGGTTAAAGGTGTCGGTTTAACGGTTACCGAATATATATGCTTTCCCTCTCCCAACTGATATAAAACAAATTTTGCCGCGTTCCACATTTTGTTGCAGAATTTTCCACCCGAAACCATCGTATCCTCGTTAAAATGCATATCTTGCGACTCGGTTACCTGCCAGGCCAAGCCAAAACGAGTGGCATCGGTGCCATATTTTTCAATCAACATCATCGGATCAATCCCGGTTCCCAATGATTTTGACATTCGCCGACCGTCTTTTGTCAGAACCATCGCATTGATAATCACATCGCGAAATGGCGCCTTGCCGACAAATTCCAGCGCCGAAAACACCATACGCGATACCCAAATGCTGATAATGTCGCGTCCGGTGGTCAAAATTGAGGTCGGAAAAAATCTTTTAAAATCCGCAGTTAACTTGGGCCAGCCAAATACCGCCAACGGCCACAATGCCGACGAAAACCAAGTGTCAAAAACATCCTCGCTGCGTTTGGGTTCGCATTTCTTCCCTTCCGCGGCGCAAATCGGACATTTTTTTGGCGCGGCTTTTGCCGCAAAGTATTTTTCGGGATAATTTTCGCAAAACCACACCGGCATCCGCTGACCCCACCAAAGCTGGCGGGACAAACACCAGTCGCGCGGCTCTTTTAACCACGCGGAATAGGTCTTTTCCCACCGCTTGGGATGGAATTTAACTTTGCCCGATTTTCCCGCGGCCAACGCAAGCGCGGCCAATTCATCCATTTTCAAAAACCATTGTTTGGAAGGTATCAATTGAATTCCGGCGCCGCAACGCGAGCATTTGGGCGTTTCGTGCGCGTAATCCTCAATTGCGGCCACCAACCCGGCTTGCGACAATTCGTTGACTAATTTTTCGCGCGCCTCAACCGCCTTTAATCCGCGATATGTTTCCGGCGCGCCCCCAGTCATCTTTCCCCGCTCGTCAATCACCGAAATTACCGGCAATTTATGTCTTTGGCCAATCTGCCAATCATTAAGATCGTGCGCGGGCGTTACTTTCACCGCGCCGGTGCCAAAATCAATATGAATGGCGCTATCGCCGATAATCGGTATTTCCCGGCCAATGATCGGCAAAACCGCGGTTTTGCCGATCAAATGCTTGAAGCGCGCGTCTTTGGGGTTTACCGCCACCGCAGTATCGCCAAACATCGTCTCCGGCCGCGTGGTGGCAACCACGATATAACCCTCTTCGCCGGCCAATGGGTATTTCAACCGCCACAGCTTTGACGCTTCCGGAACGGTTTCAACCTCCAAATCCGAAATTGAAGTGCCGCATCGCGGACACCAATTAACCACCCGCTCGCCGCGATAAATCCATCCCTGTTTGAAATAATGAATAAATGCGGTTTCCACCGCGTCAACATAATCCGAATTCATCGTGAATTGCACGCGCGACCAATCGCAAGACGCGCCCATGGCGCGGATTTGATTCAAAATGATATTGCCGTACTGCTCGCGCCATTCCCAGGCCTTTTCAATAAATTTTTCCCGGCCCAAATCAAACCGGCTCACGCCTTCCTTGCGCAATTTCTTTTCCAGCGTGCTTTGCAAACCGATGCCGGCATGATCGGTGCCGGGAATCCAAACCACCGCCTCGCCTTTCATGCGATGATAGCGAACCAGCGTGTCCTGAATTGTGATATTCAACGCGTGCCCCATATGAAGCGTACCGGTAACATTTGGCGGCGGCAAAACCACCGAAAATGTTTTTTTGGCGTTTTTCCGCCCATCGGGATTGAAATACCCTTTCTTTTCCCAATTTTCATAAATCTTCTTTTCCGACTCTTTTGGATTGTAATGCGGTGATAATGTTTCCATAATGCAATTTAAAAATTGAAATCAACAAATCCAAAATAGCACGCAATCCAACAAAAATAAACCCCATCGCCGCTAAACGCAAAAACTATGATTGAGGCGTTTTGGCTTGACCGCCGTCCATTGAAAGCTTGATGATGAATTCGGTTCCCTTTCCCCATCCGGCCGATTCAACCCGGATGGTTCCTCCGTTATTCTTGATCATTTGCGCCGCCAGATACAAGCCGATGCCCTTGCCGTTCACATTGACGCTTTTCGCTTTTTCACCGCGCTCAAAAGTGCGGCCAAACAGGCCTTGCCGGTCTTTTTCATTCATCCCGATGCCGGTATCCGCCACCGAAATAACCAATTTTTGCGAAACCGCGCCCACTGAAACCGTCACTCCGCCTTTCTGGGTATATTTAATGGCATTGTCAATAATATTATAAATCGCTTCTTTAATCCCGCGGGCATCAATGGCGATGGGCGCGATCGACAACGACGGTTTTTTAAAATCCAAATATATTTTCTTGGCCTGCGCGGTCTTTTCCAAATCAACAACCACTTCGCCCACCAACCCGACCGTATCCGTGAAATCCTTGGGAACATCTCCCTTGCCCATTCTGAAATGAGTAACATCCAAAAGATCATTGACGAGATGGATAAGTTTTTGCGCCGCTTCCAGCGACGCGCCAATCTTTTCTTTCGCTTCGGCCGGCACGCGGCCGTAAGCGCCTTCGTTGATCATACTCAAATAACCCTGGATTATCGTGAGCGGACTGCGCAAGTGATGCTGGGTGGAAAGCATAAACTGATTTTCAACCTCCCTTAACCTTTTTAATTGCTCATGGGCGCGTTTTTCGGTTTCGTAAGCTTTCTCTATTTTGGCATAGGATTCCTTGATCTCTTTTGTCTGCTCATTAACTTTATCTTCAAGCTTTTCGGATAATTCCTGCAACTCTTCTTTGGCTTTTTTTTGGATAAAATTGGCCTGAATAATCTTATCGGTGCTCTTATTAAAAAAATAACCACATACAACAATTAAAATAAAAATAGAAACGACTATCAATTCCGAAACCTTGCCATCAATTAAAAAAGAACTGGTAAATATAACAACGGCAAGAACCAAGCTAATTATTGAATACTGAAAAAACAAACAATCATGAAATTGGGATTCGCAATACTGGCAGCGCTTAGTCGGAGAATAATTAAGATTCTTAACCAACCAGCAATTAAAGTTAAGATATTTTAACTTACCTATTTTCCCCTTCTTAAATTTTTTACTTATTTCCATTTTCTTACAATCAAAAATTAAAATATGACAATATATCAACAAATCAAATCCCGGAAAATCTAATTTCTATACATTAAGACATTTATTTTTATACAACACGGATATTTTTCTGCAGAAATTTTCCTCGTGTTCGCGCCGGTCGCGCTCGCAGGGTTGTATAAAAATAAATGTCTTAATGTATATTCTTTTGTTTATTGAAAATTTTTTTAAAAATCGCATACATCGCAGCCGCGGCGCAAGCGCCGACAAAACACGCCAAAAACATCAACAAAGATACCGTTAAAACAAAAATCCATGCAAAATCAACAAATTTTCCAAAATAAAGCAACAAGAACCCAATCAAAAAAAGAACCCCTCCCGCCGCAGAAACAAATTTTAATTCGCTTACCTCTTTTTTAATTGGCTTTACTTTATCTTTGAATATTTTTTTTGAAATCAAAGTATGAAATTGATATGGAATATTAAATCTTATAGCGAAAATAGGTAAAACCCCGCTGGCCATTAAAATACTTGCCGCAAGAACCAACCAATAATTATGTATTAAAAAAGCAATCAGCGTTAAGGTTCCATAAACTCCCTTGGTAAACCTCAAAGAATTATCATAGATCAGGCATTGCTTCATATTTTATTGTATAAAGAAGCGTCTAATTTCATCTGATTCACTATTTTGTGAAAAGTATTAATACGATCGCGCGAACAAATTTCGTCAAGCCCCGTCTTATTGATAAAATATAAATCGGCATCTTCAATGTCTTGCGGTGATTGGCCGGACAAAACCTTAATCAACAAAAAAATTATTCCCTTTATTACCGCGGAACTGCTATCAATGTCGTAAAACACTTTTCCACCATTAAATGAAGAATGAAACCATACTTTCACTTGACAACTTTCAAGAAGCTTATCATCCGTTTTATACCCCGTATCAATTGGCGGCATACTTTGTCCCAATTTTACCAAATAATTATATTTACCAATCCAGCCGTTATCTTTTATGAATTTGAATTCATCAATAATTTTATCTTGCGACTCTTGTATCGTCATAATTGCAAATTTTAAATTATCCGAATATTTTTTTCACTTCTTCCAACGATTCGCACAAGTAATCAATCTCTTCTTTCGTATTGTAAAGCGCCAGCGACGCTCTTGCCGCACCTTCGGCATTATAATGCCGCCACACCGGATGTGTGCAAAATTGACCGGTGCGCACCGCAATCCCTTTCTTATCCAAATAAATGCCCGTATCGTAAGCATGGATTCCGTCCAGCAAAAAAGAAAACACGCAACCCCTGTTATTTGTCGGGCCAAACAGTTTCAACCCTTCTATTTGCGATAATTTTTCCATCCCATAACTAACCAAATCTTTTTCATATTTTTGTATCTTGTCCATTCCGATGCCCGTCAGATAATCAAGCGCCGCGCCCAAACCGACCGCGCCGATGTAATTGGGCGTACCCGCCTCAAATTTGAACGGCAGATCGGCGTAAGTGGTGCCCTCAAAACTGACGCGGTCAATCATATCGCCCCCGCCTTGCCAAGGCGGCATTGCCTTCAACCATTTTTCCTTTCCATACAAAACTCCGGTTCCGGCGGGCGCGTATATTTTGTGCCCCGAAAACGCGTAGAAATCGCAATCAATATCGCGGACATCAACAGCCTGGTGCTGGATCGCCTGGGCGCCGTCAATCAACACGGGAATATCTTTTTCGTGAGCGATGGCCGTGATTTCCTTGATCGGATTGATTGTACCCAAAGAATTGGAAACATGAACCACGGCGACAAGCTTTGTTTTTTCATTGATCAATTTTTTGTATTCGTCCAACAACAATTCGCCCCGCTCATTAAATGGAATAACCCTCAGCTTGGCGCCCTTGCGGTCGCACATCATTTGCCAGGGAACAATATTGGAATGGTGCTCCATCTCCGAAACAATGATTTCATCGCCCGGCTTCACATAGGCCTCGCCAAACGAGAACGCCACCAAGTTTATTGAAGCGGTAATCCCGCTGGTGAATATTATTTCCCGGTCAAATTCGGCATTGATATAATTTTGAACCTTTTTCCGGGCCACTTCATACATTCCGGTCATTTGATCGCTCAAATAATGGATTCCCCGGTGAACATTGCTATTTTGTTCGCGATGAATCTTGTTAATGATATCAATCACCGGCAACGGTTTTTGCGTGGTGGCGCCGTTATCAAAATAAACCAACGGCTTGCCATAAATTTTCTCCCCGAGTATCGGAAAATCATTTCTAATTTTTGCAACATCAAAATCCAGTGTATTATTCATATTTTTCTATTATTAAATAATTTTATACCAAAAAAAGAAATTTATCCACCCCCAAAAAATCCACCTTAAATTAAGGTGGCGATTGATTGGATATTTCATTCCTCTTGGGAAAGCATTATCATTATAATACAGACGGAGAATAAATAATCAAAAAATTATGCCCACACCTAAATTGAAATTCATTTTAGATGAAGAGTATTCGGTGGAAACCGCGCTGCAAATGATAACGGAAAGAGTCAAGTGTAATCGCGTTTATGGCAATGTTCGTTTGGAATATTCTGAATTGACGGCAATAGAAACTTTGATTAAAAGCGGAGAATCAAATTTGGAAAAAGAAAAAAATAGGATTGAGGCCAGAAAAATAATTAAAAAAAATTATCAAGATAAAGGAATTCAAATTCTTTTAAGGGAATCTCTTTCTACCTATCAAAAATCGTGGGATGAAATAAATAAAGATTTTTTTGAAACAATAGTCAGGTTAACCGGTTTTCCTTGGACATACGACGAATATGAGTGCGTCCTTAGTCCCTTTGTAGTTGGTGTAAGTTCTTGGAATGGAAATAAAATAGTTCGGTCTTGCGGAGAAAATTCCTTAACGATGCGAAAAATTACAGCACACGAATTAATCCTTGCCCATATTTTTGATATATTAACAAGAGTATTTGGGGCATACGATTTAACCTCGCGCCAGAAATGGGCGATATCGGAAATTTGTGCGAGTATGGTTACGGGGTCAGACGAAGTTGAAAATAAATTTTGGCCGTGGTCAAAAGTAGAAAATTGCTTCAAATCAATAGATTGCCACAAAGAACTTTATGTATTACGCGATATTTTGAAAAAAGATTATACCGAACAACTGAATTTTAAAAAATTTTTAATAATGGCAATCGCAAAAACGCAGGATTTTATCAAAGAATAATTTGTGGAAAAAGGTGGCGGTTAAAGCCCTCTACCCTTTTCCGCAAATCGGGAAAAGCGCACATTACCAATGGAGGGTGTTAAAATATGCAGACATCTAAAAATGTATGCACACGGAAAAAATTGTCTCGCTATGTGAGTATATATAGTCGCAATCAAATTGTTGCCCTGTATCACTCACTAACCCAAGAAATTGTATTTTGTTCGGCGCAAGATTACGAAAAGCGCTCTCCCACTCTTGTCAATGAGCTTATGGCAAAAAAAATTCTGTTGCCTATGGCTTATGATGAAGATAAGGCGATTACTCGTATTCGCACGAGCATCGGGGACAAACCCCATTTCGCAGTAATGTATTTGTTCTTGACGAATAATTGCAATCTTGGGTGCAGGTATTGCTTCGTTGAAGGCGCAAAACAAGAATGCGAACGCCCATCAGCGATGACTGTGCAAACCGCCAAAAATGCGGTTGATAAATTCGGTAAAGCAATTCAAGAAAATTCTCGCATAAACGAAGACGGAACGCCTTTGATTCTTTTCTTTGGCGGAGAACCTTTAATGAACTTTAACACTTTAAAAGAAACCGCCGGCTATATTGAGCAGAAGAAAAACGAGGGCGGATTGCCACAAAATACCAAATTGATTTTGGTAACAAACGGAACACTATTGACGAACGAAATTGTAAATTTCATTACCAAAAAAGGAATTGAGGTTTCGGTTTCCATTGACGGGCCGAAAGAAATCCACGATTTCAATCGGAGGTATAAAAATGGCAAAGGATCTTTCCAGGGCGCGTATGACGGAATCAAAATGCTTCGCAACGCTGGTGTAAAAGCATGCCCCTCCTGCACAATAACGGATGTCAATGTGGAAAGGATGTCGGAGATAATCAAGCGGTTCATAGAAGAATTTGGTTGCAAGGCGGCCAGTATGAGCTATTTAATGAATACGCCTGCCAATAATGCCTACTCCGATGAGGAATATATTGAGAAGTATGCCCAAAATCTTATAGCATGCTTTAAGATATGCAGAGAAAAGGGAGTATTTGAGGATCGGATGATGAGAAGAGTTTTACCCTTTGTTTCTAAAACCTTGCACATTAAAGATTGTGATGGTTGCGGATTCCAAATGGTAATTACACCTGACGGAAAAGTTGGCCCTTGCCAAGCGTTCGCGGCAACGAAAAAGTATTTCACAGGGGATGTCAATGGCCCAGAATACAATCCGCACAAAGACGAAACATTTTACGAATGGTACAGCAGAACGCCATTCAATATGGAAAAATGTCAAACCTGTGCCTTTTTGGGAAATTGCGGAGGAGGGTGTGCGTATAGCGCAAGCGTAAAGCATGGAAATATCTGGCAACAAGACGAGCTGTTCTGCCGATTCGTGAAAATCATCACGGAATGGCTGATATGGGATTTGTATGAGAGTATGGCCTCTACCTAAGAGGTCTCTTTTTTTGTATTCGGTGGCGGTTTTTAGCTATAAGCCATGGGTTTGGCTGAATTGATCGGCAATTCAATGATAAATTGAGAGCCCTTGCCCAAACCTTGCGATTCAACGCGGATCGTGCCGCCGTTGTTGATTATCATTTGCGCCGCCAAGTACAAACCGATGCCTTTGCCGTTCACATTGGCAGTTTTGGCTTTTTCTCCCCGTTCAAAGGTGCGGCCAAACAATCCCTGGCGATCTTTTTCATCCATACCGATTCCCGTATCGGCAACCGATATACGCAATTTATTCGTCGCCGCGCCAACGGCAACGGTTACCCCGCCTTCTTGCGTATATTTGATCGCATTGTCAATGATATTGTAAATCGCTTCTCTGATTCCGCGAGAATCAATGGCAACTTCGGCAATCGGCGTTTCCGGTTTTTTAAAACGCAAATATATTTTTTTGGACAGTGCCGAATTTTCCAAATCGGCCGCCACGCCGCCAATCAAATTGACAATATCGGTCAGCTCCTTAACGGTCGTGTCTTTGTTCATTTGAAAATGCGCCACATCCAGCAAATCATTAACCAAACGAATCAGTTTTTGCGTTTCTCCCAACGACGCATCAATTTTTTCCTTGGCTTTGGCGGATATTTTGCCATAATCGCCCTCGCCGATCATACTCAAATATCCCTGAATCACCGACAGCGGACTGCGCAAATGATGCTGGGTGGAAAGCAAAATTTGCGTCTTGGCCGCATCCAGCCGCTTCAACTCCCCCGCCAACTTCTCCGCCTCCCGCCGCAAAACCCTCTCCCGCCCCGCCATCGCTTCCGCATCTTCTCTTAAAACTCTTTCTTCGGCGGCTATTTTTTCAGCGAATTCCCTCCTTTCATTTTCTTTATGCGCGACTTCAATCAAATAATAACCAAATATACAAAATAGGACAAAAACCACCCCTGTAAGTATTTTCAAGGTTATTGTTGGCATTGAAAATGGAACCGCCAGAAGTACAAATCCCATAAAAATCACTAAAAGTTCAGTAAGAATAACCTTGGTATTGAATAAGTGATATTTTGTAATCGCAAGTGTCAATATAAGGACGCAAAAAACAGCGAATAAGTAAGTAAAAGGAGGGATATCAATGCCATAAGCCGGTAAAAATGCTAAGGAGCTTAAATTTAAAATCATAAAAGCCACCAATATATAATTTGCTTGAGCTTTTTCAATTCCTGTCGTCCTTTTACGATATGAAAGAATAGTATTAAAAAACATCGCGATATACGCCACGAAATAGACAAGAAATAAATTGTGAAATATTTTTGCTTGAGAATGAACTCCCCACGGATATTGATACACCCCATCAATAAAATAATTTGTTTGAGTTAAAACAAGGAAAATAAAAGATAAAATATAACCAAACGCAAGTATTTTTTTTCGGCTTATTTTGGCCACTGTCAAACCAAAATAATAAATGGTAATCGGTATAAAAACAACGCCAGCATACGCGAATCTATCAAAAAAAACTTGCCGATTGACTTCTTTACTTAAAAGCATAAAAGTGGTCGCAAACAGCCAAATTGAAATACAAACGATTGCGCGAAAAAGCGCCTTGTTCACGTTTGATTTCTTATTATTCAATAGAACGATTATGCCAAGCCACAAAGCGGATATTCCGCTGACAAGAGGAATAAAAATGTACACCACGTTAAACATTGTTTTCAAAATTATTGACTGGCAATCGTTTTCCAAACGAAGTGAAAGCGGCATGATGAAAACCATATTTTCTACCCCATTCTTTTGTTGTTTCAATAAACTGCTTATTGATATTACCAACATGATGACTCTTGTCTTCCTCCATGGCAAGCATCGCGGTTTCCGTCAAGCAAGCGAATGTGCTTCCTTTCGGCGGACCCATGGGAAACTTCAAATCAATACCGCCAATATCAACATAATCCCCGTCAATCCGCACAATGTCCGGCCGTTGTGCAACAACTGCGCGCCCAAGATTCATCGGCTGAGCAATATCATAAATCACGGCATTTTTTTTCAAATCAACACTCCTTAATAAATATGAAGGATGCGATGTCGCGGTTATTACAAAATCGGCGTCAGAAATCGTTTTTACATCCGTTGAAATAGTTAGAATACATTGCCCCAATCCCTCGCTTACCATCCTTTTTTTAATCAACTCAATTTTTTCGGGAATACTTTCAACAAGTATCAATCGGAATCCTTTTTGCGCCAAAAAAACGCACAGCTCACGACCGATCAAACCATAAGCGCCCACAACCGCAACCTTGCTGCAAACAGGAACAAAATTAAATTCTTGAATAATTTTCTCAATTCCCTGCTGGGCAATTGCCACGGTAAAAGTATCTCCATGGGTTACCGCAAGATTCATTCCGGGCTGTTTTGTAACCCACTCCCCGCCATCAGTAACGGAAGTAGTCAGCGACCCAAGACCGATAACATCAATTTTTAGTTTATTTTGTGCATAAATAATCGCATCTAAAACTCTTTTTCTCACTTTTCCAATCGGCAAAGACATCATTTGCCGACCATTCAACAATACGGCAATAATATATCCTTCAACCTCTTTTCCGGCTCTTTCAAACTTAAAATTAGAACATACCGTAAATCCCGCTCTTCCATGCAATAATTCCATGATCGCATCAACCAAAAATCCCGGAACCCAACGCGCAAACCAAAAACGCCTCATTACATCAGAATTCTCTCTCGGATGTATTAAAAAAGCAAATTTTTTCATAAATAATAGTTATTTCAATTACCTACCAAGATATTTATCATCTGGCGGACCAGCGGCAGATTTTCAATAATCGCCCAAATAAAGATCACGAAAAATCCGATAATTAAAATTGCATCAATCAATTTGCTCATATTATTACATTTTCCCGCAAATACAAATAAGAATCAATAGCTTCGTAGCTTTGCTCAAAAATCAAACCAATACAAAAATAAATATCCCAATTCAAAACAAAACCCCTTAAAAATAGCTTCTGTCCCGCCCCACTGCCAAAAAAAAGAGCAAGAATTATCCTTGCCCTGTCTGCCAAATTAATTTCACTCAACCGTGGTAATGACTTGCTCTCTTCCCTGCCCGCCGGTTTTTCTTTTTAACTGATGTTACGCAAGCGCCTGAGCTTGAAGCTGGCGCAGTTCTTTAAAACTTGCTTGCAGCGCTTTGATATACAGTCGGCTTTTTAAAGCGAAATGGTTGCAATCGATTTCCATTTTCAGTTT
>Ga0172381_10006603_pt1 | contig 11588 bp, 5 predicted proteins | sample Leawel6488metaG_FD_119754 | JGI IMG/M metagenome (GOLD analysis project Ga0172381, IMG submission 119754) | Leachate microbial communities from a municipal landfill in Southern Ontario, Canada - Leachate well 64-88 metaG | ecosystem: Engineered > Solid waste > Landfill > Unclassified | place... | reverse complement strand
GTTCGCGGTTGGCAATGAGGGGGCTGAGACCCAGATCTTGGCGACGGAAACTGCCAAAGTAATCGCCTGGTATGGGCCGCTGATTACAGATCAGATGAACATGCATCGCTGGGGCATCACCAAAATCGGGGCGCTCTCGGCGTTGCAAGAATCCACTGAGAACTACGTTGTGCCCGTGGACGTGGCCTACGTCGCCGAGGAGTCTTGGACCCTGCAGGTGGACGCGCCCCGTCTCAAACGAATCGTTTTTAATACGGACGCCCTGCTCGCAGATTTGTGACCCGTGCGGCAGCCGTTTTACCGGGAGGTAGATGATGACGACCATCGTGAAACCGCAAGTCCTGGTCTTCCAGGAATTCAGTCTGGTCCCGTCCGAGATCACGCAGCCGCTGCGGGCACACATCGCTGGCCCCAATGCAGACTTGCACCGATACACCGACGCGGACGAGAAGCCGTTGATTAACGTCGGCGCTTACGACTATCTGACAGACACGGCGTACTCGTGGCCCGGCCGGGCCGCCGGCTCCATCGTGGATCAGGGCTACACCAAGGTCTACATGGACGACGCCTATCTGCTGTACTACCAGGACCTCATCGGAGACTTCTCCGGAGGTCGTGGCACAATCACAGTCGTTGCCGGCCGCAAGAACTGGGTTCGATCCAGCACAGTTTCGTTCAAGGCCAACGGCACGGCGTATCCGCGAGACGGCCTGCTCTACGACCGCGACGTAGCCATTGGTGATATCGCCTACATTCGTGGCATCGACCCCACCGTGCCCGGTGGCTGCGGAGAGGTGGAGCTCTGGACGAAAGTCCGAGATTTCGCTGCCGACGAGGTGGCTGCTGTGGTCAGCGGCTGCCAGGAAGACGTCAGCAACCAGGCTGCCACGCTCGCTGCGACTACCATCGCGCAGACCGCCGGCCCCAACAACTGCATCACGGCTACTGCCAACGGCGCAGCCTACGACGGGCTTGCCGACGGCTACGTCACGGAGACGTATACGATCACCGTGGTCCGCTCCGGCATTGCCGGCTGCCTGGCTGCTCGCTTGCGAGTAGTCAGCGCCAGTGGCACGGACAACGAAGATGAGGTGGTTCCGGCCGCTTTCGGCTCGCCCACCGCGATTGGAGCCCGAGGCCTTACGGTCACTTTCGAAAGTGGGAGCGGCAGCAGCTGCTCTTCGGCCGCCGCCGAGGACGAGGTCGTGCCGACCCAGCTCATTGTCGGGCAGGTGTGGCGGGTCGTGGTGACCCAGGCCTTCACGCCGGCCTGCTGCGAGGCGGGTGGCACCTACACGGGCGCCCAGGATGACGTGTACATCGTCACCGTGACCAAGGGCGGCACCTTTGCCGACCTGCCCGAAGTCACCGTTTCCACGGTCCGGGGCCTGGATTACTCCGGCCCGACAATCGTCTCCGGCGTGGATACGGCCATTCCGATCGGAACGCATGGTGTGACGATCTCGTTCCGCGATTGCCCGGATCTGAGCCTGTCCAGCGGCTCTTCGGTGTCGCTGGCCGGTACCAATCCTGCCGGACTTCGCACGGGGGACAAATTCTACGTCACCGTGCTGACCGCCCTGGACGGTGCCATCCAGACGCTCATTCTCGACCATGATGTTCCGGCCTGCATCCGTGGAACTGCCGACCTGGACCTGAAGTTGTTTATCCCGCGCGACGCGTTGCTCATCACCGAGAACCGACTGCCGAGCCCGCCCAATGTCAACTGGGAACAGGCTTCCACGCAGATCGAGATCAAGGCGGGCATCACCGTTTACGACACGGAGTGGACATCCGCCGGCGTACCGCTGCCCCTGCCCGTGCAAAGCGGCACGCTGTTCATTCACTACCGCGAGGGCCTGACCGCGCTGACTACCGAAGTCGGTGCGATCAATGACGTCGCGGACATCGACGAGATCCCCGGACCGCTGGATCCTGACAACCCGCTGAAGTATGGCGTGTTCAAGGCCCTGCAGAACTCCAACGGCACGTATGTCAAATACACAGCCGTGGCTGATGCCACTGACCTGGACGAGTGGGTCAACGTGCTGGAACTGATCAGCGGCCGCGACGACATCTACAATCTGGTGCCACTGACCACGACCCGGGCCGTCTGGGACCTGTGGGAAGCGCACGTGAATGACGCGTCGTCCGCGGAGAGTGGCAACTGGAAGGCCATGTTCATCAATGTGCAGTCCGAAGCCACCCGCATGGTCGTGGGCGAAAGCACCCCGGCCGAGCAGCTGCTACACCCCACCTCGACGGATGGTGGCGTCGTGCTGGCCACATTGGAAGACGACCCGAGCGCCGTCGGCCTGCAGTACACGCTGTTGTCCGTGCCCGCCAACAACGCCAACTTCCTCACGTATGGCGTACAGGCTGGCGATACGGTCCGGTTCCTGTACACCACGGACGCCTGGGGCGACGAGGCTTACACGACCTTCACCGTTGATACGGTGCTGAGCGAGACCTCGTTGCTGCTGCTCAGCGGCCACTCTGCAGCTGTTAACGTGGCCCAGCGAATCGAGATCTGGCACACGCAGTCCAAATCGGAGCTGGTAGCCGGCGTCAAGCAAGTGGCCCAGTCCTTCGCGAATCGTCGCGTTGTGGCCGTCTGGCCCGACTACGTGGGCGTGGGTGGCCTGACAGTCCCCGGCTACTTCCTGTGCGCCGCCCTGGCGGGCCTGGCCTCCGGGGTCTCGCCGCACCAGCCGCTGACCAACATCTCGGTTTCGGGCTTCGACGACGCTGCCGCACGGACCATCGACATCTTCAGCGATTCCCAGCTGGACGACATGGACGACGGCGGTGTCTGGATCGTGCAGGAGGACAAGAACGGACTGGTCTACACGCGGCACGCATTGACGACCGACGTCACCGATGTGAACCGCTGGGAGGAGTCGATCCGCCGCAACGTGGACGCCATCTCCTACCTGTTCCTGGCCCGCCTGTCCCCGTACATCGGCCGTACCAACGTAACGCCGAGCATGCTGGACCGGCTGGAGTTCGAGTGCAAACAGGCCTTCGAATTCCTCAAGACCAGCGGCTACACCCAAGAGCTGGGTGGGCAGTTGATCACGGGGGCCCTGCAGACCGGATACCCGCGCGTGCATCCGCTGCTTGCAGACCGGATCCAGATCGTGCTGGACATCACCGTGCCGGCTCCCTTGAACAATATTGAGCTCACGCTCGTGGTTTAAGCCTGCCTTGTGCTTCACATTGACCTATACGGCTGCCGCCTTCGGGCGGCAGCTGCAAACTTTCGGAGGTACTCCGCATGTCATCTGTTTTCGCATCCCCGCAAACCTACAACGGCGGATTTCGGGCGGATAAGTTGAAGCTGCAAATCGCAGGAACTGACGTGGCTGGGATGCTTTTCCAGAATGTGCAGTTCTCGTTCACGCAGCAGATCACGATGCTGTACGAAATTGGCTCCAGCTTCGTCTACTACGTCGGCGGCCGCGCGCAGGGCACTGCCACGATCGCTTTCGTGGTGGGGCCGGGCCAGGCGCAATCCCAGCTCTTGCAGAACTACGGCGACCTTTGCAACCCCAAGAATATCGGGTTCAAAGCCGACGCCGGGTGCGAAGGGCGTACAGCCGGGGGAATCAATTACACGCTGATTTCCGCAGTGTTGACGACCGTAGCGGGTTCCGTGAACTCCAACGACCTGGTGATCAATCAGCAGCTGCAGTTCATGTTCATCGACCTGCAGTATTGATTTTGCTGCTTGCCGAGGCCGGAATGGTGCGGTAACCTAACGAAGGCTGCCGCACCAGCGGCAATGTTGCGGTACTCTTACCGGTCCCGGGGAGCTGCTATGGATCCTTCTGCTGTTGCTGCACAGGTTCGACAAGCTCAGCAGAGGGCCCAAGAGGGCCCTTACGGCCAAGGTAACTACACCCAAGCCCGTCCAGCCGCGGACCCCCAGTTCCAGGCTGCTCTTGACGGGCTTAATTTTCATCACACCACGCAGCTGGTGCAGGGCGTTATTACCGACGTAGCCGTAATCGCCAATTGCTACCGCGTGCAGCTGGAGAAAATGCGGTCGCCAATCACGGCCACGTTGGGTACTTTCAGTACGCACGGCGCCACGGGGGTTTGCGATCTCACCACGCTACCTGTCGGGACCTGGGTAATCGTGGCTGTGCACCCGGCCTCTTATTACGGCATCATCATTGGCACGATGCCGTTTCCACGGCGGGCATCCAACCAGGGGCTGGCTGAGCAGCTTTTTCATACGTCTCGCAGCCGCGTGGACGAGGCCCACAAAAAGCCGCTGAAACTGGGCGGCGGGCACGGTAGCGTCACGGACTGGTCCGAGCGTCGCCCCTTTGACGCCACGAGCGCGGGCGAAACCGGCTGGATCGCTGAGACAGGCATGCGGATCTTTATGGACCCGTTCATAGCCATGCTCGGGTTGGACGAGGCCACAAGTATTACGGCATTCTGGCACGACCAGCTACTGCGCATTGCCGCCTACAACCTGCGGATGTTCACAGCAGGCTACGAGCGTGAAGGCCTTGACGACGGCAACGAGTACAACGACTGGTCCGGCTACACGCCATACCCGTGGGAGCAGTTGGGCCTGTTCGAGCGGGGCGACCCCCGCAAGGAAAACTCGCCGGAGTCCTGGCAGGGCACAGAGCCCGCCTACGGGCCTTGGGAGCCCCAGGAAGACGACACCAGGGCCTGGCATCGTGAGACTCACTACCATGGCTATCTTGGCCAAGGCGGCAAGCGAACGCTCTGTACGCGGCCGGCCGAGGGCGAGCGGGCCCGTTTTGGCACTTCGCAGCTGTTCCCCGGCCTTTTCGACGAAACCGTGTTGCTGGACGGTCGCTATCTGCTCGCCAGCGCCAAGGGCATCTCGATCGCAAAGCGCCCCGCAATCATCGTGCCGCAGCGAAAAGCCCTGCCCGAACAGCCAGGTGAGAACGCTGACAGCGAGCAGAATTACAAGTTCTCGGGGCAGGCCGGCGAGGGGCCCGACCATGAAATTGCCAGCAGCCTCGAGGTGGAGGGCGACAACAAGGAGTTGACGCGAGCTGCAGGGCTCTTGGATCTGCATGCCTATCTGTTTAACTACGCTGCCTTCCACGGCCACTGGTGGCATGGCAGGGACTGGCAGTGCCCGGAGCAGTCGGAGCTCGAGTATCTGGGCGGCATCGCTTATGACGTACCGGAATTCACTACGTTGGCCGGCTCCATGTTTTTGGAGGCCCCGGAGGCCAAACAAGTCAAAATCGACCATCGTTACGAGGATGTGGACATCTGGCCGAACCAGTGTGGCATCGATTTCCTGGAGGATGGTGGCGTTGTGCTCTATGACGGGTTCGGCAGTGAGATCCGCATGACTGCCGGCTCCGTGACGATCTCGGCGCCGGGCGACGTGTGGCTCAAATCGGGTCGTACGGCCAATATCTGGGGCGGTGATGACGTGGTGATTCGTGCCAAAGCCTCCTGCGATATCTCAGCCTCCGAACACGACGTCCGCATCAAAGCAGAGCAGAATATGCAGCTGCTGTCCGGCAACGGCGGGAAGGGTGGCACCCTGCTGGAGTCCAAAGGGGCTCGAGCCTTCGAGTTTGAGGGCAAAACCGGTGAAGATGTGGTATCTGGCGGCATTATGCTGCGAGCCACGCAGGCGGATGTGGCGGCTTGGGGTGCTGCTGTGTACCTGCGGACCGGTGGTGACAGCATCTCGCCCGGCCCGATCGTATTGGACTGCGCCAAGGGCACTGCACCGCTGGTGACGCATGCTGCCACGCAGCAGCATTACGTTGGCGGGCAGTTTTACCTGCATTACGGGGTCAACGGGGAGATTCGCAAATCCGCAATGCTTTCAGAGAGCTACAACGCGTTTCCAGGCTCGTTTTTTGCGGACGGTTACGGGGCATTTGCCAAAACAGTGGTCGTTGATGGCAGCGTGCTTTGCACAAGCGGCCATATTGCCACGTCGCAAGCCAGTGGCAACCCGTATGTGAGCTCCGTAAAAAACGCCTCGCAGGCTGCAGCCAACGTGCGGCAGGGGCAGAACCTTGTCAGTACTGACCTTCCGCAGGGTACGGGCAAGCCACAGTACACAGACGTGCTCAAAACAGCCTTCTATGACGCCCAAAAGGCCGGTAATGACAGCGTGATCAAGTTTGCCGCCTTCGAATTTCGTGACAAGACCCAGTACGGCACAGAAGGTTTCCGACTGTTCGAAGACCGGTGGCAGCTGCAGAGCCGCTTGGCTCAGCAAGAGACGGCCATGTGGGCTGAAAAGCGTGTTTCGTCGCAAAACGGCGACACATTTCCGTATCCTGGCCGCGAATTTTACGAGGGCGGTGATTCTGGAGAAGCCGCTTACTTCCAGCTCTCGGCGGATCTGGTAAATCTGGCCGAAAAACAAGACAAGCCGCGCGCCAGCGGAGGTGGCGATGATCGCAGCTTGGCGGACGCTTACAAAACCCCGACAATCAAGGAGGGGACAGCCAAACCCCTGCTTTACTACACAGTGATCAGATAGGAGCACCAAATGTCTTCCGACGCCCCCAAAAGACCGAGTTTTACCAAGCAGCCCGTGCCTATGCCGCCGCCGGCAGCCGCAGGCATCCCGGTAAACCCAGCCCCAGGCGGCCAGGGCACGTTACCCTGGCGCCCAAACGACGTGATTCTCACAGACTGGAGCAAACAGCAGCTACAAAAGCTGGGCTGGAAGGAAGGCGATGCCATTCCGCCCAATTTCAACAAGCAGCTAGCCGCTGCGCAGCACACATACCGGCAGGACCTGGAAGCAGCCAGGTTGAAGCTCATCGAGGACGGCAAAGCCGCCGGCGGCCGTGTGCAGATCAAGCGTGTCATCGATATTGCGGACCTCCCGGACGCCGAACAGCAGAAATTGCGACAGGTCCTGGCCGATTACCAGCAGACTGCGAGGCAGGAGGCCGCCGTAGCCGCCGCCCAGGCCGCGCGGGAGGCTCGCGTGGTGCAAAACGCCGACCCCAGCGTGCAGGCGGCGCACCGAGCAGCGATGGCCACTGAGGAGCAAGGCATCCAATTCGCCACGCCTGCAGCCCTGCAGCAGCTGCGTGCGGGCGGTCCCCCGCATCCCGACATGCCCGAGGTTGTGTTGCAGCATGCAGCTGCCAATTTGCCGCCGCAGCTGCAGCCTCCTGACGGCTTCCAGGTCGGCGGGGCCCAGAACATAGCCCCATTCATCACGAACACCCAGCCACCGCAGGCCCCGCCCCAACCGGAGCCACCGCCCGCTACCATGGACCCAGCCACTATAGCGGGGGGTATTCCTGAGATTCACAACTGCCCGCGCTGCATGTGGGACCTGAAACAACCGTTTACCGTGGAGCCCACGGAAGCGGACAAGCAGCTCTTCGTTGCCGCCATACTCGGCGCCCAGCGGTTTATCAAAACCATCTCGGTTATGGGTGGCAACCTGCAGATCACCTACCGCAGCCTGCTATCTACGGAGACGGACCTGGTATTCCGGCAGCTGGCCTATGACATGCGGCAAAATCGCCTGACTGACGACGCCTCCTACTTCATGCTGCTGCAGACGTATCGGTTGCTCATGTCTGTGGCCAGCATCCAGGACGGTATCGGTCGTGTACTTGTGGAAATCCCGCCCGCGGCCGAGCTGGGAATCGATGACTTGGAGGGTGAGCCCACAATCCTGCGGAAACTGAATAACTGGTTCAATGAGAACGTGGCTCCGATGGAGTCGACGCGGCGGATTATTGTGCAACATCAGCACGCGTTCCAGCGGCTGGTGGAAGCTCTGGAGGTGATGACGGCTGAAGCGGATTTTTGGACAGGGATCCGACCGCGCACCTGATGGTTCAGGCAGCGGTGACGGGTGCCCTGGATTTCACCCGGACGGATCCCAAATCACGCCGATGGTGGCAGCAGCTCCGCTGGGTGCTGCTGACACTGCACAATAAAACGAAGCTGGAGTATTACCAGGCCCAGCACCGGCATTGGGTGACCGAGTTTGCCAATTCGTCTTTGGATAATGGGAGTTTCTCGGCCACCAAAGCCGCCGCCGACGACTATTTGAACCGGATTACGAAGCTGCTACTGCCCTGGGAGAGCGACAACCTCCAACAGTCCGGTGGCGCCGAGAACCTGGTCAACGAGTTCCGAGAGATGTACGGCTACCCGGGCGACCCCCGTTACGAGCAGATGTTGCAAGAAACCCTGGCCGCCTTTAAGCAGCTTAGCGAGCAATAACACAATGCCAGATCCCAACTCCATCAACCCGTTCGGTGCTGCAAACCCGATGTACGGCAATGCCGCGCCGCCCCCATTCTTCACGCAGTTCAACGTGCAGACACCGGGTGGGCCGATGGGGCAAATGATGCTACAGATGCTGCTGCCGTCACTGATGGGCGCCGCGGGCATGGATCGGAACGCGATCCCGGCCCAGTTCATGCCAACCCAGAACCTGTACGACCAGCTCTATAGCCAGCGGTACTGGGCCGGCCAGCAGCAGGCCATGACGCAGGCTACCCATAACGATGCCGTGGCAATGCACCGGTCGCTGATGGGGATCCAACGGGCCATGACCGGCCGCACACCCACGTTACCACAGCAGCAGCAGCTGCAGGGGATGGCACAGGCGATCAGCGGGTCGCTGCCGATGGCGACGATGATGTTCGGCCCCGAGACCATCGACATGCTGATGGGGCCCCAGGGCAGCAACGTGGCCATGGCACAGGCCATATTCCAAGGTGCCCGTATGTCTCGGGACCCTCGGACCGGCGGCATGGGCATGTCCGGGGCTACGGCAGGGCAACTGGCCACGGAGGTTTACGGGCAACTCTATGGGCCCGGCGCTGACATGCGACAGCTTCGCGGGCTGCGTGCCGGGCAAGCCGGTGCATTGTACGAGCAGCTGCAGATGCGGGGTATGGCCGGCCCCAGCCTCGGCTCACTGCCGCCCAGTATGCAGGCGGAGGCCGTGGCAAATACCACGTTTGCGGAAGGCACTCGCCGCCGTGTTACAGAGGCCTACCTCCAGAACCAGGGGCTGGCCATCAACGAAACCAATATGCAACAGGCCCGCCGGGATATCTTCGGCGAGGGTGGTACGCATGCTGCCATGATGACGGACCCGCAACGGGCCATGGAGATGCCTGGGGCCCGCGAGATGCTTACGGCAGCCCAGGGGCAGCAAGTCTCGCGACGGCTGACGAATATGGCCGGGGCCGTAACCGCCATGCGGGACATTTTTGGGGACATGGGCAACCCAAACGCACCCATGCGGGAGATCCTGACGGGGCTGGAGGCCCTTACGCAGGGGGGTTTGGCCAACATGTCCCCCGCACAGATGGAGCAGATGGTGCGTACCACGCGCAATCTGGCCCAGGTCAGCGGGCTCGGTATTCAGGGTGTGCTGGGGCTGCAGGCCCAGAACGCAGCAGCCGCCGACCAGCTTGGTATGGACCGCAGCTTGGCGGCCCAGGCCACGCAGCAAACAGCCGCTTACGCCATAGCCGCTCGGGAGACCCAGCGGCTTGACTTGCCGGCCTATGGAAAACTCTCTGCCGAGGAGGCCACACTGCTCAATAACCAGCTGCAGGTGGGCGCAGCTAACTCGATCGTGGCCAACCAGATGGGGGCAGCTGTACGTATGCAGGATGAAGGCATGCTATCGCAGGGCTCTGACGCCTGGCGGCTGGCAGAGGCTGTGCGGCAGCGGCAAACCGAATGGACCGACTCGCAAGGCCAGGTGCGGTCCGTGGCCATGACAGGGATGGAGTTCACACAGCTGATGAAGACCGGCGGGGCCACGGCAGATATCACAACCGCTGTACTGCGTGACCGGTACGGCAACCAGGAATACATTCGAGATTACGAACTGGGCACCCCCGCGAGGCAGCTGCAGGGGCGCACTGACATTCAGCGATTCGCACAGGCTGCCTACAACGACGCGATCACGGCCACGATTTCGCAGCAGGAGGGTGTGCGGACCACGCTGGATTCGCTGGGCCTCAACGCACAGGCCCGGCAGGCCCTCACGCGCGGAGCTTCTCAGCGTGCCGTACAGCAGTTCCTGGCCTTGGATGCCGAAACCATCTCTGATAAGGACAAGCGGCGTGTGGCTATGGCCAAAATCGCCGAGGACTCCATGGTTGCCCAAATGCGGGCGATGGGCGGGTCTGACGCGGATGTTGCAGCATTCCGGCAAGGGCTGGGCACCAGGGACGCGCAGGGCACGACACAAGCCACGCGGGCTATGGGTTTGCAGATGTCTGCCAACCTCAATACGCTGATCCGCACGAACGCCAACATGGCAGGCTACAAGAGCGAAATCGGCCTCTGGCAGCAGCAGAATGTGCACACACTGTCCCAGCAGGCAGCCCAGATGGAGGAAGCGCGTACGACAGGGGCCATGCAGGGTGCCATGTCGGTATACGGCCGCACGGGTCCCGTGACCCGGTTCCTGGAGGCTATGCAGTCAGACCCCAGCCAGTTGACCACGGGCAAACTCTTTGAGAAGGTGTTCGGCTTCCAGTCGGAAGTGAACCTTACCGGGACGCCGTTGGAAAGCGCTCACAAGGCACTGCAGCGGTACCAGGGAGCTGAACGGTACACAGAAGCGGCCCTAATGGCCGGCGAGCGGGAGGCGGAGCTTGCCCGCCGGAGCAGCATGTCCCTGACCGAGTATCGCGACAAGATGGGTCGGGATACGCAATTCAAGCAGTCACAGCAAGCCGCCGATACCGCGCTGGGGGCTGACACGGCATTTATGACGGCGGCCCGGCAACGAATACAGCCGCGTGTGGGCATGCTGACGGCCCGCGGCGTTGCGGAGCGGGACCTCTACACGGCGATATCCCGGGGGATAGCTGAGGGCGGGAGTGCGGCAGAAGCCGCCCAGCAGGCCATCAGTGCTGCGGTAGGCGCGCCTCTGGGGGCTGCAGGGGCTGTGGACGCAGCACATTGGGATACGCTGCTCAAGCGATCTGCGAACGCCGAAGAATATGCGAGACTGCAAGAGCTGCAGCAGATGTCGCAGAGCCTGACGCTGGCGCGTACGGAAACCGGTAAGGACTTGCTGGCAAGGACGGGCCTGGCGATGGGTATTGAGGTGGGGCGTGAAGAGATCACTGCACTGTCGGAGTTGGGTGAGCGGGCGGAAAAGGCGGGTGTAACCGCCCGCATGACAGAAACGACCAAGGATCGGGACGCGGCAGCGGAGGCCGCGGCCGGGTTCCTGGAAAATACCCGCGGCACGATGCGAGCTATTCAAGAAAGTGCCGACGATATGATGCAGCTGGGCCGCGAGGGCGGCGAGGCGACACGGAACATACAAACGAACCTGCAGGCACTGGACATGCTGGCTGCAGAGGCCTCGTCGGCAGGCGCCCCGCTGACGGCGGCAGACCTGCTGGCCGGCAAAGGTACGCCAGAGCAGCAGGCTAAAGCCCAACAGCTTGCGAGGACTATTCGCCAGGATCTGGACAAGGTGAGCACAATCAAAGGGGACAACCGGATGCCCGGCACACAGCCCGGTGTCACCCCCTTGGGCAGCGGCGAGCAGCAGGCAGCTATAGACTATGCCGCGTTTCTACGTGGCGAGG
>Ga0172381_10006602_pt1 | contig 11588 bp, 18 predicted proteins | sample Leawel6488metaG_FD_119754 | JGI IMG/M metagenome (GOLD analysis project Ga0172381, IMG submission 119754) | Leachate microbial communities from a municipal landfill in Southern Ontario, Canada - Leachate well 64-88 metaG | ecosystem: Engineered > Solid waste > Landfill > Unclassified | place... | reverse complement strand
TGGTCTGATGGAACAGTTGAGTGCGAACAGCTAGTTGCTTCTACAAATGGCGCGGCATCATCTTGGAGTATGCCTAATTATGGAACGGCATACCAATTCAACGCAGCGCTTGCTCCAATCCTGTGCCTAGGTAACTCAGCGGCTGGTTCTGGGACAAATATAAATTGTGTTTTTGCTACGGCAGTTGCAGCATCAGTTGCGTGGGGCGCGTTAGTCGGGCATACGGGAAATTATTACCCGGGAGTCATCAACTGTGTTCTACGGGCGAAGGGTAGATGGAAATAAGGAGACGGGTATATGAATTTTCTAGCAATAGAACCTACTGAACGGTTCTGTGATGATGCTGATATAGTCCAAGGCTACATGAAGGATTTAGATGATAAACGAATCATATTCTTCTACGGAACTATGTCCTTCATTGATATTATCTCTGATGGCTTTTTCTTCAAGCTATCACCCGAATGGGATCCCTCTGTGAAGCTCCATGCTGGATTCTTGTTCCAGGCCGATATAGCTTGGAAGCTAATTCAGCCGTATCTGAATACAGATAAAAAGATTATCTTAGCGGGGCACAGCCTTGGTGGCGCTATAGCCACTATTTTGGCATATCGTATTTCATCTGCTAGACTCATAACGCTTGCTGCTCCATCCTGCGTGGGAGATAAAAAGTTCAAAGAAGAATTCTCCAAGAGGGGGATCCAAGCGGAGAATTACTGCTATGGAGTTGATGTAGTTCCTAGGATCCACTGGATATCCTGGATAGTGGGATTAGTGCAGGTAGTGAAACCAACTATCATAAAAGAAAATGTATTCTATAGAGACCACGTAACATATTATCAAAAGAATGATATAGGGGGTATTTGAAATGGACAAAGACAATGAGATCTTTGAAAGGCTCGGGCGCATAGACGGAAATCTAGATGAGATTAAAAATATAGTCATGCGGACTGAGGAACGGAACAATAAGGAGCATGATGAAATTCGAGCTGAGATAGCTCTCCGTGCCCTTAAGGTAGATGTGGATAATCTTGGTGCCACACTCCGTAAGCATGATTACCGCCTGAGCACCATAGAGGAAAAGCCAGATAAGGATTTAGCTAGTAAGACTCGCGGGGCACTTAAATGGTTTGGGGTTATTATAGGGGCGGCAGTGTTGGGGGCCATCCTGACTAAGTTCCCTGATATACTTAAACTGCTGTTGAATAGGTAGGGAGGAACTATATGTTGTATCAGTACGATAAAGAATTTGATGGGCATCCCATTAAGAAATCGGGATGTTACATGCTGGACCTTATCAAGGCATGTGAGATCCTTACCGGGAAGGAATTTTCCCATAGTGACATTATAACCATTTATGACTATGCCCTTGGGAAGAAGTATATTGAGAAGGATTGCTCTGTAACCTATCCAGACGATTTCTGCAAATATGTTTTGGCACTTTGTGGAGAGATAAAGAAACGAATCTATCAGGTTGGTGGACTCAAGGATGGGAAAGTAACCTACTGGCCATGGATTGAAAAGGATCCCACTTCTAAGTTCAGGGTTATCGACTTCTTCAATCTCCGCTATGCCACTGGTGCAGGGGGCAAGCATTATGTGCTGGCTGATTCCACACAGAAGATCATCCATGATCCCTATGAGGGGCATTACTCTCGTTTGTGGCTCATTGATGGACTCGCCTTCCATATCGAAAAATAGCCCCTATAGGGTATAAATCAAGGGGGATACCAACACTTTATACCCAATAAGGTATAAGTGCCCCTCTTGACAATGTTATAGCATCTGTAATATGATTCTGGTATAAAGGGAGAGATACATGCCAGCAGGAAAACAAAGATTATCAGAGATAATGGAATTTATGGAGAAAAATGGGGAAGTCGGTACGTGTGCTAAATATAACTTATCTGGCGAGACGTTACGACGCTATGTTCGGGCATATAGGAATGGGGCTAAAGTAGATTCAGAAGTGGTATCTTCTGACAAAAAGGAAGGTGTGTTTGACTGGCGGGAGTGGTGCCCCGTGCTCCAGGAGAGGCAATCCCTGCATGAGAAGGCGTCTTGGTCACAATCAGCAGCTACTATCAGTGTGGAGACAAAATACAGGTATCTTGTCATAAAACCGTTATCTGACATGCACATAGGTGATATAGGTGTGGATTACAACCGTTTAGTGGATTTCACTAATTCCTTATTGGAAACACCCTATCTATATATCACATTGCATGGGGATGAAACTGATAATTTTGTTTCATTCAAAAACCAACTTCCAGTTGTTACCCAGCTTCTTTCCCCAGATGAGCAAGATGAATTTCTGGATTCATGGCTCAAAGAGATATCTCCGAGGATCCTATTCTCTACTTGGGGAAATCACGCAGAATTCAGCGAGAGATCCGCAGCCAGAAATCCAGTGAAGCAACTCCTTAACAGAAGCACTATCTACTTTAATGGGATAGGGTACTGTGCTGTTGTAGTGAACGGGAACACATATCGGTTTGTGACTACCCACACCACTCGCTATGGATCCTCGTTCAACAAAACGCATGGATTGAAGCAAATGATGAGGAAGGATGCACCAGACGCAGATATCTATCTGGCAGGACATATTCATGATCCAGCCTACGAGTGGTCGTATGAGCGGGGGGAATTCCGTTTATTTATGGTTATGGGGACGCTGAAAATCCATGACTCATACAGTCAAAGATATTTTTCTTATTTCACAGCTAGAACAGATGGTGCCATTGTATTGGATTCTCGTAGTAAGAGGATTATTCCTTTTCCGTGCTTAGGGGATGCTCTTGAATTTGCAAAGGCTGGCAATGGGGAATAATAATCCTATGTATGGGAAATATGGGAAAGAGAATGGTCAGAGCATCCCCATATATTCGCTCAATCTAAAAGATGGGTTGTTCAGAGAAATATATGGGATACAAGAGGCTTCTCGAATAACAGGTGTTCCCGCTACAAAGATTTGCTCTATCTTAAAGGGTAGGCGTAGAACATCACATGGTTATGTTTTTTTCTACAAATAAGGAGTAATCAATGGCAAAGCTGGGGAGTCAAAGGTTCAAGGGCACAACTCTTGTGCATGATAGTCTGTATATTGAAATTCGTATAGAGAAGATGGTGGAAGTGCGTGTAAGATTCTTCTTTATGAGGATCCTTATATGGCTTCTAAAGAAAATAGGTCCGTGTAAAGTGGAGTTAAAATATTATGAGCAAGGTAGAACTAGAAGCAAAGATAGAAGGGCTAAAGGAAGAACTGGGGCAAGTAAAAGGAACTAAGTGTGAGTGCTACCAACGGATTGTTGGGTACTACCGTAATATAAATAACTGGAATAAGGGCAAGGCTGAGGAATACGTGGGGAGGAAACCTTTTGTATGCACCCCTGCACAAGTGTCTGCACTTTGTCCGAACCCATCTTGACAATTTAGGTAAAAACGAGTACACTACTGGATATTTAGTGCTAGGCTGACTGACCAACAGAAGCCCCAGGTTTATTCCTGGGGCTTTTTTCATTTCGGAGGACATTATGAAGCTATTAGAGCTATGGGTTAAGATAAAGGACATCGTAAAGAAGCTGCTTTCCCCTATCATGGACAGGGAATGGCACCTGGACGGGTATAAGATTGGTGGGTTCCTCTGCTTCTACGGATCCTACGTTTTGACTAGCAAGGTGTTCCAGTATGCCTTGACCCTTTCCGACGCCAAGATCGGTGTCCTTGGTGGTTTGGCGGCAGGTTTTATTACTGCCGGAACCGTACTTTTCAATCTCGGTCGTAAATCAGACGATACTCTGTAAGGAGAGAATCTTGTGGGAGAACTTAAAGATAAGGTTAAGAGCTTTTTCCTTCGATACGGAATCGCCTTTGCTGTTGGCTTTGCACTATCCGCGCTTCTGGCGTATCTGTGTTTTATTGCTCCTCTTCGGGGCATTCACGCCAAAGATCTTGAACGCGCAAATAAGCTCCAGCTTGACGTTGACAGCTACAGAAAGAGTAATGACGAACTTACTAAGCTACTCGAAGAAGCTAGAGGGGCGGCTGATAGCGCGGTCGGAGGAATTGAATCAGCTATCGGATCAATTGGGGATGGTCAGCGAGGAGTTGCAGAAAGCCAGGACCGAGTTAGAAGACTCCAGGATGGAAGTGCTGGTGATATCGGACTTGCTCAAGAAATCGCAAGACAAGCAGAAGAAGCTCTCCAAGGACTTCGAGATATACAAAAAAGACTCGGGGAAAGTGATAAGTGATATTAAACTGGAACGTGATGCAGCCTTGATTGAGGCTAAAATATACAAAGGAACTACCGTGGGAATTACTGTTGTGGCTGTGGGTGCTGGTGCATACCTAGCTGGGAAGTACATTCTCAAGTGGTGGTAGATAGGAGAATTTTATGGCTAATCCGGCTATTGTTAGTTGTACGAAAGACACATGGGTACTGGTAGCACAGAATGTTACTGCTGGTGCTATCTATAATATGGCGCCAACTGTTCAGTATATGCAGACATATAGGATGACAGGACAGGCGGCTCCTTCTGCTGATACTGATGCTGTATTGGCGTTCGATGATCCGTTTGTTCCACTTGTCATATCCGCGCCTGCGGCCATCGATGTATACTTAAAAGCTGTCGGTGTCGCTGGATCAGTACGGGTGGATATATGATTTATCAAGGAGTTCTCCAAAGGGGTATTGGCCCTACTGCTAATAAAATAGTGGCTCGTCAATCCATGGGAGGACTCCGTGATAATGGTGGATCCCCCCTTGAGTTCCTTTTTTCCATAGCCACCCCCTCTGGTGTATCTGGCACATTTAATCCTGTGATAGAATTACATGCTGGGTATACCATAGGGGTTAATGCAACTATAGCGTGGTCACTGGGGGAAACAGTTCAATCGGATACCCTCACACCATCCTTTGAATATACAGAAGCCTCTGAGATAAAATTGGAAGTAACTCCATGGGGCGCGTTAAAAACTCTTAATGCAGGGTATGACCACGCTGATGGTGGCTCCGAGCTTATCCCTGATACTCCTGCACAGAATATTTCCGCAATTCAGGGACTCCAGCTTGCACATGCCTTGAAGACTATTTGCCTTTCCTACTCTCCTATAACTAATGGGACTATTTTTGCAAACACGACTTTGACCACTATAGAAGCATACAATGCAGGGCTTACTTCTTGCTCTGCCCCTGCTACTGTGGAACGCCTTTGTGTGGAAGGGTGCAAGATAGTTGGGACATTGAATCTTTCTCGCTGTACTGCATTGAAGGATCTGCGTGCGGCGTTGAACCTGTACTCCACTCTTACCTTGCCCCCCGCTGCTGATGACCTCTGGCACATTTGCATCAGAAATAATGACAACCTTAGTATGGCAGATCCAGACTTCTCCGTATATCCGTCCCTCAGAGATTTGCTTATATGGGATATCCATGGAAGCGGCACAATCACATTGCCAGATTCCTTGGTGAATTTGATAGGCTATAATAATGGGTTTACCGATGTTGTGTTTAGTGGGGGCGCACTTACTCAGTTCAATCTTGACAACAATGCCCTAAGTGCTTCTGATAGCATAGTAAATGTTTTAGCCGCACAAGCACTCGCTAGTGGTATACTCTATATTGCCAATGGAACTAACGCTGATGTTACCCCTGCGTCTGCAACAGCACTTGCGTGGCTTGGTTCCAATGGATGGACTGTTGAAGTTAATGTACCAGCACCCGCATACGACTTTTATGATAATTTTGAGTCTGCTACGCGCCCAGATGGTGTAACGATCACTGATGTTGGGTCTAAGATAACTATTCCCAGTACAGAACAAGTTGCTATTGATGCAGGTTCTATGAAGCAAGACTACAACACAGGGGTCACTGATGAATACCGACTGGCGCTCGCTAGTGGATCCTACCGTGCTGGTTTCGCTTACCGTTCCTCCGCGTATACTGGTTCCGATTATGATAACAGAATCTATGCATCAGGGAGTTCTGGTCTTGAGGATATCCGTATCTCTGATTGCCGCGTGGGGAGTACAAGAACCCTTAAGCTGTTTATATACGGAAGTGTTACTGAGGTTACAATAGCCGGTGGCACATGGTATGGAATTGGTATTATATACAATGAGGGTGGAACAGTTCAGATAGTTGTGTACAATTCTAGCGGGGGGGTCATTCAGACTGTGAATGGGTCAAACAGCAACACAGGCGTGGATCATTTGAGTATCGGAGCTATAGCGGATCTAACCCCTGGGGAATACTCCGTGTATTATGATGAGCTTTGCTTGGATTATGGGACTGGATTCACAGATCAGATAAACGTTTTTGCGTGAGGTATGATATGTCTATAAGACGAGTACAATATAATAATGGGCCAGCGGCTCTTGATATCATAAACTTTGTTCCCGGTAACTACTTCTCAATGCGAGTTACCTTGAATCATGACATCACTGGATCCACTTTTGAGTCAGAGATCCTAGATGCATTTGATGTCGTGATATCTGCCTTCTCCATTTCTGGCGTTGTACCTCTTACTTCTGGTGTATTCAATCTTTACATGCTTGAGGCTGATACGGCACTTGTTGCTAGTGACTCCACATGGTATTTGGATGAAATCAGGGAGGGGAAACGTAATACCCTTATGGCAGGAAACGTGGAGGTTTACACAAAATGATTGAACTTTTGGTAAATGAATCTCCAAATACTGCCGCCGTTTCTGGTGACGAAGTAAATGTCACTATCGGTATTGAAGGGTATCAAGGGGAACCAGGACCAGCAGGATTTGGTGCTTGGGGGACTATCTCAGGTACGATTACTGAACAGGCAGATCTCATGGGCCTTTTTGTAGATGTGATGAGTAAAGGTATTGTGGCTAGTGGGAACTACACAGATATTGATTCTACTGGGCATCAGACCATGCATGGGGATGCTAGGCCATGGAGGGATGAAAAGAACGATGCACTCTCTCTTAGATCACAAGGCCCCGGTGTTTCCGCTAATGTAACTGAAAGTGTTGTTGAGTTCGCAGCTAGTGCAGATTTGGCTGATTACCTATATTGCAATATCCAACTGAATCATGACAGGGATCTTGCATCAATACTTTCTCCGCACATCCACTTCTTTCAGGCGCAAAATGCTGTGCCGAATTTCTTGGTGCAGTATCGCTGGCAATTAAATGGTGGGGCTAAGGTTACAGTATGGACGCCCCTACGATGCAACGTTGCCGCCTTCCCATACGTTACAGGGACTATTCTCCAGATAGCGGAAGCAGTTTCAGATATATCCCCACCTGTTGGGGCAGCTGTATCTGACATAGTGCAGTTTAGGGTATTGAGAGATACGGGAAATGCCAGTGGATTGTTTGGGGCTGATCCTTATACTGGAGCTGTTGGGGTTCTTTCCTTCGATGCACACATCCAAATAAATAGTATTGGGTCTACAGAAGAGTACACTAAATAGACGTTTTTAGGACCGTTACAGCATCGGCTGTATGCCCCCACTGATTCGCTACCAGTGGGGGCTTTTTGTTTAGATCTCGAACACCTGCTTGGGGATTACGAATCCTGCGAATCCGTCTTTATCCACCTGATTCTCCCAGGAAACTGAGTTACCGTACATATCCAGGTTCTTTCCAACGAAGTCCTGGTAATGACTAAGCCACATCTTCTTTTTGATATCAGCAGGGAGCTTGACGGAGTTCGCGGATTCATATCCGGCGAGCTGTGCGTAATTGGCATGCACACCAGAATACATGAGCGACCGTTTCCACTTCCATCCCTCGTTGCCCCTTGCCAGAAGTTCCATGATCTTCATGTCATCAGTAGGCCAAGGGAATACTGGCTTCTTCTCATCCGTGTCATCCGTGTAGACATGTGCACCTTCCTCATACAGGAAGTTCACCCCAGTGCATTCACAGTCCTGGAAGATGAGATCCGCTTCCTGGTAGAACACCTCCATCTGCCGGGGGGACACATGCTGGGAATCGGTTACGAAGTACACAGTCTTGTGCCCAGGCTTCGTGAAGATGATTCCGAAAGACGGGGTGATGATGCTGCCGGAGAGGATGTGGATCTGCTGGACGAGGCGCACATTCCATCCCTGCCAAGTGAACGACTCATTCGGCTCGATGGCGTGAGGCTCAAAGAAGGTATCGAGGGTAGCTACGAATCCCTCCATGCTCTCCAATCCACCACGGAGGGACTTATCCCAAAGATCCTTGATGAGTTGCTTATCCCCGTAGAGGTGGGGAGCGTAGGCACAGGACTTGCGGGGATCATTGTACTTGCGGGGATGGTTTATCCAGTCGTATCTGGTGAAAGCAAGCCATTCCAAGCCACCAATGTGATCGGCATGGAGATGGGAGATGTACACGCTTCCAATATCTTTCGCTTTCACGCCAGCCGCAGCAAGGGCGTTGGGGGTCTGGGAACCGCAGTCAATCAGGAACTTCTCCCCGTCCTCTTCCAACAGAAAGCTCTGATTGAAGTTCTTCTCAGAAAAAGCGTTTCCACAACCAATCACAGTAATCTTCATACGTACTCCTTTATGTGTGATTCCCTGGGAGTCGAACCCAGATACATCCCTTTGGGGGACTGCATTACCATTATGCTAGGCACACCGCGAGTCTTTCCTCACTGTCAGGAATTTCCAACGCCCCGCATCCCTCGGCGCCGAGGGCAGCAGTTTGTCTCCTTGCAGGATATCCCTTACCTGTATTGTCAGCATTCCAATCCGACAGGGATGCGGCCCCGTCTTCCTGTCTACCCTGACGAACCCCGTGCTTCTAATACTATACTAAATTTCACCAATGAAGTCAATACCTTTTATAAATAAAAATGCCCTGTAAGCACGAAACCTACAGGGTATAAATCCGATTACTCTTTCAAGTAATCTTCGTACTTGATCTCTTCTGGCGTAAGCCGTGGGATACTCCTAATCACCTGCGGCTTGTAGAGGTATCCTTTCGGATGCCCTGTTTTCCCTTTGAAAGAACCAAAGGCACCACACGTAACAATGCCTGATTCCTTCTCCTTCCTCACCCTCCTGCTCATCCGCATAAGCGCGAACCTGCGCCTACGTTCCTGCCTGTTGGGATTATCATCCCACTTGATGTCCTGCCTCATCCATTCCCTCCTTCAATTTAGCATCTTGTTCCCGCTTGATCCTCACGTATTCAGCATTACGCATTCTTGGTAGTGAATCCACGAACAGCTTATCTGACTTCTTAGCACCATGGCATCCGGGGCGTAGGCACACGACCTTGCTCTTGGGGCCTTTTACCCCACGGCCACCACGAGGAAAGAACACTTTGTCCTCCTCAAATATCACTACCATATCCTTGAAGTCATAGGCTTTGCGGCCACAGGTACATTCCACGAATATGTAATCTATCTTTGGATACTTTTTTTTCATCTTGTCACCTCACTTACTCCACCCTTCTGTCTGACTTTGAATACCCTATCAGAATACTCAATAAGCTCTTCATCATGGGTTACACAAATGATTTGTACCCCAAGATCTGTACTAATCCTTTTTATAATCTCCACAGCTTGTTCCCTAAGATCCTTGCTCACATACTTGAAAGGCTCATCCATAATGAGGATCCTACGATTCTTACTGATAATGAGCATAGCAATTCTCAACGCAAAGCTAAGGATATCACATACACCACCCCCAGTTGAATTCATAGGATCATCAATCCGCTCCCCATCCTTGTAGAGAATAAGGTATGCCTCCGAGTTTCCCCGTTTAAGTTCAAACTCCAAGGCAAACTTGTAAACGTTTCCATACACAGCGTTCAGAGCCAAGTTCACAATATCTTCCAACTGGAACTTTACTTGTTCCTGTGTTTCCTTGGCTATCTGCTGGGCATACATGGTAGCTTCATCCACAGCCCCTGTACGCTTCTCAAGAGCCTCCTTACTGGCGGAAAGGGATTCAATCCTCTTCTCAAGGATCTGTTTCTTGGCAGTGGCCGTTGCGTGAACTCTTAAGTATTCCTTAACGGTCACACCTTACTCCAGTCCGTAAGTTTCTCCAGATGGGAGGAGGCGTTATCCCATTTGGTCTGGAGTTTTTCCTTTTTCAGTTCTAATTCTGCCTTTCGTTTCTCGGCATCATCTACAGAGCATTCCTCACCCATAAGTTCTTTGAGTTGCGCTGTGAGCTGATCCCTAGCACCTTTCTCCCTGCTGATACGTTCTTTAATAGCAGAGGACTTAGCCTTTATCTCCTCAAACTGCTTTGCTGTCATTCCTTACTCCTTTTACCTGGGGACACAACATAGTCTCGACAATCAATCCAACGGATAACAGGTTCCCCGTCATATTCCTTGTCCCATACATACCAAGCATACGTTTGCATCCCTAACCACATCTTCCCATCTTCTCTCATAGGCAAGCTCAAATCGAAAAAGCGATTAAACACGTAAATCTTTGCAAGAGGGAAAGCCCTATCCATCCACAACTCATCATATCGTGTCTGCCCTTGGAGATAAGAAAGAGGAAGAAGCATAGCAATCTTCTTATCAGCCACTCTTTTTGCTTTTAAGATGATGTGATGAAAAATTGAATAAGGTGGGTTACAGATTATTGCATCCGCTCTATTGGGACTTGTGAGGAAATCAGTGGGGGGTTCTGATATTTCCGTTTTCCTATCTGCGCTTACAGCCCACCCAGTCTTGTCTATATCTGTTGCTATAACATTCTCAGTGGGAAAGTTCTCCAATAAGACTTTTGCCATGGCCCCTTCCCCAGCGCATGGTTCCCAAATAGAATGACAACGCCAGAAAGGTTCCTTTGCCAAGAAGAGTCTGGTAGCCCAGGCCGGTGTATAGTACGCATCACCTTTCCTTCTCTGCCCCCTATCCACCATCGAATAACACTTTCCTTTACTCAAGGATATCCTCCAATTCTTTCCTAGCATCTGCACTAAGAACGTGTATCTTATTCTTTAAGTTCATAACGTAGTCTAACTCGATCTTGCCAGACTTGTCAAGAAGTGCAATAAGTTCTTGAAACTTCTCTTCACTTTCTTTCTTTGCTTCCGCGTAAGAGTCACGAACCAGAACACTATCATCAGCTAAGGCAATCCTGGTTACTTCAAAAGTGCTTTCGTTGATTCTCCATACTGCAAGTTCCTCATCTTGAAAGTCAATAGTACGTTTCGTGACACAGCCACAGTTCACCACAGATCTTCCTTTAATGGTAGTCTTACAAAACCCATGGTGATTATCTCCGCAAATGAATACTTTCCTACTGGGGAAGCTCTTGAGAAGTACCTCTGCACAGACCCCCTCAGCTCCAGGTGGAATATCTTCTTCCCTTACCACTACGTACTGGTGCAGGAACACAATAGGGGAACTTCCGTTAGCGTATTCATCAGGATCTTCCCCATAAGGAATCATAAGGTAGGGGGAGCTACCAATGGACTTCACCTTACTATCTGGGTGGCCGAATAAAGAACTGAGTACACCATAGGAAGAACGGCGCATTTCTTCATGCGCATGGTTTGGGAGATCGTGGTTCCCAGCCATGATGTAGCAAGCGCCATCCAGTTCCCCTATGGCTGTAAGGAATAGGGTCACAAGCACTGGATG
>Ga0172381_10006601_pt1 | contig 11591 bp, 13 predicted proteins | sample Leawel6488metaG_FD_119754 | JGI IMG/M metagenome (GOLD analysis project Ga0172381, IMG submission 119754) | Leachate microbial communities from a municipal landfill in Southern Ontario, Canada - Leachate well 64-88 metaG | ecosystem: Engineered > Solid waste > Landfill > Unclassified | place... | reverse complement strand
TTATCCAGCATTGTTCAGCCTCGTTCATTCAGTCGTCAGGAAGAAGAGTAGCAATGATGATATAGATTTCCTTACTGCGATCTCTGCTTGCCTGCACCTGTGCGGTGCGTACCTTTTTCCATTGAGATTTTAAATCTTTTAGAAACTGGTCAAAGTCTGCACCGCGCAGAACCTTCATCACGCACACGCCACCGGGTTTCAGAAATCGTTGTGCGATTGCTATCACAGCTTGGTTGAGCTCGATTGATCGCCATTGATCCACATCTCTGATGCCACTGGTGGATGGTGCAAGATCAGAGAGGATCAGATCAACCTTCGCTACTTTCTCCTTTTGCAGAATGGCGGCAACTCCTTCTGCATCGGTGACATCCTGTTGATAAGTTGTAGCTCCTGCGATGGATTCGATAGGTTGGAGGTCCACACCGATTGATTTGCCCTTGGGTCCGATTTTCTCCACGGTGTACTGCAGCCAGCTCCCCGGAGCGGCGCCCAAATCCAGCACGATCATGCCGGGCTTCAGGAGTCTGAGCCGCTCATCAAGCTCCATGAGCTTGTAGACCGAACGCGCGCGATAACCCTCTTTCGCAGCGCGTCGGCTCCATTTGTCATTGGGGATGTAAGGACGTGGCATAGCTATACCGTAGCGGAGATTCATGGTTCGGCAATGCTCACCACAGGTGAATCTCCGCTACAGAAGAGGTTTCTTCTTCGGTACACCAACCTCACGCGGGTACTTCTCTTTTGTTGCAAAACGTTTCCGGAGGATTACGAGTTTTCGCTTACCCCATTTCTCAGAGAGTTCATATTCATGCTGGGTTTCCAATTGGCACGAGAGCTCTGCGCGGGAGAGGAGCGAATCCTTGAGTTCCTGTTCGATCTTCGTACTCTTCCAGAGGACGATGTGTCCACCCACTTTGACGAATGGTACGCAGTACTCCAACAAAACATTGATTGGTGCCACGGCCCGAGAGAGAACCAGATCATATTGCTCACGATGTTTGGGGTCTCTCCCAAGCTCCTCAGCCCTCCCTGTTACCAGCGACACATTCGGGATGTGCATCTCCTGTGCGATTCGCTCCACAGCAGCAATTTTCTTCTGTGTTGCATCCATTCCTACAAAGGAATGCTGTGGGTAGCAGAGAGCGAGTGGAAGCAGAGGAAAGCCACCACCGGTACCAAGATCAAGAATGTGCAATTGTGGCTTTTCGTTGTTGTTGTTTTTCTCCACCCCCGTTACGGGGGAGGGGAAGGGGGTGGGGGCAAATTCAGCGTGTGGGGGGATGGAGGGATTTTGTGGCCCTGGGGCTAACAATCCCGTCTCCACCATTGCCAGTGAATCCAGCACATTCCCGATCCAGCTGTTTTCCTGCGTGCGGAAAGCAGACAGGTTGAGCTTTTGGTTCTCCTGAAGAAAGACCTCATTTAAGCGTTCCAGCTGCTGGAGCGTCCCTTCGGGGATTCTAGGGATTGCGGGTGTTGTGCTACTCATGCTAGCGTCAGAGTACACGTTCCCCCTCTGCTTGTGCCACACGCAAAACGCATTGCCGAACTCCTGATCAATATCGGTGCTGTTCAGCTTTCCATTGATCCGCCGTTTACATGGACCAGCGGTATCAAGTCGCCGATCTACTGTGATAACAGGATGCTCTATAGTCATCCGGAGGCTCGGGATTTTGTGGTGCAGGCCCTGGTTGAGCGCATTCGATCACTGCATGTAGAACCCGATGTCATTGCGGGAACGGCTACCGCTGCCATCGGCTGGGCGGCGCTTGTTGCCGACAGAATGAATTTGCCGTTCGTGTATGTGCGTTCCAAGGTCAAGGAGCACGGTGCGCAGAAGCGTATAGAAGGAGATTTGCTGCCGGGGAAAGACGTGGTGCTCATCGAAGACCTGATTTCCACAGGCGGCAGTTCTATTGCATCAGTGGAAGCGCTGCGTGAAGAAGGAAAGGCAACCGTCTCTGATGTTGTGGCAATCTTCACGTATGAGCTGCACGCATCGGCAGAAAAAGCACAGCAGTTCGCTGTACGGTTCCATACACTCTCTGATTTCACTACTCTCCTCAATATTGCGGTGGAGCAGGGGAGGCTGACGAAGGAGGATGTTGGCGTTGCAGCAACTTTTGCCAAAGATCCGCAACAGTGGAGAGCGTAATTGACAAAACTTAGAATTGCACATATAATATCATTATATGGCGCCTCAGAAATTCAATAAAATTCGCACAGATCATCTTGATGCAAAGGGTCATGTGACAAGAACAACGTTTGAATTTGTTCCTGTTGAGAGAGTTTCAGCAATGACAAGGGAATTTGGTAATCGCTTGCGCAGAGCAGCGGAACCGGGTGTCTACGTGAAGGTTAGTCCACAGACATGGGAACCATACAACTCCAAGAAACACGATAAGTAGAATGGCATGATGGAGCATTCGTGAGAGTCAAAATTGCCTTAAAAACCGTAAATCACTCTGGAAGAGCGTGCGGATATTGGATATCTGATGCTTGATCATCACCATGCGATCCACGCCAAAACCAAAGGCGAATCCCTGAAATTGGTCAGGATCAATGCCGCCGTTTTTCAGGACTACGGGGTGCACCATTCCACAGCCAACGATTTCCAGCCAGTCGCCCTCCCGTGTTTTATCTTCACCTTTCCACCGGACATCCAGTTCTAATCCCGGTTCTACAAAAGGGAAGTATCCGGTACGCCAGCGGAACTCCGCATCTTTGCTGATGAGTTCCCGTATAGCCGTTTCCATCACCGCTTTCATATTTGCAAGAGAGACATCTTTGCCAATCATCAGACCTTCCAGTTGGTGGAAAACGGGGGAATGCGTGGCATCGGCATCTTTGCGGTACACCTTGCCGGGGAAAATCGCGCGGAATGGAGGTTTGTGCTCCCGCATGTACCGAATCTGCACAGGAGAAGTATGGGTGCGCAGCACATGCTTTTGATCTCCCTTTTTGCCATCCTTGATCCAGAACGTGTCTTGCGCATCGCGTGCCGGATGGTCCTCTGGAATATTCAGGAGCGTAAAGTTCATCTCCTCCGTTTCGATTTCCGGGCCGCGGGCAACATCAAAACCCATGCGACCAAAAGCTGCTTCTACCTCCCGGAAAAATTCCGGAATCAGATGCAGGTGCCCCCGTTCGTGCTCCGGCAAATCCAGCGTAACATCCAGCGAATCGCTCGTGCCCAGTACCTGCTCATTAGGCCGGCCCAGATCGTTGCGCAGCGCCTCCAGTTCCTGTTGATAGGCTTGTTTAAAAGCATTGAGATCCTGCGCTCTTTTCCTGCGTTGTTCCACGGGCAATTCCTTTAATTCCTTCATTGCAAGCGTCATAACGCCTTTCTTGCGGCCAAAGAGTTCCTGCTCCAGCGCTTCCAGCTCCCCAAGGGTTGTCACGCCCTTCAGGCGCTTCTGGTACTCGGCCCACGGCCCCGGTTGTGATGCGGACTTAGCGGTCATCGGAAGCATGATACATCATTTTCAGAGGTGTAGCTGCAGAAACAGACTGAACATTGATCAGTGTTCCATGGCAAGTTCCACCAGAATGACGACAGCGTAAATGAGAAGAGCCACCCACCAATTGAGCAGCTGCAATAAATGGAAAACAATGAGTACTGCGGTGGCAATTCCCAGCAAAATACCCTGTCGTAACGAAATGGAAATAAGTTTGCCCATGTCCCATGTGTGTATGGGCAGGATTTTCCACAGGCCGATAAAAGCAAGAGTACTCACAGTGCTGACTGTAAGGAGCATGCTCAGGAAGAATGCAATCACGGCCTGTACGGGCGCGGTCAATGGGCTCACGCGCAACAGAACGATCAGGAGTGATGTTGCAGAGAGCATGGCCGAAAGAATGATGCCGAAGAGAAGGTTGTTCATGACAGGTGGCAAGCAGTTGATTGAGAGTGGAAAGTGATCAGTGGTCAGGAGTCAGTGGCCAAATTCTTCCCGTCCAAAAATACTCTTAGTGCTCGGAAGTCATCAAAGAGCGCTTGCCGCAGATTGCCGTTGTGCAATGCGGCTGCTGGATGATAAATAGGGAAGATCGTGACTGTATCGGTGATTTTCTGCGGTTTGCCGTGCGCCTCTGTCATGCTCAACTTCTGAAAGAAGTGTTGCAGCGCATGGCGCCCCAGCGGGACGATCACCTTTGGTTGGATGATGGCGATCTCCATCATCAGCCATGGCATGCATTGCTCCTTCTCCTCCGGCAGAGGATCGCGGTTATTGGGAGGTCGGTACTTCACCACGTTGCTGATGTACACGTCCTCGCGCTTGAGTTCGATGGACTGGAGAAGTTCATCCAGAAATTTTCCTGCAGCTCCTACAAACGGCCGCCCCAGTTCATCTTCCTTCTGCCCCGGCGCCTCGCCGATAAACATTACGTCTGCATGAAAATTTCCTTCACCAAGAACGGCATTTGCCGTCTTGCAGAGGACACAGCCTTTCCATTCTTTAATTTTCTCCTGGAGGATGGGGATGGTTAATTCCAAAAAGTGAAAAATGAAAAATGAAAAATGGCAAATTCATTGTAAAGGATTGACCATTTACATTGTTCATTATTCATTTTTCATTTGCAATTAATATGCTTCCTTCACTTCGCCAATGCGCTGGACTATCTTCTTTTTGAGGTCTTCATCTCCTTCCGCAAGGATTTTCACGGCGGCAAGGGCAGCATTCTTCGGATGCAATACGGTCATTACCGGGACATCGGAAGGCATTCGGAGGCTCGAATTCAAATCTGCCTGGTATTCCTCCAAATTCTTGGCCGGAGGACAGGTGATTACGGGATGCACGCAGCTCCCGGCCACGACTCCACCAAGGCCATTACTCATTCCCGCAATGGTGATGATCACTTGCGGTTGAGGATCAGCGTTGAGCTCCTCCACAATCTCTACAACTTTCTCTGGCACTTTGTGTGCGGAGGCAACCATAATTGCGGATGGCACAGAAAAATCTTCCAGGACATCTACGATTTTCTGTGCAAAGTCTTTATCGGATTCTGAGCCGAGGATGAGGGTTATTTTCATGTTTGGTACTATAAAGGAAGTTCGATACAGAAGACAATTACGAAAAAACAGGCAGCCCAGGGGAGGAGGCTACCTGTCCATTTCAACACATGTGGACTTCTTGTGCTGAAATGCGGGGGTGCAGAGGGTGGGACTTGAACCGAACCCATACGCATACTCTGTCCAATGTATGGGCCACAACCTCCCATGGTACCCTCATACAAGGAGGGTAAATGGACGCTCTCCCAATTGAGCTACCTCCACAAAGATAATTTCCAATAATTATATATATAAGTCAATAATCTTATGGGAGTAATTGTCTATGCATTTTGCCCATGAAGAATTTGTTTCATTTTTAGGGTGGTGCTACCCTTTCGTGGCTCTTTCAAAGAGAAGTTTTCGTGCGCCCGTAGCTCAGTCTGGATAGAGCGTCTGGTTGCGGTCCAGGAGATCGCAGGTTCGAATCCTGCCGGGCGCACCATATTACCGTGGGGCTATAGCTCAGCTGGCTAGAGCATCTGCATGGCATGCAGAGGGTCGCGAGTTCGAATCTCGCTAGCTCCACCAATCAACACTCCACACCAGGTAGTAGCATTTTCGGTGTGTTTCGTGTACAAAATACAGTCATGAACATCTTTTTCTGGCGGCGCAGCTCGTCACTTCTGGAAGCAACCAAAAAGGAACAGCAAGAGGCGATCACAAGTCTGATATCTCAGGGGACAATCAAGAGCGGATATTACATGCTCCTTCTTCTCGCAACGCTGATTGTAACGCCGGGGCTCCTGCTCGATAACGTTGCCGTGGTAATTGGCGGAATGATTCTGGCGCCGCTCATGATCCCCATTCTCACGCTTTCTCTTGCTCTGGTTTCCGGCAACATCCGCGGTACCGTGCGGTCGCTCAAGATTCTGGCGCTGTCCATTCTTATTGTTATGGGCATAGCCATGATGCTCACATACGTGCTTTCCCGCGCATATAACGTGGTATCGTGGATACCGGATCAAATCAGTCCGGGTATCTATATCTTCATTGCGTTCTGCAGCGGAGTTGCGGGGGCATTTGCCTGGGTGAAGAAAAATCTGGCACCCACCATTGCCGGGGTGGCAATTGCTGTCTCGCTCCTGCCGCCGCTCTGTGCGGCGGGTATCGGCATTGCCTTGGGGCAATATGTGCTTGTAAAAAATTCCCTTGTGCTCTTTGGGGCGAACTTCATCGGCATATGTATGGCGGCGTTTTTAGTATTCTGGATCCTTGGGTTCCTAGATGCTGGCAAGGCGGAGGAAAAGGCTATTGATCACAATACGGCAAGTTAGGCGACATTGCAGAAATCTTTTTCTACGATAGAATATGCACCTTTGTTTCATTCCTTTAAAGCATTATGGAAACAGTAAAGAATCCCATTTCTGGGGCAGAAATGATCGTACCATCAACAAAATTATCAAGAGAAATACATAGTGCATTATGTTGCGTAACTGAAATCTCAGATTGGGAAGAACACCATTCCGATGCCTTCGGTATACAGCAGGAGATTCTTGAACTTATAGAAACAGAAGGACCACAGGCTGCAGGGGTTCGTGTTGCTGAGACAAGAGACAAAATTGAACGAGTTTTTCATGAGGGTAAAACTGATGAAGTGCTAGCAATACTCGGGCAAGCTAAGGAATAAAAACGTTTTTTGCAACGATCGTCTAACACGACATATACAGTTTCTCGGGCTGTGGCCTCGTCACACAAATAGAGCCATCTCGGGCAATATTTCCCCTCCTACTTCAGTCGAAGCGTTAACACAAAAAACGGGGCATCTGCCCACCAGGGGGCAGATACCCCTACTCCCTACTGTGGCACTGTTGGGCGTGCCGTCCCGTATGTGTGTTTGTTATGGCCCGAATGCTCGGGCACCGGCCCTCCGGATGGTATCCCGAAGGAGGACGTTGTGTATGTGTGTGAGTGAGGCAGGGAGGTGAGAGAAGTGACTTTGACACTGACCACAAGGATCTGCGCCTGAAGCTGCGCCTCAGGAATGAAACCACGCAGCATGAGGATGCAAAGCGTAAAGCCGCGCAGGCCATGCGTTTCGTGGCGTCACTTCTCTCATCTCCCTACGGGAATATGAAGGAACGAATCCGATTATTATAGCACGAACGCTACGTTTTCACCACCCTTTGCACAGTGTAAAATACTTACGGAACAGGGAAGTCTGGTTTCTCCGCAACAGGTGCGATAGGATTGCCGGGCATGCAGAATGGAAAACTTGTTCTGATCATCGGTCCCAGCGGGGTGGGAAAGAGCGTCATCCTCAAAAAACTGCGAGAACGTCATTCCGAATGGCACTTCCCGCGTAGTGCCACTACGCGTCCGCGTCGTGCCGGAGAGAGGGATGAGCTTTACCGGTTTGTTTCCGATACAGCATTCGATCGACTGATTGAAGAGAACGCACTGCTGGAATGGGCGGTGGTGCACGGTGGCGCGCGCTACGGCACACTCATTGAGGAAATCATTCCACCGATTGAACAGGGAAAAATTGTCGTGCGTGAAGTAGATGTGCAGGGATTCGATAGTATCCGCGCTCATCACTTTTTCCGCGGTGCAGATGCGGTGTATGCTCTGGAGTCCGTATTCATCTTTCCGGAGAATAAAGAACAACTCATTGCGCATATTCGCGCCCGGGCACCGATGTCCGAAGAGGAACTCACGCGTCGCATCGCCAGTATGGAACGGGAGCTTACCTATGCAGATCTTTGCGATCACCAGATCGTCAATAAAGAAGGCGCTCTGGATGAGACCGTTCAGGAGGTCGCACGCTTGTTAGAGAAATAAAATCATCGAAAACACGGGTAATGCAAAGGAAACTTTTCTTTCCGTCTTGCCAAAAAGAGGTTGATGAGTAGACTGCATCTATGCCACGGTCGAAGATTGCTATTTTGTACGTTGGAGGATCAATTGGGATGAAGGTCAACCAGAAGACCGGTCGTATTGAGCCCATTGAATCTTTAAATGAGATCCATCGGTTTTTGCCGGAATTGCAACGGGAAGTCGCACTCAAGTTCTTTTCACTAGCGAATGTAGGTTCTTCGGAAATCACACCCAATAATTGGGTGGAGATCGCCTTAAAGATTGGTCAAATCTACGATGATTTTGAAGGGTTTGTTGTTGTGCATGGTGCTAATACCATGAGTTACACGGCAGCAGCGTTGAGCTTTGCATTACAGGGCCTCAGCAAACCCGTCATTCTTACAGGAGCGATTCATCCCATTAATGATATTGCAGGGGATGGCCGCATGAATCTCATTTACGCCATTCGTGCGGCTCAGCTGGATATTGCAGAAGTGTGTGTTGTCATGGGGCCACGGGTGCTGCGCGGCAATCGCGCAAAGAAAGTCGACCAGTCGCTCTTCAGAACATTCGATACGCTCACCTGTGCCGCGCTGGCGGAGTTCAACATGGAGGTGCATTTGGCGGGTCATCGCATAGTGCGCAGAAAGCGCACACTCAAATGCCGTCCGGATTTCGATCCCAATGTTGTGCTTTTGAGTATGCATCCGGGCATGAGCGACCGCTTTTTAGACGCGGTGCTGGCGAGCGAACCGCATGGCATCGTCCTGCGGACATACGGACCCGGCATGATTCCGGTACATCTGTATGATTGGCTGCGCACCGTGACGAAGCAGGGGATTCCTGTGCTTTTAACTTCGCAGGCACTCCGTGGCAAAGTCGATCTTCATTGTTATCATAAACAGCTCACACTTGAGCGTTTGGGCGTGATTTCCGGTGCCAATATGACGTTTGAATGTGCAACCGTAAAACTCATGTGGGCCATCAGGCAAACACACAACAGCAAACACCTCCGTGATCTACTCGCAAAGAGTCTGGCTGGAGAGATGGATGAATGGCGTTAAATCTCATCGTCTTCCGACTCCTGCGCTTCATCCAGATCCTCTTCTTCATCGTTCATATCCAGGAGTTTGCGCCCCAAAATGGAACCGATTGCGCCGCCAATGACGAATCCGGCAATGAGCCGTTCCATAGATTTTTTGATGCCAGTGGGTTTTGGCTTTCTACAGAATGGCCACATCTATATCAGTATACAGAATATACTGTCGGAAAGGTAGTCCCTAGAGGCGGATATCCGGATATGTTTTCAGGTGCGCAAGGACAATGTTTTCCACTTCCTGTAGCTGTTCTTTGCTGCGCGCCTCCATACAGACAGAGAGACGGGGGGCGGTGTTGCTTTGCCGGATCCCCGCCCACGCACCGGAACCAAAATCGATGCGAGCACCATCGAGCGTGTTGACGGGGTATCCTTCTTGTTGGAAGTGTTTGACAATACGCTTGACGACATCCGTTTTCTTCTCATCCGGGCAGTGCGGGCGCAGTTCGGGGACCTGGTACACTTTCGGGAAAGCATCGAACAATTGTGAGAAGGGTTTTCTCTCTTGTGAGCAAATCTTCAACACACGCAGTGCGGCAACGAATGCATCATCGTAAGGGAAGTAATCCTCACCACAGAAGAAATGACCGGACTGTTCGCCGCCCAAAAGGGCGTTGTGTTCACGCATCGCGTGCTCTACAAAAGAATGACCGACGATGCACATGACGGGTTTGCCACCCCACTGCGCAATTTCCGTTTCGAGTGTAGAGGAATTGCTCACGGTAAAGACAATGGGAGCACCGGGATGACGTTGCAAGTGGTCCTGTGCTAGGAGTAACAAGATGTCATCTGCCGAACGAATGGCGCCTTGTTCATCCACAAAGCCCACACGATCTCCATCTCCATCAAAGGCGATTCCGCAGTGTACGCCGGTATCCGGCACAGTCTTTGTAAGCTCTTTGAGCGTTTTGTGCTGGCTTGGATCTGCAAGGTGATTGGGGAATGTTCCATCGGGTTCTGCATAGAGTTCCGTCAGCTCAAAGCCGAGTTCTTTCAGGATGGTGTTATAGACAGGGCCAGTTACACCGTTGCCATTATCAATGGCAATGTGGAGTCCTTTACCAATACCACCGAACATTGTGAGCATGCGCTCCTTGTATGGTGTGATGGTGTCAATTTCCTCTTGAGTACCTTCACCAATGAGAAAATCTCCCGTTTCAATCCTTGAACGCAGTGTTTGCAGATCGTCTCCGGAAAAAGCCTCGGCTTCGCGAACCTGCAGCTTTGCTCCGTTAAATTCCGGCTCATTGTGACTGGCGGTAATTTGAATGCCGGCATCAAGCTTACGGGAACAAATTGTGAAGTAATTCACGGGGCTCGGCGTCTGGCCAATCAAAAGGACCCGACATCCGGTACTCATCAATCCTTCTGTGAGCGCTGCCTCGAATGCCGGACTGTGCGTGCGCATATCCCGACCAACGGCAACAGTTGGATGTTCCACTGCATACCGTTCACGCAGAAGAGAGCCGAATGCCTGGCCGATCAGCCGGAAAGCTTCTTCGTTGAGTTGTGCAGGAACTGTTCCGCGGATGTCGTACGCTCGAAAGATGTGAGGATCAAGATTTTGCATTGTGCGTATTGTACGTTACTGATTGATAGTTGCTAGTTGTTCGTTACAAAACGAGCAACAAAGCACTCATAACGAACAAAGGTGGAAGTGGTAATTAACCATAATTTATGGTATAATATTACTAGATGAAACCAACACTCAAAGTCGCGTACTTCACGATGGAAATCGGCTTAGAGAGTCGTATGCCGACGTATGCCGGCGGGCTTGGCATGCTCGCCGCGGATCTGATGCGGTCGTGCGCCGATCTCTCGGTACCCGCCTGCTGTGTTACGGTCTGTTGGCAGCATGGGTACATGAGCCAGCATATTCATCCGGATGGTTCGCAGGATTATCACGATGTGAACTGGAACCCATCGGATTTTATGGAACGCGTTCCGCAGACGGTTACCGTTACTGTCGAAGGGCGTGATATACACGTTGGTGCATGGGTCTACACGCTCGTGAGTGGGAGCGGCGCGATTCCCGTGTACTTCTTGGATACCAATCTTCCGGAGAACGAACCGCAGGATCGCGATATCACCAAGTATCTCTACGGAGGCGATGGCACGATGCGTTTAAAACAGGAGGTCGTTCTGGGTATCGGTGGAGTGCGCCTGCTGCGTGCTCTGGGATACCAGGATGTTGGTACATATCATATGAACGAAGGACATGCGGCATTCCTCACGCTCGAACTTCTGCGTGAACGCGAGTACCGCGATGAAAATGTTCGTCCATCATGCGCTTTCACGACACATACTCCTGTGAAAGCGGGGCACGATGTCTTCCCCTACGATATGGCATATAGCGTCGTAGGCGATATGCTCCCGTGGCATATTCGCAAGCTTGCCGGTGAAGAGAGTCTCTCCATGACATTGCTCGCTATGCATTTGAGTCACTATACCTGCGGTGTTTCCCGGATCCACAGCCAGGTATCCCGGAGCATGTTCCCCGGAGAGCACATTGATTCCATTACAAACGGTATTCACCACATTACGTGGGCATGTCAGGAAATACAGGAGCTTCTTGATCGCTATGCTGATGGATGGCGGGAAGACCCCTCCATTCTGGAGCGCACGTGCCGTGACATACCGGGGGAG
>Ga0172381_10006600_pt1 | contig 11592 bp, 9 predicted proteins | sample Leawel6488metaG_FD_119754 | JGI IMG/M metagenome (GOLD analysis project Ga0172381, IMG submission 119754) | Leachate microbial communities from a municipal landfill in Southern Ontario, Canada - Leachate well 64-88 metaG | ecosystem: Engineered > Solid waste > Landfill > Unclassified | place... | reverse complement strand
TTTAGTTTGCGGAGAAGGCACGCTCAAGTCTCGTCCTAACAAATTTTTAACGTACACTTTGCGCAAGATGGGAAAAAATGTTCAAGGGCAAGGCGCGCAAGAAACAGTTCCCATTAAGCTAGGGGAGGGAGCTTTAAGGGGTGGAGATGTTTCCATCGACGGGTCTTTAAGCTCGCAATTTATTTCAGCCTTGCTTATTGCATGCCCTTTACTTGCGCAAGACACACGTTTAAAGATCCTTGGAAAAACAATTGTTTCGCGGCCGTATATTGCGATGACGCTCGAGGTTTTGAAAAAAGCAGGGGTTGCTATTTTCAAGCGCTCAGATGCACTTTATTTTATTAAAGGGCGTCAAACCTTCAAAGGGTTAAAGCATTTTATCGTACCTTCAGATTATGGGCTTGCTGCCTTTTTATTAGCAGCCGGCGCTCTCACTTCATCGCGTCTTGTCTTAAAAGGATTTTTTGATGATAAGCTTATCCAGGCAGACGGACAAATCCTTTTCTTTCTTAGAAAAATGGGCGTGAAGATTGAAAAGAAAAAGCAATCTTTAAAAGTGAATGGCCCTTATGTTTTAAAGGGTGGAAGTTTTTCCCTAAAAGATTGCCCCGATCTTGTTCCGATTATGGCGGTTTTAGGCCTTTTCGCCAAAGGAAGGATGAGGCTTTATGATATTGCGCATGCAAGAGCTAAAGAATCCGATCGTATCAGTGATTTGCGTCAAGAGCTTTTAAAGGTTGGAGCCAAGATCGAAGAAAAAAAAGACGAACTTATTATTGATCCGCAGCCTAGCTATAAGCAAAATGTTCTTCTTGATCCCCACCATGATCATCGCTTGGCCATGGCCTTTACTGTTTTAGGTTTAAAAATAGGGGCTACTGTTAAAGACATAGAGTGTGTCGCAAAGTCGTATCCAGAATTCTTGTCAGATATTGGCAAAATAGGCGTAAGGCTAAGAAAGCGATAAAAACCTTTAACATTGACAGTCTTTTTGTTTTTAGTTATCATTTATATAAATATTCTTATTAAATAGGAGCTAACCATGTGGGAAAAAATCTGGAAAACAGGCAAAAAGCTTTTTAATTACTTTTTAGGTCTTTTTTCAAATGATATGGGAATCGATTTAGGAACAGCTACGACGCTCGTTTATATTAAGGGCGAGGGGGTTGTTCTTTGCGAACCATCGGTTGTGGCTTTGAACAAAGAGACCGGACAGGTTATTGCTGTAGGTGAAGAAGCCAAGCGCATGTTAGGCCGAACCCCTGGGAATATTATCGCTGTGCGTCCGATGAAAGATGGCGTTATTTCTGACTTTGAGATTACGGAAGCCATGCTTCGTTATTTTATCAAAAAGGTTCATCGTCGCCGGGTTCTTGTCCGTCCTGCAATGGTGGTGGCGATCCCTTCAGGTATTACAGAAGTTGAAAAAAGAGCTGTCAAGGATTCCGCAGAGCGAGCTGGTGCACGTTCGGTAGATCTTATTGAAGAGCCTAAAGCCGCTGCCGTTGGCGCAGGGCTCCCGGTTGAAGATCCCGCAGGAAACATGATTATTGATATTGGCGGAGGAACAACGGAGTTGGCTGTTCTTTCTTTGGGGGGGATCGTCTGCGCGCAGTCGATTCGTATCGCCGGCGATGAGATGGATGAGGCCATTGTTGATTATCTTGGAAAAAATTACAATTTAATGATCGGTGAGAGAACCTCTGAAGAGATTAAAATTCGCATTGGTTCAGCTTATCCTTTAGAAGAAGAGCTCACCATGGACGTTCGTGGGCGAGATTTGATCTCAGGATTGCCTAAAACGATTTCAATTACATCTGTAGAAATTCGTGAATCTCTCCAGGGGCCTGTGCGAGCTATCGTTGAGGCGGCGAAGACGACCCTCGAACACACACCTCCCGAGCTTGCTTCTGATTTGATCGATCGCGGTATTGTCATGGCTGGGGGTGGAGCAATGCTCAGAGGCCTCGATAAATTAATTTCAGAAGAAACAGGACTTCCTGTGCATATTGCTGATGATCCCTTAACGGCTGTTGTTTTGGGGACGGGTCAGACATTGGACATGCCTGCTCGATTACGACGCGGCCTTGTCATTCCTGTTCGATTTGATCGTTAATCGCGAGAGTTCAAGTGTTTAAAGTATCAAAGAAAATTTTAGTCTACGCGCTGATTGCTATCCTTCCGTTTGTCTTGCTTTTCTTTAATCAAAATCTTTTCGTTCGTTTTAAGGCAGAGGTTGTTGCCCCGAGCTCGTGGCCTGTGGAGGTTGTTCTTTTTCCTTTTCGTGAAATGAAAAAGATTCTTTTTTACCACCAAACATACGCGAATTACGAAAGGCTCAAAAAAGAAGTCGATCCTCTTAAGCAGCGTCTTTTGAATCAAGATCAGATGGCGAAAGAAAACGATCGTCTTGCCGCGCTTCTTGATTTTAAAAGAACAGTCTCTTTCGCATCGGTAGCAGCGAGGGTGGTTATGCGTGATCCAACAAATTGGGCTGCTGTCTTTATTATTGATAAAGGATTTAAGAGCGGGATAAGGCAGGGGATGCCCGTCGTGACTCCTTTGGGGGTTGTGGGAAAAATCGTTGAAGTTGGGGAGCGTCTTTCTAAAGTAACGTTGCTTACGGATCCTCGTTTTAGCGTTGCGGCTGTCATCGAGCGTACGCGCGAGCAAGGATTGGTTTCCGGAACGCTGCGGGGGAGTTGCCGTATGCAATATCTTCCTGTGACAGCGGATGTTGAACAGGGAGATAACATTGTGACATCAAAGTTGAGCTCTTTTTTCCCTGAAGGTTTACTTGTCGGTAGGATCGTTAGTGTTCAAGAAAGCTTTACGAGTCCTACGCTTGAGTGTCTTGTGAAGCCAGCGGTGCCTCTTTCGCGGATTGAAGAAGTGCTTGTTATTTTGAGCCGTGAATAATTCTTTATCCCTTAATTGTTTTCTACTATGAAAAAAATTCTTTGGATTCTTTCAGGATGCATTGTACTCTTTTTTCTTGAAATCATTATTTCTAATGTTTTTGGGCACTGGCTTAAGCCTAATCTCCTTATTCTTTTCATTGTTTTTGTAAATCTTTATTTTGGCGTTCGTCAAGGGCTCTTCGCTGCTGTTGTGGCAGGACTTTTAAAGGATAGTTTTGCCGTTGGAATTTTTGGTGCGCACATCTTTGCCTTTATTTTGTCCTCTTATCTTGTTATTCTCATTAAACGTTATGTTTTTCATATTGAGGCCTTGGCCTTAAAATTAGCTTTGGCCTTTACCCTTAGCCTGCTTAATGTTCTCATTCTTTATTTTATCCAAGTTCTTTTTACAGAAGTTAATTTTAAAGATGTTTTATGGGTTGTTGCCATTCCTGAGGTTACGATGACAACGATCGTCGGGCCTTATTGCTTAGAAAGTTTTAAAAAATGCGCCTTAAGAATCTTAAAATAATTATTACGTGCCTTTTCGCTGTCCTTGTCCTGGGGCTTGGGTATCTTCAGATCGTTCATGGATCCTATTATCAAAGCCTTAGCGTTCATAATTGTATCCGTATTGTTCCTGTGGAGCCTAATCGAGGACGTATTTTTGACCGCAACGGGATTATTTTAGCGGATACGCTTGTATCTTTTGACATCATGGTTATTCCTCAAGAGATTAAAGATAAAGAGAAATTGTTTTCATTTTTAAGTGGTGTTTTAAAGATGAAGACAAAAACATTGCTTGATCTTTATCAAAGAAGAAAACTTGCTTCGTTCGCGCCTGTGACGGTGGCAGAGAACGTTGATCGTGATCAGGCGATTGTTCTTGAGGAAAATAAATTTCGTTTCCCAGGCCTTTTAGTCGAAGTTCGTTCTAAGAGGAGTTATCCTTTTGGGGAAACAGGCGCACATGTCTTGGGCTATGTCGGAAGGGTGAGCCCTGAACGACTGGAACAATTTAAAAATTATGGATATACCATTGAGGGCATGACAGGATATTCAGGGCTTGAAGAGCATTATGATCATTTTTTAAGAGGCAGAGAAGGTGGCGTCCAGATCGAGGTTAATAATCGCGGCCAGCAGGTACGCCTTTTAGGGATGAAGGTTGCTGCGCCGGGTCAAGATATCGGGACAACGCTCGATGCGCGTATTCAGCAGTTTTCTCAAAATCTTTTGGCGGGGGAGCGAGGCGTTATTCTCGTCATGGAGTTAGATAGCGGAGAGATCTTAGGAATGGTCAGCTCTCCAAGCTTTGACCCCAATGCCTTTCTAGACAATGCCTCCTCACAGAGACGGGCATCTTATTTTACGAATTCTCAAGCGGTCTTGCTCAACCGCGCCATTCGAGGACAGTATCCGCCGGGATCTGTTTTTAAAATACCTCTTGCCATGGCAGCGCTTAATACAAAAAAACTCAACGAGCATACATCCTTTTTGTGTAATGGTTCTTATGTCCTTGGAAATCGAGTTTTTCGTTGCTCTCATGTCCATGGGGTACAAGATTTTATTCAAGCCATCGCGCATTCATGCAATGTTTATTTTTTTCATGCAGGACTTATTGTAGGGCCTAAAATTATTGAAGAATATGCTCATCTTTTTGGCCTTGGGGCCCTTACCAATATTGATTTGCCCTATGAAGAGAAAGGCAATATTCCTCGTTCAGATGCCTTGAGGCAAAGAAGATGGAGTAAAGGAGACACGTTAAATCTTTCCATCGGCCAAGGAGATCTCCTGGTAACGCCGATCCAACTTTTAAAAATGATGGCCGTGGTTGCGCGTGACGGAAAAGATGTTTTGCCTTCTGTGATCAAGTCGATCGGTAAGAGTCAGGTGCGCAGAGAAGCAGTCTTGCATGATATCAGTATTTCAAAAAGTTATTTTGATAAAGTAAAGTTAGGATTGCGTGGGGCTGTCGCAGAAGAAGCCGGAACCGCGCATGTTTCATCCCTAAGCGATGTTGTTGTTTTTGGCAAGACAGGAACGGCGCAAACCTCAGGGGGGAAGCCCCATCATGCGTGGTTTGTTGGTTTTTGTCCTCAAGCGAAAACAAGGATTGTTTTTTGTGTCTTTTTAGAACATGGAGGCTCTAGCTATCATGCTGCGCGCATGGCCTCTGAACTTTTAAAAGAAATGAAGCAGCAGGAAATCTTATAACATATGGTTTATAATCTAAAAAAAGCTATTTGGGCAACCATCATTGCGATCATTGTTTTTGGCTTGCTCGTTCTTTATAGCGCCTCGTCGCAAAGTACCCGCGTTAGCCAGCAAGTTTTTTATAACCAATTATTTTTCTCTGCCTTGGGGCTTTTAGCTATTTTTTTCCTTAGTCGCGTTGATTATCGAAAGTATTATGATTTTGCCTATTTGTTTTACGGGATCAACGTCTTTCTTCTTATTGCGATCTTTATTTTTGGTTATTATGCTCTAGGGGCCAAGCGATGGATTGAGATCCTTGGGCTTAATTTTCAGCCATCAGAGTTTATGAAATTTTCTTTGATTCTAGCTTTAGCGCGGTATTTTACGGACCATAAGCCAAAGATTTCTTTTTATAATCCTTGGGCTAAGCCAGCTCTTTTTTCTGAGTTTATTATTCCTTTTATGCTTACAGCGTTTCCGATGCTTCTTATTTTTAAACAACCAGATCTAGGCACGGCTATTCTCGTTCTTGGGATCTTTTTTGTTATGGTTTTTGCGGCGGGAGTATCCGCAAGATATCTAGCCTGTTTTTTTGGGCTTTGTGTTTTAGCGACGCCTTTGTTGTGGCAGATGATGAAGTCTTATCAACGAGACCGGCTGATGGTTTTTTTAAATCCTAATATTGATCCCCTGGGAGCTGGCTATACGATTATTCAGTCAAAGATCGCGATCGGGTCAGGTCAACTTTTCGGCAAGGGGTGGCTTGCAGGGACTCAAAATCAACTTAATTTTTTGCCCGAGAGGCATACGGATTTTATTTTTTCTGTCATTGGCGAGGAGTGGGGCTTTATCGGCGGAATAGCGATCTTAGCTTGTTTTTATATTTTAATTATTTCTAGCCTTAGGGTGGTCGAGCAGACCAAGGAGACTTTTGGTTATCTCGCGGGGGTTGGATTTGTGTCGATTTTTGCCTTGCAAATAATTATTAATATCGCAATGGTTCTAGGTCTTTGTCCTATTGTCGGGATTACGTTACCTTTCATAAGTTATGGAAGATCATCGTTTTTAGTTTTTGTTTTAATGTTCGGTTTTCTTATTAATCTTGGTAAAAAGAATAAGATCCTTTAATTTGATTTTTCTTAAGGTTTTTATTCATAATTCTATTTTCGTAATATAATAGACATAATCATATAAATGCTATGGCAGGATATAAACGAATTAATAAGAAGTTTATCGGCGATCTCTTGATTGAGCGCGGCATTGTTAACAAGCAGCAGCTCGAGGAAGCCATGCTTTATCAAAAAGAGAAGGGAGGGCTTTTAGGGGAGGCCTTGGTGCAATTACGATATGCCTCTGAAGAAGATATTGCCCAGGCGCTGACATCGCAATACGGATTTCCTTATTTGCCCCTTTCCAATTATGAAACGGAGCAAGAAGTTGTTTCAGCTGTTTCTTTTGAGATGTGTAATAAGTTTTGTCTTATTCCTATCGATAAAATTGGCGCGAGCCTGACCCTGGCTATGGCCAATCCTTTAAATACCGAAGCCATTGAGGAAGTTGAGGCGGCAAGCCATTGTTCGGTTCAGACCTTTGTTAGCACGGCAACGGATATTCGTAGCGCGATCAAGAAGTATTATAAATAAAGGAAAAATGTTTTCACCTACTGAATATTTAAAAAAAATACTTTTGGATGAGAAAGTCATCGATCAACTGAGCCTTGATCAAATGGCGGCCAGCGCGGAAGCTCATGATGAGCTTTTGATGGATCATCTCATCAAGCAAGGCATTGTTGGGGAAGATAGGTTAGTTTCTCTTATCGTCGAGAAATTAGGTTCTCAACCGATCGATGTTTCTGACATTAAGATCGAAAAGAAGGTCCTTGAAACAATCCCCAAGTCGATTGTCACCAATTATTTGGTGATGCCAGTTGCTCGCTTTGGCCATACATTGATCTTGGCGATGATTAATCCGTCCGATATTCTGACCATTGACCATGTTAATGCGTTGACAGGGTTTCGTGTTCATCCGGTTTCATCCTCCTTAAAAGATATTGAAAAAGCGATAGGGGCTTTTTATTCTGAAGATGCTAATTTAGCCTTTGAAGAAATCATGAAAGATATCTCCGACTTGGAGGAGATGGAGCTTGTTAAAGAAAGCCAGAGGCAAGGAGAAAAAGAGCATATTGAGAATTTGCTTCAGGATGCTCCAACGATTCGGCTGACAGACGCTATTATTAAGCAAGGGGTTGCCGCCAAGGCGAGCGATATTTTTATTGAACCCATGCACAAGGCATTACGCATTCGTTATCGGGTTGATGGGATCATTCGCGAAGTTGACCGTATGTCCAGGTCGTTGCATTTTCCAGTTGTTTCGCGTATTAAAATTATGTCGAATCTTGATATTTCCGAGCATCGTCTTCCGCAAGATGGACGTTTTAAGATCGTGACAGATAGAAAGCGTGAGGTTGACTTTCGCGTTAGCGTTCTTCCAACCGCTTTTGGTGAAAAGGTTGTTTTGCGCGTCCTTGACAAAAGCGCCGCGATGCTTGATTTAGCAAAGTTAGGATTTGATGAAAGATCTTTGGGCGTTTTAAAAGAATGCGCTTTGAAACCTCATGGGATGATTTTGACCTGCGGTCCGACGGGAAGCGGAAAGACAACCACCCTTTACTCGGTATTAAAGTTTATTGATTCACCAGAAAAGAATATTATTACCGTTGAAGATCCTGTGGAATATCAAATGAAGGGGATTAATCAGGTTAATATTCGCCCTCAGGTGAATCTAAGCTTTGCCTCAGCCCTGCGTGCTATTTTGAGGCAAGACCCGGACGTGATCATGGTGGGTGAAATTCGCGATCACGAGACTCTCGATGTTGCTGTGAAAGCCGCTTTAACGGGCCACCTTGTTTTAAGTTCTTTGCATACCACAACGGCTGCGGGATCGATTGTGCGTATGATGAATATGGGCGTAGAGCCTTTTCTTATTTGTTCTTCGGTTCTGGTGGTTGTTGCACAACGGTTATTACGTAAGCTTTGTGATAAATGTAAAGAGCCTTACGAGATGCCGGATTATGTTGCAGAAAAGATCGGATTAACGCATCTGCATCTTGAGGGTAAGGCAACTTTTTTTAAGCCCAAGGGATGTCGGCATTGTTTCGAGCTGGGTTATCGAGGGCGCGTAGGGATTACGGAAATTATGGTTTTGTCTGCGCAGGTTAAAAAACTTGTTTTAGAAAAATCTGGAGAATTTAGGATTAAAGAGGCTGCTCGTAAAGAGGGCATGAGTACGATGCGCGAAGATGCTTTGAAGAAAGCAGCGACGGGGTTAACATCGATTGAAGAGGTTCTCAGGGTTACCTCTTTAGACGAAGAGGCAGTATAATTATGGTCAAATCTATCAAAGAAAAAGTTTGTGAGGCGCTTGCGCAGCTGCATCAGATTAAAGAAAAAGACATTGAAGAAGCGGTTAGTATTCATAAGCGCAAAGGGATTAGCCTTGAAAAGGCTTTTATTGAAAAAGGACTTATTTCTGAGCAAGAGTTGTTGCTTCTTTTGGTTAAAGAGCTCAATATTCCTACCATCAATTTAGCTAAATATAAAATTGACCCAAATCTTAAAGAAGTTGTTTCTGAGCGTATTGCCCGCCAATATCAGATGATTCCTCTTTCTCAGCTTGGGAATACAATAACTGTGGCCCTTTCCGATCCTTACAATATTTTTGCGATCGATGATTTGCGTGTGTTAACGGGTAAAAATATTGATGTTGTTTTTAGTGAAAATGCTAAGATCGCCCAAGCCCTTGATGAGTATTATGGGGCAGGGGATGTTGAAAGTGTCGCAGAAGTTAGTCGAAATATTGATACAGAAGATTTTCAGGTTGTTGATGACAAAGGATCTCAGGATTTTTCGGAAAACAATGTTGAAGAAAGTGGCCGTGCGCCTATTGTGCGCATGGTGGATCTTATTATTCGTGAAGCTTTAAAACAGCGGGCCTCGGATATTCATATTGAGCCGGCTGAATCTGATGCGCGGGTTCGTTATCGCGTTGATGGGGTCCTGCGAGAAGTTTTGAGCATTCCTAAGGTTAATCAGAGTGCTGTTGTTGTCCGTATTAAGATCATGTCGGGGGCTGATATCACTGAAACACAGTCACCTCAAGATGGACGTTTTAAAATGCGTATGGCGTCGCGTGAGGTTGATTTTCGTGTTTCGCTTCTTCCCACAACGTTTGGGCAGAAAGTTGTTATTCGTATTTTGGACAAGACAAGCCTTGCGATGGGGTTAGATGGTTTGGCTTTTTCATCAGGGCCTTCTCAAAAACTTAAAGAGGCTATCGCTAGGCCTTTTGGTATGATTTTGATTACAGGTCCGACGGGAAGCGGAAAGTCCACGACCCTTTATTCCATTGTGAGTCAATTGAACGCAGCGGATAAAAATATTATTACTGTTGAAGATCCTGTGGAATATTTAGTGGATGGTCTTACACAAATTCAGGTTAAGGCGGATATTGGGCTGACCTTTGCTTCGGGGTTGCGTGCTATTTTACGTCAGAGTCCGGATGTCGTTATGCTTGGAGAGATTCGTGATTTTGAAACAGCCGATATCGCGATCAAGGCCTCGCTCACCGGACAACTTGTTTTGTCGACTTTGCACACCAATGATGCCGCGGGTGCGTTAACGCGATTAGTTGACATGGGGGTTGAATCTTTTTTGGTTGCTTCAAGCGTTGTGGCGATCTGTGCCCAACGTCTTTGTCGAACCATTTGCCCTAGATGTAAACAGCCTGTAGAAATTCCTGATAAGATTTTGAAAGATTTTAAAAACAAAATAAAACCTGGCATGACATTTTTTGCCGGAAAGGGATGCGATTTTTGTCGTCATACGGGTTATTATGGACGCCAAGGCGTCCTTGAGGTTCTCGAGGTGGATGAACCTATCCGCGAAATGCTGATCAAGGGAACCTCTGCGTCGGCGATCAAAGACTATGCGATGAGCAAGGGAATGACAACGCTTTGGGATGATGCGGTAGAAAAATGGGTTACAGGTAAGACGACCGCGGAAGAAGTCTTGCGCATCACCAGCGAAGATTGATCTAAGTCATGTTTCAAAAATGAAGGAGAAGGCAGAAATGGCAAATTATCGGTATCTAACAAAAGATGAAAATGCTGCCACGATTACAGGCAAAGTCGCTGCGGATGATAAAGAAACGGTCATCAAAGAGTTGCGTAAGCGTAATCTTATCGTGATATCCGTCGAGGAAATCAAGGGATTTAGCTTTAAAGATCTTTCGTTCGGAGGAGAAAAGATCAAGGGAGATGACCTTGTTATTTTTACGCGACAACTTTCAACGATGATCGAGGCAGGGATCCCTATTTTACAAAGCCTGGAGGCGCTTGAGGAGCAAATCACGCAGAAATATTTTAAGAGCGTTGTCGCGGCTATTCGAGAAGATGTTTCCGTCGGTAATAGCCTTTCCATTGCCTTTGGTAAGCATACAAAAGTTTTTAATAATTTGTTTATTAGCATGATTAAAGCTGGCGAGACGGGCGGCGCGCTCAACGTTCTCTTGGACCGTGTTGCGGGTTATATGGAAAAATCGTTGAAGCTTAAACATAAGGTACAGTCCGCGATGGTTTACCCGATTCTCGTTATCACGATGGCGATCGGGATCACTCTTCTTCTTTTGATTAAAGTTGTTCCAACCTTTAAGGGGATTTATGATTCCCTGGGGCAGAAATTACCAATGATGACAGAAATTTTGATTTTTATCAGCAGTAATTTAAGGGCGAGTTTTATATGGATTCTTGCAATCGGATTTCTTCTTTTTGTTGTTTTTATCAATTATAAAAAGACAGAAGCCGGAAGCCTGCGCGTTGACCGCCTGATGCTTAAGCTTCCTATTTTTGGCCCGTTGATCCAAAAAGTTGCTTTGAGCCGTTTTAGCCGCACACTTGCAACGCTTATTCAAAGCGGTGTTCCTATTTTAACTGCTCTTGACATCGTTGGTAAAAGTTCGGGGAATCGTGTGATTGAAGTGACCGTCAAGGATGCCGCAGCGCATATTCAGGAAGGAGAGAGCCTTTCTGATCCCTTGATCCAAAGCGGTGTTTTTCCGCAAATGGTAACGCGTATGATTTCCGTCGGAGAAAAGACAGGAAAGCTGGATGCGATGCTTACCAAGGTCGCCGAATTTTATGAAGATCAAGTTGATACAGCCGTGGCAGGACTGACGAGCATGATCGAGCCTCTTATTATTGGTTTTTTAGGGATCGTTGTCGGATTTATTGTTATCGCTTTGTTTTTGCCGATCATTAATCTAACGACGGTGATTCGCTAACCTAAAAAAAGGGGGGTTTTTGCGTTTTTTCTTCAAAGAAAGAATGATTTTTCTTATTGTTCTTCTTGTTTTTTCTAGACCTTCGCCGCTACAGGCTCAGTCTTCTTCTGTGACCTCTTTGCCGGATCTTGTAGATCAATGGACTGAAAATATCCTCCAG
>Ga0172381_10006599_pt1 | contig 11594 bp, 21 predicted proteins | sample Leawel6488metaG_FD_119754 | JGI IMG/M metagenome (GOLD analysis project Ga0172381, IMG submission 119754) | Leachate microbial communities from a municipal landfill in Southern Ontario, Canada - Leachate well 64-88 metaG | ecosystem: Engineered > Solid waste > Landfill > Unclassified | place... | reverse complement strand
GTAATTGATGAATTAACTAGTAATGATTATTCAAAAGATTATATTGATTTTTGTGGTTTTGGTATTTATGGAGACGTTATGAGTATGGGGGTTGAATCAAAAGAAAATAGATATTACGTCTATCAAGCTATAAAGAATATTAAAAACAATGGAATCAAAGCATTATTGAAATTAAAACTAGCTTTTGGAGCAAAAATTAATAGTCAAACCATTGCATTTACAATTACTCCAACAATAAATGCGTCTGCTCGTATGGGATGTATAGAAAAAATTATTGATTTAATGCTGGAAGATGATTATGATAAATGTTTAGTTATGGCAAAAGAAGTAGTAAATATAAATGAAGATAGAAAAAAGACGGAAGTAAAATTATATAAAAAAATTAAAGATAGAATTTATTTATCACATAATATTATTGTAGTAAAAGTAACTGAAAAAGATGATATAAATAAAGGGTTTAATGGTTTAATTGCTACAAAAATTAGTGATAAATATTCTAAACCTTCATTGGTTGTTAAATGTGAAGATGGAATATGTAGCGGAAGTGGTAGAAGCGTAAGCGGTGTTGATTTTAAATCAATATTAGAAGAAACAAAATTATGTGATTGGGTTAATGGTCATGAAGGTGCTTTTGGAATACAATTTAAAGAAGATAATTTAGAAAAAATATATAAAGCGGTAAAAGATAAAATAATATTCCATGAAGATAAAATTTATTATTATGATTTGGAATTAGAAGAAAGTGAGATAGATTATGATTTAATAAAAGATGTTGAAAAATTTAATTTATTAAGTGGTAAAGATGCTCCAGATAGTAAGATGTTAATCCGTAATTGCAATGTGCTAGATAGAAAAGTTCAAGGAAAACTTGAAGATACGATTAAAATTATATCAAATAAAATGAATTTTGTTAAATTTAGAACAAATGAAAATTATGCAGAAGATTTAACTCCTGGTAAAAAATTTGATGTAATAGGAAGTTTAAAAATTAATAAGTGGTTTAATAACACTAAGGGTATTAAGAAGTGGCAAGAAGATCTACAAGTATTTATAGACGATTATAGAATTAGCGAATGAAGGTGACATAAAATAGAGTTCAATGAAAATATTATAGATTTACTTAAAAAAAGATATTTCCTAAAAGATGAAAACGGTAATCTAATAGAAAATTCATGGGAAGATATTTGTAAAAGAGTTTCAAAAAATATCGCAAGCGCAGAAGAAACAAAAGAATTACAAAGTACATATCAAAAAATATTTTATGATAAAATGGCTAATTTAGAATTTATTCCCTCATCTCCGGCTTTATTTAACTCAGGGACTAAACTACAACAACTATCTTCGTGTTTTATTATTGATATAAATGACAATATGGAAAGTATAGCAGAAGCATGGAAAGAGTGTTCTATAATTTTTAAAAGTGGTGGTGGTGCTGGACTAAATATAAGTAAACTTAGGCCAAAAGGTGCTTTAGTTAGCACATCCAATGGTGAAGCATCTGGTGTAGTTTCATTTATGACAATATTTAATCAAATTGTAGAAATCATAAAACAAGGAGGTAGACGCAAAGGAGCATTAAAAATTGATTTAAATGAAAACCATCCAGAAATTATAGATTTTATTCATTGTAAAGATAGTAATGAAATGTTGAACAATATGAATATCTCTGTTTCTATTTCAGATAGTTTTATGAATGCCTTAATTAATGATGAATCTGTAGATTTAGTATTTAATAATAAAGTGTTTAAAACTATTAAAGCAAAAGAATTATGGAATGAAATTATAGAATGTGCATGGAAAACAGGTGAACCTGGGATAAGTTTTAGGGATATTATGAACGATGATAATAAAAATCCGCATTTAGGAGAGATTGTTAGCAGTAATCCTTGCCAAGAATTTACAAATATACCATATTCATCTTGTAATTTAGGATCAATTAATTTAGAAAAAATAGTTAAAGATAAAAAAATTAATTATAAATTACTTGAAGAAAATATTAGAATAGCAGTTAGATTTTTAGATAATATGATTTCTGTTAATAAATTACCTCTTGATAAAATAGATAAAATTACAAAAGAAATAAGACCAATAGGTATAGGATCAATAGGCTATGCTAATATGCTTTACTTATTAGAAATACCTTATAATTCAAAACAGGGATACAAATTAACAGAGAAAATATATGAATTTATAAAAAATACTGCAATTGATGAAAGTATAAAATTAGCAGAAGAGAAAGGTGTTTATCCAGCATGGGAAGGTTCTGTTTGGCAAAAGGATAATATTAAAATTAGAAATAGTAATCATATTAGTATTGCTCCTAATGGAAGTATTGGTTTTATAGCAGAATCAACAGGTGGTATAGAGCCAGAATATGCCTTAGTATATAATAGAACCACAAATGAAGGTAATAAATATTATATACTAAATAAAATATTCAAAAATAAATTAGAAGAATTAAATTTATATTCAGATGAAATATTACAAAAAATAGTTGATAATAATGGTTCTATTCAAAAAATAAAAGAAATACCTAATAATATTCGTAAAGTATTTGTTGTTTCCCATGATATAAAACCAAGTGAACATCTTAAAACACTTTCAATTGTAAATAAATTTGTAGATCTGAGCATTTCAAAAACAATAAATTTGTCTAATTCTGCAACCAAAGAAGAGATAAGTGAAATTTATATTGAAGCATGGAAAAATAATATTAAAGGAATAACTGTTTATAGAGATGGTTCAAGAAAAAATCAAATATTAAGTACAAGTAATAATGAAGCTAATAATATAGATAATTTACCTAGAGGATATATTTTGCCTGTTTTAACTGAAACAAAAGGTCATAGGGTTAAATTATCAAGTGGTTGTGGTAACTTATGGTTTATGATTTTTACAGATGAAAATAATAATATCATTGAAACATTTGTTAATACATCAAAAGGAGGTTGTACTATCTCTACCCAAGCAATGAGCAGATTAATAAGTTTATCATTGCGCGGAGGAATATCTTTAGATTGTGTAATTGATCAACTGGAGAGTGCGGGTAGTTGTCCTGCTTATCAATTTGCTAAAGGTAATGGTAATAAAATAAGTCCTGGTAAATCATGTCCTAGTGCAATTGCGAAAGCATTAGATAAATTGCAGAAAAAATTAAAGAAAGGGGAACAGATTGATACAATAGGAATAGAAGATAATATAGATGTTTGTCCAGAATGTAAAACAAAATTGGTATTTAAAGAAGGATGTACTAGTTGTATTAATTGTGGTTACTCAAAATGTAATTAAAATAATATAAAAATAAACGGAGGCAATAAAAATGCAATTTTATTACAATATTAAGGAAAAAGTATTTGTGAAACCTATCAGAAGGGCAGGAATCATACAGTCTGTAAATGTCGATAGTAAAGAATTTAAAATTACATATTGGAATGATGGAGGTCAAATTGTTGAAGGTACTTTTAAGTTTTGGCAGGTAAGCAAATTTAGGAAGCCACTTGAAATTAAAATTAAGTATTTTGATGAAACGCTTCCTAAGATTGAAGCTATTAAGATTGGTGCATGGATTGATCTTAGGTGTGCTGAAGATATTGTTATGAAGCAATTTGAATTTAAACTTATTCCACTCGGAATTGCTATGGAACTTCCCAAAGGATGGGAAGCAAATGTAGTACCTAGAAGTAGCACATATAAAAACTTTGGTATTATACAGACTAATCATTTTGCAGTTATTGATCCCTCCTATTGTGGAGATGGTGATAAGTGGTTTATGCCAGTAATAGCATTGAGAGATACAGAAATTAAGAAAGGAGATAGAATCTGCCAGTTCCGTATAAATAGAGTTATGCCTAAAGTTAAGTTTATTGAAGTTGAAGAATTAAATAATGAAAACAGAGGAGGAATTGGTAGTACAGGAAAATAATAAAATATGTCCTATATGTAATAATAGTTTTAAAATTACTTCTAGTAATAAAAAGCAAATAACATGTAGTAAAAAGTGTGGAAATATATGGAAGAGTATAAAACTATCTGACGATAAATATAGAAAATTTAAACCAAATAAAAATGAATTTATAAATAATTATAATATATTAAAAAGTTCTTATAAAATGGCAAAAATATATAAAGTTCATAATACAACAATACTTAATTATGCTAAAAGAATTGGATATAATACATCACAACATAAAAACAATACTCCTATATTAGATAAAAAACAAGTTGATTATATAAATAATAATTATAATACAAAAAGTTCAACAACATTATCAAAAGAAATAAATTGTTCTAAAGAATTAATAAAATCAATTTGGAAAAAAGGTGATAAAAAAGGTAAAACAAATTATATGTATTATAGTGATTTTAATTATTTTAAAAATATAAACACACCAGAAAAGGCATATTGGTTAGGATTTATATATGCAGATGGATGTGTTTATAAAAGAAATAATCATGAAGGTCTTTTAAGTATAACATTAAAAAATACAGATGACGAAATAATAAAAATGTTTAAAAACGATATTAAGTCTGAGAATCCTATTATATATGGAAAATGTAAAAGAGAAAATAATAAATATACATATTACGTTAATTTTACTATTGTAAGCGAAATAATGTTTAACGATTTATATCTTTTAGGATGTAGACCAAATAAATCTATTAATTTAAATAAATTACCAACAATAGATAAAAAACTAATGTCTCATTTTATTAGAGGTTTTTTTGATGGAGATGGAAGTATATATAAAATTAAAGATAAATATATTAGATATTGTTTTAGTATAGTTGGGACATCTAGTTTTATCAAAGAATTAGTGGATTATTTAAATACAAAATTATTTATTAAGTTTGGTTTATATAAAGATAAAAGATCAAAAGATTTATTTTCAATGCGAACAACCAAAAGAAATAGTTTAAAAATATTATATAATTACTTATATAATGATGTATCTAGATATTTAAGTAGAAAAAAGAAAATATTTGATAAATTTTTAAAAGAAGTGGGTGACTCAGATATTATCAATAACTACTCCAAAAGTACAAAAACTAACTAAACGCCAAGAACAAAAACTGTGGAATAAGAAAAAGGCAAAGAAAACTATTGCTCCTGAATCATCAATTAAAATATATAAAAAATCAGAATCAGGAAATTCATTTACAAGAGGAAATTTAGATAAAATTGAAAAGAAACCAAGTAAAAAACTAAATATTATTTAAAAACGTAATAAAAAAAAGGAGAGGGATACCGCAATATCACTTAAAATTCAAGAAGAAAGGAGTATAATATTAGATAATATAAATAGTATCTATAATTCATTTGCTAGATTTTTTAAATAATCTATTGTTGTGTTATTGTGTAGTGAAATAATATTTATTACCATACAAAAATATAAATTTGGGAGGATCTAAAGTGTCAAAATTTTCTATAGGTAGTATTAATGAAAATGAAGTTAATAGTAATTCAAACAATAAAGAATATTATTATATATTGTTTAAAGAAGAAGATGGATGTATTGTAGAAGATATGATAGAAATAGCAGACGAACTTAATATTCCAGTAGAAAAATGTTTTGAAATATGTGAGAAAAATGGTGGAAAAATAGTTAAAAATATAACTGATTATCCTGATGCATTTGAAAATTTGTATCAAGCACAAAGTACACTTCAAGAGCTTCTTGAATTTGCTGTTGAATATAATAAATATAATAATGAAGATGATGATGTATTTATTCCTTTATATCCAGATGATTTTTTTGATTATTCGGATGGTAAAGAAATTGCCGATGAAGAAATTAATGATTGGATAAAAGAATGTATTACTGACATGGAAGAAGATTTTACTGTTGATGTCTCACGTATTTCTTGCGGTGATTCTACAGTAATTGTACTTAGAAAATCTATCTGTGATGAATGTGATGCTTATGTCTATGATGTAATTATTACTAATGACTATATGGAATTTGATGGTTCAGTATTACTTGACGATTAATTAAAATAAATAGTGCTAGGGGTTTATCCTCTAGCACTAACTCAAAACATTCATTTCGTTGCCAAAAAGGAGGAAAATAATTATGTATAATGTTGATCAATGTGAAGATTGTTATCATGAAGATGTTTGTAAATTAGTAGATACTTTTAAAGAATATGTAGATAAAATAATGGTATATGATGTTGAAGATAAAGAAGAAAATTTTGCAATTACAATTAATATAGAATGTAAATATTTTAGGTCATAAATTAGAAGATTTATGATATAGGAGAAAATAAAATGGTCAATATTGTAAATCCATTTGAAAATATTATTACAACAGAAGAGATAAATAAATGTATTAACATTATAAATAAAAGATATTTAAATTTAGATGTACAGATAGTAATATATGATAATATTGAGCAGGTAAAAAATGATAAAAATATTATTGGCAAAAATACTTTCTATGATATTATTTCAGGTATAGTATGTGGATATTATAGTAGTAAAGATAATAAAATAAGAATATTTCCTCTTAATCATTATAATTATTCACTAGATAACTTAAAGTTACAAATTATATATGATATTTTACATGAACTTAGACATGCTTTTCAGAATAAATATGCTTATAAAAGATGGCTTAAAGATAGTATAAAATCTTATTCCGATTCTTCTGAATGGATTGAAAAATGGATTGAAAAATGGATTGAAAAAGATGCTATTAAATTTTCAAGTAAAATATTTAATAAAAATAGAAATATAATAAATAATCATTTAAATATACTAAATGATAATTGGTATATTGATAATCAACTTATCAGAGCATCATAAAGAAAGGAGAATTAAAATATGGAAGAAAGATATACAATTACACCTAAAGGAATTGCTTTTATAGAATTTAAAACAAAACATTTAGAGTGGAATTTTGATGAAGCTCTAGAAGAATTTAATAAAATATGGAATGAAGGAAGTGATTAATATTAATAAAATAATGGTTCTTAAAGGTGGTTCTCCTGCACTACACAAAATGGGTGATATAAGTAGAGAAGTAGACGATTTTATTAGAGTAAATAGAGAAGAAGGAGAATATTATATAGGCAATTTTGAAGAAGGATTTGGATTTATTGATGTTAAATTCAAAAAAGAAGATTGTAGACCGCTAACAGAAGAAGAAAGAAAAGAATTAAATGGTAAATGGTATGGTATTAATGGTGCGCCTTTATATAGAATTTATGTTGATGAACAAGGTAACATCCAAAATGGAAAGTGTATTATGAAAAAAGGTATAATCAATAAAGTTGCTGATTCTAATGGAAAAGATAAACATTCTAATTTTGTTGGATTAAATGTTGAACTTAATGAAGATATTACTATTGGTCAAAGTTTAATATTATTTACTGGTGATAAATATATCACAACTTCTAAAGTAATTAATTTTGAAATTAATGATAACAATTATGTAATACATACAAAAAACAGTATTTATTATATATCAGAATTGGAGGTTTAAATAATGAAAGATAAAATTGAAAAAGTAGAAGAATATATTAAAAACAATTATAAAGCACGTTGTTGTGGATATACCATGTTTAGATCAGAAGGAAATTATGATGATGTTTTTAATGATAGAGCAGATTATGGTGAAGCATGGTCATTATATGATATTGCAGAAATCTTAGGGATGGAAGTAGAAGAACCAGAAGAAAATAAAATAGATAATTATAATTAATAATATGCTATAAATCTCTTGTTTTATTGCCTGGTGAGTGAGAATTTGTAAAAGAGGAATGGTGATTATATGGAATTTAAACATCCCATTTTAGTAAAAAATATGAATGATATAAGATATATTTTAGATCTGATTGAAAAACAATATAATAATATAAAAGATTTAAAATATTATACTAATGAATTAATAACTTGGTTGCCCATAAATATAAAAGAACATGATGATTATAAAGATTTGGTGGAAAAAATAGGAGATATTTTAGATTATTTAGAGGAATAAAGTCCGTATTTTGTGACTATAGGAAGGAAATTAAAATGAAAATATTTGAAAATGATGATATTAAAGAAGGTATACGATTTGGATTTATATTTGGTTTTATGTTTGGTTTTTTATTAATGGCAACTTTAGTACATTTTCATTTAGTTGGAAATATATAATTACCACGAAATTAAACATTTATGATACAAGGAGGATTTTATAATGAATAAAATATCTAAAGATTTCACAAATACTTATTATATATCTAAGTTATCAAATATAATAAATTATTATAAAAAAGATCTTAAATTAATGGATAATAAAAATATAATAGATGTTGATTATTGGATTGATATTAATAAACAAGAAGTTATTTTTAAAATATTTGTAGAAAATAATTAAATAAAAAATAATAAGGATGTGAAAATATAAAACCAATATTGAAATATGCAGGAGGGAAAGCAAGAGAAATTAAATATTTTTCTAAGTATTTTCCTTCTTCTTTTGACAGATATATAGAAAATTTTGTTGGAGGTGGTGCGGTATATTTTTATCTTAATCCAGATAAAGCAATAATAAATGATTTGAATTATGATTTAATTAATTTTTATAAAGAAGTTAAACTTAATGGTCATTTAGTAGTTGATGAAGTAAAAAATTTTTCAACAGAAAAATATATGTATAATGGAATGCGTACACGTAAATTTAATAGTGAATTTATGCAAGCAGTAAGATATTTCTATTTAAATAAAACTGCTTATTCTGGATTGATGCGTTATAATTCAAAAGGTGAATTTAATACTCCTTATGGTAATTATAAAAATCCTAACTTTGAAATCAAAGAAGATCAAATTGAATTAATTAAAAGAACAGATATTTATAATTGCGATTTTAAAGATATTCCTATTACTTATAAAAAAGATGATTTTTGTTTTATAGATCCTCCATACTCAGGTACATGGGGAGGTTATAATAAAGTTTTATTTACAGATAAAAATCAAGAAGATTTATATCATTGGTTTTTAAATAGTCTTGCTCAAGTTATGATTGTAATTAATAAAGTACCTTTGATAGAGAATTTATATAAAAGATATATTAAAAATGAATATAATATTACTTATGGAATTGATATTAAGGATGGACAAAAGAAAGTAAAAACACACTTAATTATTACAAATTATTAGGTAATATGGATTTTAACTACCATATATAGTGGTTATAAAATATTATAAATCTACATATGGTATAGGTTATAAAAGTGACATTTTATGGAGGTTTTTTATTATAAAAAAAAATAATTATTCAAGTTTACTAAATGAAACAGTTAATGAAAACGAGAAAAAAGGATTAGAAAAATTATTTACAATGTTATTATCTATTAGACAACAAATATTATTAAGGAGGCAAAATTATCAAACTAAGAAAAGAACGTAGGCAAGAATGGAGAAATAGTAGAAGTGAATTTAATACTAAAGAAGAATTCTATCAATCTTGGAAAAATTATATAGATAAGAATTTTAAACCTATTTATATTTAGGGAGTGATTATAATAGAAAATCGTTATTTAAAACTATTAAGCAAATTTCTAGATCATAGAATCGAACAATGTATAACTAATTCACTAAATAATAGAGATGGTGTTTATGATATATATCTTAAAGGTCAAGAAAAAATGTGTGTAGAGATTAAAAAAGAAATAGAAAAAATATTAAATGGTGAATATGATGATATTTTAAAAGGTGAAAATATAACTTTAAATTAGGTGATATATGAAAGAATTAATATTTTCTTTAACCAGAAAAGATTTTAAAGTTGACTACTATAAAGGTAGTGGTGCTGGTGGACAAAATAGAAATAAGAGAGAAACAGCAGTAAGAATTACTCATATAGAATCAGGTGCAGTAGGTGAATGCTGTGAGCAACGTGAGCAATTGCAAAATAAGAAAATAGCATTTGATAGATTATATAATTCTAAAACATTTCAGATATGGTTTAAAAAGAAATGTGCAATAGAGATGTTGAGTAAAGAAGAAAAAAGAGAAATCGAAAGAAAAGTAATTGAATCAATGAAAGAAGAAAATTTAAAAATAGAATATTATGAACCTAAATAAAATAGGAGGTTAAAATGTTCTTTATAGTTGAAATCACTGATCTTAAAAATGGAATTAAATCTCAAGATATAAATTTTAGCTCTAATGAATATAAAGTAAGAGTTTTAGATATGGACGAGAATGAATATTTTTCATCAAATAAAGTTGTAGAAGAATCTAAGAATAAAGATGAAATTCAAGAAGTAAAAGAGGAAACCAATGAAAACGTGTCCTGATTGTGAAAGTGAATATCCTGAAACCGAAGAATATTTTTATAAGATGAAAAATGGTTTTAGTAAAAGATGTAGAAGTTGCTATAATAAACATGCTAAAAATAGAAGTAAAAATAGAAGAAAAAGTTTAAATGAATTGTATAATTGTGATGGTAAGAGTAAAGTTCCTACTTTGCCAGAAGTAAAAATAATCAAAAAGCAATTACAACAATACAAAAAAGATAATACTCTCATATGCGCTATTAAATGTAATAATTGTGGTAAAATTCACGAAATAAGAAATCAATATACTACTTATAATTGCACTTGTAGTAAGAATCTTGTGTGGTTTACGAGTATTAATTTTCTCTGGTCTAAATTGTTATATGTGAGTGATAAGTTAGAAGGTTATAGTTTACGTAAGTTTGATATGTTTAGATAACGAAAAAGAGATTTTATGATAGATAGGAGATTGAAATGAAATTAAAATATTTAGGTGTTAAAGGTACTTGGAGAGAAGTTGCTAATTCTGCCAGAACCACAATTCACAAAGAAGCAGGAGAGGGTAATCCTTCTTCTAGCTGGATAAGAAGAATGTTACTTTGTGAACACTCACCTATTCGTCAAATAATTGTCAAATGGAAATGGTACAGTCTTCCTTATTGGACATCTACTCATTTTGTACGTCATTGGTTAGGAATTACACATTGGGTACGTACTCAAAGAACTGATAGAACAGGTGTAGACAGAACTGATATAGGTCAAGGTGCATTTGTAGAACATGAAGTAGAAGCAAACGCACAAGCGATTATAAATATATCTCGTAAGAGATTATGCTTTCAAGCAAGTAAAGAAACAAGGGAAGCATGGGAATTATTTTTAGATAACATTAAAGATAAAGAACCAGAATTATATTCTGTCTGTGTCTGCGATTGTGTTTATCGTGGATGGTGTTATGAATATCTCAGTTGTGGTTTTTATAAAACAAATGAATATATAGATAAATTAAACAAATATAGAGAAAATATAAATAGAAAATATTAAATTAATTAAATACGTTATATTATTCATTTTAGGATTTATCACAATTTGGGTGATATTGTATAAAACTACAAGGAGATTTTAATGAATAAAGAAGATAAAATTTCTGAAATTATAAAATTTACAGGAGTAGAATTAGATTCTTCTGACGTATTATATAATATTATACATCCAAATCCAAATAATAAAAAACTATCAAAAAGGAGAAATCTTATTACTAGCATTAGTTTATCTAAGGCTGTGATAGAAAATAGAGGACATAGTAATTAGTCACGAAAGGAAAGTTTTAT
>Ga0172381_10006598_pt1 | contig 11595 bp, 11 predicted proteins | sample Leawel6488metaG_FD_119754 | JGI IMG/M metagenome (GOLD analysis project Ga0172381, IMG submission 119754) | Leachate microbial communities from a municipal landfill in Southern Ontario, Canada - Leachate well 64-88 metaG | ecosystem: Engineered > Solid waste > Landfill > Unclassified | place... | reverse complement strand
GCAGGGGGAAGATTTTTCGGCTGGGAAACAGGGATTAAAAAAATAAGGCCGGTTCGTATAAGGAACCGGCCTTATTTATGTTTTGTCTACGCTTTATATCTTCTTGACGTTGGTAGCCTGGTCGCCTTTCGGGCCCTGGGTTACTTCGAACTCAACTTCGTCTCCCTCCGCCAAAGATTTATATCCTTCTCCTACGATAGCGCTGAAATGGACGAATACGTCCTTGCCATCTTCGGAAGTGACAAATCCATAACCTTTTTGATTGCTGAACCATTTTACTTTACCCTTTGCCATCTTTGTTTCTCCTTCCATTAAATTGCGCCCCGGTTTTAGGTCCGGAGCTTTTGTTTATCTATGCCTAAAATTTCCCCGCGATTTAAGGCGCAAAGGGAAAAAAAATCCGCAAAGCGTAGTTATGAATGAGTTTCTGCTTTGCGGTATATTCATGTTGCTAATCAATTGCTTTTGTTTCTCCTCTTAACTAATCTTATTGAAAAATAATAGCATATATTTAAGTTTTGTCAACAATTTTTGTGATATTATTTAGCTTTTAACTCTCAGCCATTAGTCTTAGCTAAAAAGCGGAAATACATATTATAGAATGTAGCAGGTAGAATATCAGGGATTTGGTATATAATAGTAGTTAGTATAAAAGATTAGAAACAGGATTAAAAGGTTAAAGCCAGGGTGCATAACTCTTTATCTTTGATCCTGCTTTTTTACGAATTATCAGTTACGAAGTACTCTTTTCATAACTATTTGTGTTTTTAAGAGTTACGAAGCATCAAGGTGTCCCTTGAAAGGACGTCCCCCGAAGACGAAGCGGCTGAGTTTTCCTTTAGCTGAAAGCTGAGGACTGAAAGCTGACAACCGAACGCAGTGATTGACTATTGTGTAGGAATTGCTATAATGTTGAAAAATTGTTTAAATTCATTCATCTGCCTCCGCATAGCGGGGTGCGGGGGAATGTTTTTTGCCGATGTAGCTCCCAGCCGCAGGCTGGTCCGCCTACGGCGGAAGTTGGTAAATTGCTATTTTCAAAACTGATTGAAATTTTTTATATGCCGATGTAGCTCAGTTGGTAGAGCAGGACTTTCGTAAAGTCAAGGTCGGTGGTTCGATTCCACTCATCGGCTTATTTTTCTGTATTTCGCTTTTGGAGGTAAGGGAAAAAGTCCTCTTATGGCAAAATTCCGCGAAGTTTTTAAAAACCGTAATTTTTCTTTGTTATGGGTAGGACAGATTATTTCCCAGCTGGGGGATCGGCTGGGGCAGATGGCTCTTATCGCGCTTGTTTACCTGCGTGCCCCGGGTTCCACCATGCAGATCGCCAAGATCCTTTCTTTTACGATCATTCCGGTATTTGTGATCGGCCCTCTGGCGGGGGTTTATGTCGACCGCTGGGACCGCCGCCGCACGATGTATACCTGTGATTTCCTGCGCAGCCTGCTTGTTTTTACCATCCCGCTGTTCTTATTCTACATGAAAAGCCTCTGGCCGATTTATTTCATCGTTTTTGTTTCGTTTTCCATCGGGAGGTTTTTTGTCCCCGCCAAACTTTCGATTATCCCGGAACTTGTGAAAAAAGAGGATCTCCTGATCGCGAACTCCCTGATTAATACCTCCGGGATGATTGCGGCGATCCTGGGCTTCGGGATTAGCGGCGTCCTGGTGGAAAAATTGGGGGCAAAGAGCGGTTTTTACATGGATTCCTTGAGTTTTTTGCTTTCCGGGACATGTATCTTCCTGATTTCCAGGAAGTTTGTGGCGGCGATGAATTTTAAAGAAGTCAGCAAAGAGATTGTGGATGTGATCCGTAAATCGGTTTTTCAGGAAATTAAGGAAGGGATTCTTTATTTTATCCGCCAAAAGGATATTCGTTTTACCTCCGGGATTATCTTTGCCCTTTGGTCGGCATTAGGGGCGGTTTATGTGGTAATTATCGTTTTTGTGCAGGATACGCTGCATTCGGCCACCAAAGACCTCGGGCTCCTGGTGATGTTTTTGGGGATCGGGCTTTTCCTGGGTTCCCTGGTTTACGGTAAATTCGGCCAGCGTGTTTCGCATTATAAAATTATATTTGTTTGTTTAGTGGCAAGTGGTATAATGTTGAACCTTTTTGCTTTAGGGATAAATTATTATCCGAATTTCATTGTCGCGGCGTTTCTGGCTTTGTGCCTCGGTTTAATTGTCGCTCCGATCATGATCGCTTCAAATACGATCATCCATAAGGTAAGCAATAACGAAATGCTGGGGAAGATTTTCAGTTCCCTGGAGATCGTGATGCATCTGGGTTTTCTTTTATTCATGTTTGTCAGCAGCTCACTGGCGGATAAATTTTCTCCGCTTTCGATCCTGGTAACGGCAGGGGTGATCTTGAGCGTTTTAGGCTTCATAAGCCTGATTTTTAACCGGAAGGTGGCATGGTTAGGTTAGCGGAAAATAAACATCATTCAGAGAACAGGCCGACGCGCAGGATGCCGCTTCCGGAAAAGGTGTATATTTCTTTAATCCAGCATCTGGGGAAGGTTTGCGCCCCGGAAGTCAAGGTGGGGGATAAGGTTGCCTGCGGGCAGAAGATCGCTTCTTTACCCTCCGGAGTATATTCGCCGATCCACGCGTCTATTCCGGGAACGGTATCGGCGATCCAGGATTGCCCGCACCCGGTTTTAGGCCGGGCAAAAGCCGTGGTTATTCAGGGGGACGGCGGCCAAGACGCGGATTTTTCAAGAATTATCCGTCCGGATACCGGCAGCCTGACAGCGCAGGAATTAAGAGATATTGTCCTGGAGGCAGGTATTGTGGGTATGGGCGGAGCGAGCTTTCCTACTCACATTAAACTCAATCCTCCCAAGCCCGTCCATATCCTGATTATCAACGGCGCGGAATGCGAACCTTACCTTACCGCCGACGCGCGTTTGATGGTGGAAAATTCCGTCCAGATCGCGCAGGGTATCGCCTTAATTGCCAGGTGTCTCGGCATCACGGATGTCTATATCGGGATAGAAAATAATAAGCCGGAAGCGATAGAGGTTTTTTCCGGGATGCCGGGGATCAAGGTTAAAGTCCTGCCTTCGGATTATCCCCAGGGAGGGGAAAAGCAGCTGATCCGGAACATTCTGGGAAAGGAGCTTCCCCGCGGAAAGCTGCCTTTTGATATCGGGGTCCTGGTCCAGAACGTTTCTACGATATTCGCGATTTATGAAGCGGTTTATAAAGGCAAGCCCCTGATCGAGAGGATTGTCACTGTTACCGGTTCTTGTGTTAAAGAGCCCTGTAACCTCCTGGCGCGTGTCGGGACGCCGATAAAGGACCTTATCGCATTCTGCGGGCTAAATGAGGAACCTGCCAAAATAATCATGGGTGGCCCGATGATGGGGATCGCCCAATACACCGATAGCGTACCTTTAATTAAATCGAGCAACGGTTTGCTGTTGATGAATAAAAAAGAAGCCGCTTCGTTTGAGGAGGATCCTTGTATCCGCTGCGCGGCTTGCGTGCGCGGATGCCCGGTAGGGCTGATGCCCTGCCAGATCAATCTCGCTTCGGAAAGATCCCTTTGGGAGATGGCCAGGGATCTGGGCGCTTTAGATTGTATTGAATGCGGTATTTGTAATTATGTCTGCCCTTCACACCGCAGGCTCCTCCAGACGATCAAGAGGGCGAAATTAGAGGTGCGTAAGTGAAAGAAATGCTGCGTTACGGTTTGATCCTGGCTTTTATCTGCATGATTGCCTCCGGGCTGCTTGCGACGGTCAATATGTTCACCGCCCCGCGGATTATCGCCGCCGCCCAGGCGGAAGAAGAGGCTTCGCTTAAAGAAGTGATGCCTGCGGCCGACAGGTTTGAGGCGGTTAAGGACAGCGCGGGACAGGAACTTTTATATTATAAGGCTTTTGATAAACAGGGCAAAATGACCGGCGTGGTTTTTAAAGCCTCCGGGAAAGGTTATTCCAGTGTTATTCAGACCCTGGCGGGGATGTTCCCGGACGGTTCGCTCAGCGCGATTAAGGTTGTTTCCCTGAGCGAGACGCCGGGCTTGGGGATGCGGGTGACGGAAGATAAATTTACCGGCCAGTTTAAGGGGGCGTTTGGTACGGAACTTTCCGGAGTGCAGGCGATTACCGGGGCGACAATCTCAAGCCGCGCGGTGATCGATTCGGTAAAAGAAAAAGCGCAGGAGGTAGAGGATTTATTGAAGAGCGATAAATCCGGTCCGGCCCGGGGCGGTGTTAATCCGGATAAAGGAGAGCTGAAGTATGGGAAATAATCTTCTCGTTTCAGGTTCTCCGCATATTTATACCAGGGAATCCATCAGCCGGATTATGTGGACGGTAGTAATCAGTTTAATTCCCGCCGGTATCGCGGGAGTGATTATTTTCGGCTGGGACGCATTGTGGATCACTCTGGCGGCGGTTGCCGCCGCGGTCTCTACCGAACTCATCTTCGAGGTACTGACTAAGAAAAAGATTACGGTCCTGGACGGTTCGGCGGTGATCACCGGGATACTTTTGGCTTTTAACCTCCCCGCGGGTGTCCCGCTCTGGCTGCCGATAGTGGGCGCGGTATTTTCCATGGTGGTTGGCAAGCTGGTTTTCGGAGGGTTGGGACAGAACATCTTTAACCCCGCGCTGGTGGGAAGGGTATTTTTGCTGGCCTCCTGGCCGAAATATATGACTACTTTCACCAAGCCTTTCTGCGATACGGTGACCAGCGCTACTCCCCTGGCGATCCTGAAGGAAGGCAAGGCGTTGGGGCATATCCCTTATTGGGATCTATTTATCGGCAACCACGGGGGGTGTATCGGCGAGGTTTGCATTCTCGCCCTGTTGATCGGCGCGGCAATACTTTTTATCAAAGGTTATATCTCCTGGCATATTCCGTTTACCTATATTTTTACCACCGGTTTATTTATTTATGTTTTCGGCGGCCCAGGGCTTTTTAAAGGAGACTGGCTTTTCCATATCTTAAGCGGCGGGTTGATCCTGGGGGCCTTCTTCATGGCCACGGATTACGTGGCTACCCCTTTGACTGCCAGGGGGCAGATTATTTTCGGCGTGGGCTGCGGCGTATTGACCGCGGTAATCCGGATCTGGGGAGGATATCCCGAAGGGGTGTCTTACGCTATCCTGATGATGAACGCCGCTACGCCTTTTATCGACCGGTATACTAAAAACAGGATTTACGGATCCAGATGAAAAGCTTAGTGCATGAATTTACAAAAGGAATTATCAGGGAAAATCCCACCTTTGTCCTGGTGCTGGGTTTATGTCCTACCCTGGCGGTTTCGGTTTCGGTGGTTAACGGGATCGGCATGGGGATTGCGGCGACATTCGTGCTTTTGGGTTCGAGTATGATCGTTTCCCTGGTGAAAAATTTCATACCGAATAAAATACGCATACCCTGTTTTATCGTGATCATCGCCACTTTCGTCACGATAACGGAATTATGCATGAAGGCTTACAGCCCGGTGTTGGACCGCGCCCTGGGGATATATGTTCCGCTGATTGTCGTTAACTGTATCGTTTTGGGGCGCGCCGAAGCGTTTGCCTGTAAGAACAATCTCGCCAAATCATTCCTGGATGGTTTGGGTATGGGGGTGGGGTTTACCCTGGCGCTTGTTTTGATTTCGGCGATCCGTGAATTTCTGGGGTCGGGCCAGATACTGGGGCATACCTTGATCAAGGGGTTTGAGCCGCCTTTTATTTTCGGCATGCCTTCAGGGGCGCTGCTGGTGATCGGACTATTACTGGGATTTTTTAACCTGATAAAAAATAAAAAGACATGAACCTGCAGGAATTTTTAAGTATTTTTATATCTTCGGTATTCATTTACAACGTGATATTATCGCGTTTCCTGGGGTTGTGCCCTTTTGTGGCGATCTCCAAGGAAACCAAGCCGGCGCTGGCAATGAGCGCGGCGGTAACTTTTGTGATTACCGCCTCTTCCGCGGTAACCTGGCTTATTTACCGGTTTCTTTTGCTGCCTTTTAACCTGGCGTATCTGCGCACGCTTTCTTTTGTCCTGGTGATTGCCGCCCTGGTGCAGCTGATCGAGATGGTGATCCGGAAAACCAGCCCGGTTTTGTACCGTGCATTCGGCATCTACCTGACTTTGATTACCACCAATTGCGCCGTCCTGGGGGCCGCGGTATTGAATATCGACATGTTTTTCGTAAAAGGCAGGCCGGTGGCGGGAAGTTTTTATTATTCGATTTTCCAGGGGTTTTGCATGGGATTGGGTTATACCCTCGCGATGCTTATTATGTCGGGGATACGGGAAAGGCTGGAACTTTCCAGGGTTCCCAAGGCGCTGCATAATTTCCCGATCGCTTTTATTATCGCTTCGGTTTTAAGTTTGAGTTTTATGGGGTTTAACGGGTTTAAATTCTAAATGGAAATTATATTTGCGGTAATAATTCTCGGTGTACTGGGGTTGGTTTTCGGAATCGGCCTGGCTGTCGCTTCCAAGAAGTTCAACGTCCAGGTGGATCCTAAATTGGAACAGGTGCAGCACTTGCTCCCCGGAGGAAACTGCGGGGCCTGCGGCAACCCGGGGTGTTTCGGGTTTGCCGAAAGCCTGTTAAAAGGCGGCAATACGGTTGATGACTGCAGGGTCTGCAGCGAAGAGATAAAAGAGAAGATCGCCGGGATTATGGGTGTTGCGCTTGGAAAACAGGTCAGGAAGGTCGCGACACTGCATTGCGCCGGCGGCGTAAAGGTTAAAGATAAATATGTCTATAGCGGCGTGGAAGACTGCGTGGCAGCGAATATGGTTTTAGGGGGTCAGAAATCATGTGTCTTTGCCTGCTTGGGGTTTGGAACCTGCGCCCGGGCCTGTCCCTTCGGGGCGATTACGATCTCCGCCGAAGGCCTGCCGGTGATCAATAAGGATAAATGCCGCGCCTGCAATAAATGCGTGCTGGCCTGTCCGAAAAAACTGATCTCTTTGGTTTCCGTAACTCATCCGGTTTTTGTGGCCTGCAGTTCGCATGATATGGGCAAGGATGTCCGGGCGGTATGTTCCGTCGGGTGTATTGCCTGCCGGATGTGCGAGAAGGCCTGCAAATTCGACGCGATCCATGTTATTGATAATCTTGCGGTGATCGACTACCATAAATGTACTTCCTGCGGAGAATGCGTAAAAGTCTGTCCTACCAAAACCATAAGGATAAGGGAATGAACCTGGCGGTATTTGCTTCCGGTAAAGGCAGTAATTTTTCGGCGATTGCCAAAGCTGTAAAAGAAGGCAGGGTTAAGGCAAAGTTGAAGATTCTGGTTTGCGACCAGCCGCAGGCCGCGGTTATCCGGCGTGCGCAGGGTACGGGTGTACGCGTGGTTTTAGTATGCCGGCGGGATTTTGCGCGCCGTTTGGATTTCGAAACGGCAATTGCCGAAAAATTGGAGGAATACCGGATTGACCTGATTGCCTTGGCGGGTTTCATGCGCCTTTTAAGCCCGGGATTCGTCAGGCGTTATTTCGGGAGAATCATTAATATCCATCCTTCTTTGCTTCCCGCTTTTAAAGGCGCCCATGCCATCAGGGACGCTTTTGACGCCGGGGTTGAAGTTACGGGAGTAACCGTGCATTTTGTCGATGAAAAAGTTGACCATGGCCCGGTTATCCTGCAGGATGGTCTTTTAGTGAAGAAATCCGATACTTTGGCGTCCCTGGAAAAGAAAATCCATCTCTTGGAACACCGCATCTATCCTCAGGCAATCTCTTTATTGATCTCCGGAAAATGTAAAGCTCCCCGCAGGAAAGCAAAATAATTATTTTAAATTTTATTCTTTGCAGTCAGCCAGGATCGCGCGTTCATTTAAAGTTATTTTTTTATCGGTAGCAAGGTTGGTAAGCTCCAGGTAGGAAAAATCCTTAAAATGATAGGCGTTCAGGGTATAGGCGACGATCTTTAAGACTTCTTTGTCGATATCCGCTCCCGCCGGGACTTCGGGTTTCTGGAATTTCAGCCTGATCCGGTTCTGGATCTGGTCGGCGATGAATTCTTCCAGGGTGATGTCTTTATACTGCAGGTGCTTGCCGGCGGTATCTCCGATAATGTCGGCGGAGATACCGTTTTCCTGGACGATGCGGTGCTGGTATTCGGTTTGGGAGACGAAACCGTAAGAAAGTTTCTTGAGGTCCGGAAAATAGAAGATTTGTTTTATCTCAAATCCGTTCTGGATATCGGCGGTGACGATGCAGAAAAATTCCGGAACGTCTTCCTTGGCGCCCCCCATACTGAAGAGGACCCGCCGGATAACCTGCAGTACGTTAAAAATCTTTTCGTTGACGGTTTTGTCCAGGACCATCTCCTGTTGTTTTTCTTTTTCGTCGGTCGGCTTGATAAGATAGCTTACTTTAAGGATCTTTTCTTCCAGGGAGTTTTTCTTATCCTCCAGCAGGAACCTTTCCACATATTTCTCCGGTTTTTCCGGTTTGGTAATGATGTTTCTTAACGGCAGGTATACCCAAAGGGTGCGCCCTTCAATTGTCGGGTAGATATCGAGCTTGTATTCTTTTTTGCAGATATCCTTGATCCCCTGGGTAATATTTTCTTTTAAGAAAGAGGGGCTTACCGAGGAGTTACAGGCGGAGATCAGGAAGATGAAAGGGAGGAGCTTAAGGGCGGCTCTTGTTAAACTCTTTGAAGATGGTTTCGATTTCGTCATAGTTAAGTTCGCCTTTGGCGACCAGTTCTTTGGCAAGCCGGTCCATGAGAGGCTCTTCCTTTTTCAGCAGTTCGGTTACTTCTATCAGGCAGGTGTTGAGTATATCCTGGACATCGGCGTCGAGTTTAGCTTTGACGTCCTCGGAAACTTTTTCCACGATCTCCCAGTTTCCCAGGAATCCGCTTTTACCCATCCCGCAGACCCAGACCATGCTGTGCGCATGGTGCATCGCGCTGGAAAAATCCCCGTAGACCCCGCTGGTGGTGGCGTTGTATTTGATTTTTTCCGCAGCGTAAGAACCGAGGCTGATTTTGATCTTGCTGAGCAGGTTGTTGGAGTCTTCGATAAACGTATCCTCCCGTTCCGGGATCCAGGTCGCCCCGCCGGTCGGTCCGCGGGGGGTGATGGTAATTTTGAAGACATCTTTGGAAGGGGCAAGGAGGTAAGTGATGATGGCATGCCCGCTTTCATGGTAGGCGGTCTGCCATTTTTCTTTTTCGCTCAACTTGACCCGGCGTTTTATGCCCAGCGCGATTCTCTCCCGCGCTTCGTCGATCTCCTGCATTGAGATAACTTCGCTCTGGTTGCGCACCGCGATGAGTGCGGCTTCGCGCACGATGTTGGAAATATCCGCCGGGCTTTGCCCTACAGTGATCCTCGCCAGCCGGTCGATTTTGACACTGGCGGGGTCGTATTTTACTTTTTTAAGGTAATAAGAAAAAAGTTTCTGCCGGTCCTCGAGATTCGGTTTGTCCACGATTACTTTCCGGTCGAATCTTCCCGGCCTTAAAAGCGCCGGGTCAAGATATGTCTCAGGGGCGTTAGTCGCTCCGATCAAGACGATATTATAATCTTTATCTTTTAAACCGTCCATTTCCACCAGCAGCTGGTTTAAGGTGGTATTGTGTTCGGTGCTTCCGCCGAATCCGCGATCCATGGAACGCTGTGCTCCTACCGCGTCGATTTCGTCGATAAAGATAATACAGCCGCCTTCAAGTTCCGCAAGCTGCTGGGCTCTTTTAAAAAGAGAGCGTACTCTTCCGGCGCCTACCCCTACGAACATTTCCACGAATTCCGAACCGGACATTGAGATAAAGGGGAGTTTTGCTTCGGTGGCGATCGCTTTTGCCAGGTAAGTTTTTCCGCATCCGGGAGGACCCAGCATGATAATTCCCTTCAAGATCTTTCCGCCGATACGCTGGAGGCTGGCGCGGTCGGTAATCAGCCTTACGATCTCCAGCGCCTCCTGTTTCGCTTCATCCATTCCGATAACATCCGCCCAGGTAATTCCGATCTCTCCCCCCGCTACGGATTTTTTAGTCGTCTGGGAAAAGGATGAGGCGCCGCGTTTAAAATAAAGCCAGTACATTAAATAGGTGTAGACGAAACCGAAGATGAGGGCCATGATGATCTGCAGGTATAGCTGCAGGGGGATCATCGCCAGCTGCGACTGCCGGAGGTAGGATTCGGATTCGTTCCAGGCGCGCAGGCCGATCACGATCAGGTATATCAGCGAGATGGCCAGTGCCCCCAGAAAGGTGAACAGGAGCGCCTTCAGCCAGTGGAGTTTTACGTAGAAACGGACTTTTTTCCAATTTATCTTCATTTTTCGCTCCGGATAATTCTTACGTGAATATACTGAAAATAACATATCCGGTTTACCAAGTCAATCCTTTTCTGACGATTATAAGATTTCTTCCAGCCGTAAGCAGTAAGTTATAAGTCTAAGCTCGCAAATTAAATCTTACCGTTTATCGCTTAAGGCTTATCGTTTGAATTGATCCCGGGCTTGATGGCGCCGTCCGGGGACCCAGTAATATCCTTGACTTAGTTTATTTTGTGTGTATAATTAATAAATTATCTGGAACAATGCCGCAGCTGGATCGTCCTGCGTTTAACTGCTTCAAGATTTCTGGGAAAGATTAACGAGGGGGTAAGCGAACGGCCCCGGGGTAGGCGGCTGTTTCGGCGCCCGGTATATATATTTATAAGGAGTATTGAAATGGCTAAGATCAAAAAGGTTTTTGCCCGGCAAATACTGGATTCACGCGGTAATCCCACGGTAGAAGTCGATTGTTTCCTGACCAACGGTATTCTTGGGCGGGCGGCGGTTCCTTCGGGGGCTTCCACCGGCGACAACGAAGCGCTGGAGTTAAGGGATAGTGATCCGGCAAAGTATATGGGCAAAGGGGTCCTTAAGGCGGTAGCTAACGTAAATACCGTGATCAACAAGGCGGTGGCGGGAAAGACCGCGGATTTCGCCAAAATCGACCAGCTTTTGATCAAACTGGACGGCACGGAGTTTAAATCCCGCCTGGGGGCGAATGCTATTTTAGGCGTTTCTATGGCGACGGCAAAAGCCGCCGCGCTTGCCAAGAAGCAGCCGCTTTATAAATTTCTGGGAGGAGATAAGGCCCGGATCCTTCCCGTTCCGATGATGAATATCTTAAACGGCGGGATGCATGCCGATAATAACCTGGACATCCAGGAATTCATGATCATGCCGCAGGGGGCGCCGAGTTTTTCTGAAGCCCTGCGTATGGCCACCGAAGTTTTCCATAAATTAAAGTCTATTCTTAAATCCAAGAAGCTTTCGACTTCCGTCGGAGATGAAGGCGGGTTCGCCCCCAGCCTTAACTCAAATGAAGAAGCCCTGGAATTGATCATCGAGGCGATCAAATCCGCCGCCTACCGCCCCGGAGAAGATATCTCTCTGGCTCTGGATTGCGCGGCCAGTTCTTTCTGTAAGGACGGTAAATATAACTTCGAGGGAACGTTAAAGAGCTCCGCCGACCTTATTGCGATCTATGAAAAATGGCTGACCCGTTATCCGATCCTTTCCATCGAAGACGGGCTTTCCGAGCATGACTGGAGCGGCTGGCAGGAGATGACGCGGCGTATGGGAGATAAGGTTCAGCTGGTG
>Ga0172381_10006597_pt1 | contig 11595 bp, 7 predicted proteins | sample Leawel6488metaG_FD_119754 | JGI IMG/M metagenome (GOLD analysis project Ga0172381, IMG submission 119754) | Leachate microbial communities from a municipal landfill in Southern Ontario, Canada - Leachate well 64-88 metaG | ecosystem: Engineered > Solid waste > Landfill > Unclassified | place... | reverse complement strand
CTTTTAAAAGACGCGGAAAGATTAAAAGCTCGACAGAATTAGTCGCATCTTCCAGCTTGACGAAGAGCATTGATTCGCCTTTTCTGGTAATGATTTTCTTGATAGTTGAAACTATTCCGGCCACGATGACCCGATCATCGCTCTTATGCCCGCCTAAAGAAACAAGTGGTAATGCGTAATTAGCCAGATATGGTCGGAAAACATTAAAAGGATGCTCGCTGACATATAAGCCCAAGAGCTCTTTTTCCCAGATTAATTTTTCATTCTGCTCGGCCGGAGGAGCCGGATTAAGGCTGAGGCGGCTTAAATTTACGGCCGGAAGTTCCGCAAAAAGACTGGTCTGCTTATTATCTTTATTCTTCGCCAGTTCCTTATTAAAACTTAGCATCCTTTCAATATTGGCCAAGAGTGCTCCTCGTTCACCGTAATTGTCCAGCGCGCCGCTCTTAATGAGGCTTTCCAAAGATTTTTTATTTAAATCTTTATCAGTTACCCTTTCCAGGAGATCAAAAATATCTTTATAAGGTCCGCTCTCTTTCCTGACTCGGATAAGCTCTTCAACGATATGCTCGCCGACATTCTTTATCGCTTTCAGACCGAAACGGATAGTATTAATGCTCTGATCATCGCTAGCGACCGCGCGATTCTCTCTGGTTCCGGCGGTAACTACGGTAAAGGTCCCGAATGATTCGTTAATATCCGGCGCCATGATCTTAATACCCATATTGCGGCATTCCTCAATTTCAATCGCCACGCGATCAGTATCGCCCTGATCTGAAGTTAAGAGCGCCGCCATAAACTCTACCGGCCAATGCGCTTTCAAATACGCGGTCTGATAGCCAATCAGGGCATAACAGGCGGCATGGCTCCGGTTAAAGCCATAGCCGGCAAAAGGTTCAATAAAAGAAAAGACTTTTTCTCCTAATTCCTTATAGACGCCGTTCTTGACGCAACCCTCAATGAATTTTTCCTTCTGCTCGGCCAAAAGCGAAGCGATTTTCTTGCCCATGGCTTTACGAAGTACGTCGGCCTGACCCATGGTAAAACCGGCCAAGTCTCTGGCGATAGACATGACTTGCTCCTGATAAATCGCCACGCCGTAGGTTTTTTCCAGGATGGGCGCGAGTTTCGGATGAAGATAGCTGACTTTCTTGGTTTTGTGCTTGCCGGCGATATAATCGGGGATCCATTCCATCGGACCGGGACGATATAAAGCGACCATGGCGATGATATCTTCAAAAACCGTCGGCTTCAGTTCGCGCAAATAGCGCTTCATGCCGGAAGATTCGAACTGAAAGACGCCGGTAGTTTCTCCGTCTTGGAATAATTTATAAGCCTTGGCGTCATCGAGCGGAATTTTATCGATATCTATTTCCAGATTGCGGGTATTCTTAATAATCTTTAAAGCCGACTCGATAATGGTCAGATTCTTCAAACCCAGAAAATCCATTTTTAATAAGCCTAGGTCCTCAACCGGATGAAGCGAGTATTGCGAGATAACGCTTTTGTCCGCCGACGAGGCGTATTGAATCGGCACGTTATCAGTCAGCGGATCTTTAGTGATCAGGACGCCGCAGGCATGAGTCGAAGCATGGCGCGCCACGCCCTCCAGACGTTTCGCGTAATCCAGGATCCTCTTGGCGGCCGGTTCGCTGTTATACATTTCCTTCAATTCCGGAACTGTCTTCAGCGCTTCATCCAGTTTCATGAACATCGGAATGCTCTTGGAAATCCGATCGCAATAATCATACGGTTCGTCCAGCACGCGGCCGACATCGCGCACGGCCGCGCGCGCCGCCATGGTTCCGAAAGTGATAATCTGAGCGACATGGTCGCCGCCATATTTTTCTTCCACGTATTTTAAAACCTCGCCGCGCCGCGTATCGGCGAAATCCATATCAATATCCGGCATGGAAATACGGTCCGGATTCAAAAAACGTTCAAAGAGTAAATCATATTTAAGCGGATCAAGATTAGTGATTCCGGTCAGATAACAAACCAGAGAGCCGGCGGCACTGCCGCGGCCCGGACCGACAACAATTTTATTATCCTTCGCCCAGTTAATAAAATCAGCGACAATCAAGAAATATGACGGCCACCCCATTTTCGTTATAACCGTTAATTCATATTCCAGGCGTTCCTTGATCTTTTTCATTTCTTCGGCCCCGGCCTCCGGGAAACGCTGGCCGATTCCCCGCTCGCACCACTGCCGCAGATAAGAGTTACCGTCATAACCTTTAGGAACTTCGAAATGCGGCAATTGGATATTGCCGAGTTCAATTTCCACATTACACATTTCCGCGATCTTCAAGGTATTTTCAATCGCTTCCGGCGTATCTTTGAAAGCGGCGATCATCTCCGCGTTCGGACGCAAAGAATAATCGCCATGACCGATCATAGTCATCCGATCGGTATCGCTCATTTTTTTCTTATTCTGCAAGCATAATAAGATATCCTGAGCTTCCGCGTCCTCTTTTTTAAAATAGTGGACATCATTAGTCGCTACTAAAGGAACCCCTAACTCCCGGGAAAATTCGATCAAAACCCGGTTAACCTTATCAAGATCTTCCAATTCCGGATGATCCATTATTTCCAGATAAAAATTACCTTGTCCGAACAGATTATTATATTCGCCGATTCGTTTTTTCGCTTCTTCAAGCTTATCGGCCATGATCAGGCGCGGAATTTCTCCGGCCAGACAGGCCGTAGAAGCAATTAGTCCTTCATGGTGTTTTTCCAGTATTTCCCAATCAATCCGCGGCTTATAGTAAAAACCTTCAATATGGGCATGGGAAACCAGCTTAATGAGATTCTTATAACCAATTAGATTTTTAGCCAATAAGAGCAGATGATAGCCGCGGCCGTCTTCGCGCGTATTCTTGTCAAAACGCGAATGGGGGGCTAAATAGGTCTCAACCCCCAGAATCGGCTTAATTCCCGCTTTTTTAGCCTTTTGATAAAACTCGATGATTCCGTACATGGCGCCGTGGTCAGTCAAAGCGATGGCCGGAGACCCTTGTTCCTTGGCAAAATCAACCATCTCATCCAGCTTAGTCAGGCCGTCAAGCAAAGAATAATGGCTATGGTTATGAAGATGGACAAAAGACATGAGAAAATATTTAGTAAAAGCTTACTTTTCTATTATCATTCTAATATAAGAAATGCCGACTGACAACTTGACACTAGTTTGAAAATAATGTATTATAACGATAGTTCATAAATATAAGTTCATTTTAAAAAAATTAGAGTTTATTTTTTCATTTTAGATATTTTGGTTCGGATTTTTGGTTAATTATCTCGGAGTTAAATTTAGTGGTAGTTTAGTTTTTTTCTTCACCTCCAGGGGGTTTCATTCGAGGCCCCCTTTTTTTTAATCATTATCCATTTCCGGACGCCAAAAAATGCAAAAAAGAGCCGGTCTTACGGCTCTATTTAAATGTCCATTGATTAGATAAATTTTATAGGCCTATCGCCCATTTATTTTCTTTAAGATGGCGGCCAATTCCTCTTCGCTATAAAAATCAATCACTACTTTCCCGCCCCGTCCCTGCCTTCTTAATTCCACTTTAGTGCCTAAAAGTTCGCTTAATTCGTTTTCCTGGGCACGGTCAAAATAATCTTTTTGCTTCGTTTCCTTAGTGCCGGTCAGTCTTTTTATTTCCGAGCCCGTCGCCGCGACCGTTAAATTCTGGCGCAGAATCTTTTTCAGCATATTTAGTTGTTTCGCTTCGCTTTCCAAACTCAATAAATATTTGGCGTGCGCCTCGCTGATTTTGCCGCTCGCTAAAGCGTCTTGAACCGCCGCCGGCAGAGCTAAAAGACGCAGAGCATTAGCAATGCTGGAACGCGCCTTGCCGATTTTTTTGGCCGCTTCTTCCTGGGTAATATTAAATTCATCTATCAGGCGCTTATAAGCCCGCGCCGCTTCCAGGGGATTAAGATTCTCGCGCTGTAAATTTTCAATCAAAGCTAATTCCAATTTCTTCTGTTCTTTCTCTTCCCGGACTATGACCGGAACTTCTTTCAGACCGATCTGTTTGGCGCTACGCCAGCGGCGTTCGCCGGCAATCAACTCATATTTATCTCCTTTTCTGGTGACGATTAGCGGTTGGATTATCCCGTGCTGCCTGATGGATTCCGCCAGGTCATTTAAAGCGCTTTGGGAAAATTGCGTCCGCGGCTGTTGCGGGTTGATGACTATCTTATCGGGGCTGATTTTCAGAATCCGATCGCCGTCACTGAAGACAAGGGTTTCCTCCTCCGAGATGGCCGCTTTGAAAGGGTTCTGCCCGTAAGTGATGGTTTTTTTAGGAATTAACGAGCCGAGTCCTCGGCCCAGACCTTGAGGCATATGTTATTAAATATGTTATTAAGATTAAAAAATTAAAAATAAAAATGAAAAAAATTGAAAAAATTATTTTTCCAAACTCAAAATTTCCCGCGCTAAACCCTCATAAGCCTTGCCGCCCTTGGATTTCGGATCATAATGCAGGATAGAGCGGCCGTAACTGGGCGCTTCCGCCAGACGAACGCTGCGCGGTATGACGGAGCGAAAAATACGATTGGGAAAATATTGATATAATTCGCCCATGACCGACTCGGATAATTTATTGCGGCGATCAAACATCGTGATGACCGCGCCCATGATGCCTAAAGTCGGTTTTAAATTGTTCTGGACAAGACTGATGGTTTCCAGGAGCTGGCTGAGCCCTTCCAGGGCGTAATATTCGCTTTGGATAGGAATAAGAATTTCATCGGCCGCGACCAGGCTATTGACCGTCAAGAGTCCGAGCGAAGGCGGGCCGTCGATAATGATATAATCATAATCCTTCTTAATCTCTTCAAGAATATTTGCCAAACGGAATTCACGATTATCAAGGCCGACCATTTCCACTCCGGCTCCGGCTAAGGAGATAGTCGCCGGAGCGATATGGAGACCCTTCTGAACCGTCCTCTTGATAATCTCAAAAAGCGGCTTATTACCGACTAAGGCTTCGTAAACGCCAAACTCCAGAGTACGATGATCCAGCCCTAGCCCGGAAGTCGCGTTCGCCTGGGGGTCGATATCGACTAAAAGCACCTTTTTGCCAAGATGGGCTAAATAGGCGCTCAGATTGACGGAAGTCGTGGTTTTTCCGACTCCGCCTTTTTGGTTAACGATGGCGATTATTTTCCCCATATGAGGATATTATATAATAAAGAATCTCTTTTGACAATTAAGAATTTATTTATTATACTGAAAATCGTAATAAGCCGGTTAATTTGGCCCAGGTGTCGGAACTGGTAGACGAACACGACTCAAAATCGTGCGGCCGTGAGGCCATGCGGGTTCGACTCCCGCCCCGGGCACATTATGAAACAGACCCATGCCGGTGTCTGTTTTTAAAAATAATTTATTAGGGAGCGAATATCTTTCCGTACAAAAAATCAACCAGCCAGGGTTGATTTTTCACAAAAAAATCTTGAGCGACAAATAAGTTATTTTTATACTTTCTTGAATCTGACCGTAAAGAACGGTTCATACTCGACTTTATTCTCATCGATAATCTTAACCGGCTCGCCGCTCGTCAATTGACTGATAGCCAAATCGCTTAGCAGCTGATTATCGCCAGCGATATTCAGTTTCAAACCTTCCAGCTTATCAAATTCTTCCTTAAAGTCAGAGGCGACTGTCGCTTCAAGTTTTTTCTTCTTTAATTTAAGAGTATTTAATTCTTCCAAGGTTTGTTGATAACCGGCGTTCGTCGATAAGGCGTCACGATACCTGGTTTTTAATTCGCGCTGTTCTTTTTTGCGGTCTTGGATGCGCTTAAAGACATCGGGGAGGGCTTGGGCCATAATGATAGAAAATTAATTTTTATTATGTGACCCATTATAGCACAAAAAATAAAAAATCCGGATTACTTTAAAGCGGCGATTATTCCTCCGCCCAAAACCCTGGTTTTATCATAAAAAACAACACTTTGCCCCAGCGTGACCGCGCGTTGTGGCTTAACAAAAGTGACGAAATAATCTGTTTTATTTTTCGCGGTTACCAGACAAGGAACAGCCGGATGGCCGTAGCGGATAACCGCTCCGCATTTGAAAGCCGTTTTAGGCGCGCGGCCGGACAACCAATTAACTTTCTTAGCGACCAATCGCGGCTCATATAAAATATCTTCATTCCAATTTTTGACGACATAAAGGATATTTTTCTTATAATCAAATTTGGCCGCGTAATAAGGCCCGGTGCCGCCGATAAGTCCGCGGCGCTGACCGATAGTGTATAACGGCAAGCCCTGATGCTCGCCGATTTTCTCGTTCGTCTCTAAGACACGGATATCGCCGGGGATAAGCTTTAAATATTTCTTCAAAAAATTATTATGGCTGCCGGAAAGGAAACAGATATCCTGGCTTTCCGGTTTGGCCGCTACCTTCAAGCCGAACTTTATGGCCAATTTTCTCACCTGCGGCTTAGTATAATTTCCTAACGGGAATAGTAAATGCTTTAATTCGTCAGGCGTAAAGGTATATAAAAAATAAGACTGATCCTTATTCTTATCTTTAGCTTTGGATAACTGATATTCTTGACCGGCACGTTTAATCTTTAAATAATGGCCGGAAGCCACGTAATCAAAACCGAGCGCGCCGGCCTGCTTTAGCAGAAGCCCGAGCTTAATCCGCTTATTACAGACAACACAGGGATTAGGCGTCCGGCCGGCGCCATATTCGCTTAAAAAATTATCCACGACCGCCTTCTTGAAAGGCCCGGAAAAATTAAAAGTATAAAGCGGGATGCCGATCTTATTGGCGACCGCCTTAGCGTCCAGAAGAGATTCAAGCGAACAGCAGCGGTTCTCCGCTCCCGGACCCATAGTCTCATCTTTCCAAAAATGCAAAAAAACTCCGGAAACATCATATCCTTTATTTTTTAAAAGCTGGGCGGCCACGCTGGAATCAACTCCGCCGGACATGGCGACTAGGACTTTATTTTTAGGAGACTTTTTTATTTCTCTCTTTGTCTCCCTCTTGGCGCTATTTGTTCTCATGTAATTCTTTAAATACTTCTAAATATCCGGCCGCGGTCTTATCCCAGGAAAATAATCCCGCCCGAACATAACCGGAAGCGATTAAGCGGCCGCGTAATTTCTCGTCGCTCAGGATAAGTTTAATAGCTTCGGCTATTTCTTCCGGCTTATCCGGATTAATCATCAAGCCGGCGCCGTCAACTACTTCCGGCAGGCTAGAAACATTGGAACAGACGACCGGCAGGCCGTAAGCCATCGCTTCCAGAGGCGGAAAGCCGAAACCTTCATAGTAAGAGGGGTAAACAAAAATAGCGGCCTGCGAATACAGGCTGGCCTTTTCTTCTTCGTCGATATAGCCGAAAAATTTTATCTGATTTTTATACGGCGATGTCTGCCAATCCGAATAAATCTTCGCCGTTCTCCAGCCCGGAGCGCCGGCTAGAACCAAATCAAAATCTTGGAATTTATCCTTGCCGCCGTTGTGGCGCGCCGCTTCTTCGCTCTCGCGGCGCAATTTATCATAAACTTTAATCAGACCGCTGATATTCTTGCGCGGCTCGATATTACCGATATAAAGGATAAAATTATTAGCGAGGCCTCGTTTATCCAGAAAAGTCTTAGTCTTCTCTTCCGGCCAGTCTTTCTTAACGGCGTTATTCCCGGAATAAATAACGGCTATTTTATCGGCGTTCACGCCGGCCAGCTCAATGATGTCGTTTTTCGTATTGGCCGAAACCGCGATTATCTTGTCGGCGTTTCTTAATATCTTTTTAACGCCCAGAGCCTTATGCCAAAAATTCTTGCGGCGGCTGAAAAACCGCGGGTACCTTAAAAAAGACAAATCATGGACGGTAATGACTTTTTTTAAGCCTGATTCCGGCCCGCTGAGCCTGGTAAAGTTAAAATGCGGCGACCAAAAAAGATCAACGCCGCCTAAAACTTTATCCAGACGCGGATAACTAAAAATCTTCTGCAGGCAATAATTAAAAATCTTATTCGGCCAGCGGCATCCGATAACCTGAGAGTTGCCTCCGTTCCATTTATTTAAGCGCTCATTTAAATTCTGATAGGAATTATAGAATAGTTTATACTCATTCTCCTGATCTGCCTTTAAAATCGCCGCCAATAAATTAGCAGTATATTCCGATATGCCACTATAATGCTTATCCATTAAAACCCTGATATCTACTCCGATTTTCATAAAATTTACTAATTGAGGCCCTATTTAAAGCTCTATTTCAGGCCCTATTTAAAGCTCTTGACAATCTCCTTACTTAAGACTAATATAAAGATACACAATACGGGTTTTTCGGTCGACATTAAAATGTTTAATTCCGCATTCTAAATCCTTTTAACTGCCAGCGTAAACATACTAACTGTCCCCAGTTGAAATAAGGAGGAGAATAACTTTAATTATCCGAATGTCGTAATCCGACTAAAATCGTCTGTGCAGAACTAAATCACCTGGCAAGATAATCCGAAAATTAGAACCGGGCAAGCCCGAAGATGACAACAATGTCATAAATCTTTGTCAGAACAACCGAATCTAAGGGAATGGACAGCATAATGCTTGTTCATTCCCTTTTTTCTTTTTTTAAACTTTCCCGATATTTTTATTGCTCCGACAAGAAGCGATAAACTCGTTCATCTGCCGCTTGAAGTTTTCCACTGAATAGCGTTCGATCGAAGCGCGAATCTCTTCCGGATTAAAATTTTCGCCCTTAAAATTTCCGATTACCCCGGCTAACACTTCCGAAGTCTGGATATCAAAAAAGACGCCGGTCTTCCCTTCTATAATAGTTTCGGTCGCGCCGCCTTTGCGGTAAGCGATAACCGGCCGGCCGCTCGCCATTGATTCCACGGCGGTGATGCCAAAGTCTTCTTCCTGAGGATTAATAAAGGCTTCGGCGCCGCGATAAAGGCGGGCCTTTTCTTCTTCGGTCACCCGGCCCAAAAATTCAATATTTAAACTGCCGGCGGCGATTTTTTTGAGTCTCTTCATATCCACGCCGTCGCCGAATATTTTTAATCTATAATCCGCGCCTAAATTTTTAAAAGCCTCGACCACTATATCCAGGCGCTTATACGGCGCCAGACGGCAGCCGGCCAGGAAATATTTTTCCGGGCGCCCGGTTTTTTCGGCCGGAGAAATAAGGGAAAACTTTTCCGTCTCTACCGGCGGATAAATGACAACCGAATCGCGGCGGTAATATTTCCTGATGCGCTTTTGGACGGTTACGGAATTGGCGATGAAAAAATCTACCCGATCAGCGGCGGCGCGATCCCAAAGGCGGACGCGGTTTAAAACCAGCCAGATTATCTTTTTCAGCCATTTGTTATATTTAAGTTCGTTCAGATACTCATGGGTATCACTCCACAAATAACGGGTCGGGGTATGGCAATAGCAGATATGGAGGCAATCCGGCTTAGTGATGACGCCTTTGGCAAAAGAGCTGGTATCGGAGATAACCAGGTCGTAGGCGCTTAAATCAAAAAATTCCACGGCGATGGGCATGAAAAAAAGATACCATTGGTAATGTTTGACGCCGCCGGGCAATTTTTGGATGATTGAGGTTTCAATCTGGCGTCCGGCGTAGCGGCCGATATTCTTCTTCTCATAGAGGAGAGTAAATATCGGCGCCTCTTTAAACATATCTGCTAAGACCTGCAGAACCTTTTCGGCGCCGCCGTCCTGAGCCAAATGATCGTGGATTAAAGCGGTTGGCATGGGATTTTATTCCGCCTCCCGGTGCTTTAGCACCGCGAAAGGCGTTCTTAATAGAATAGAAATATCCAGCATCATGGACCAGTTCTCAATATAATAGATGTCCAGTTTTGCTTCTTCTTCAAATAATAAATCACTGCGTCCGGAAACCTGCGCCAAACCGGTAATTCCCGGCTTAATAGTCAAAGTCTTGCGGTGATAATTCTCATATTTGGCGACTTCTTCCGGCAGATGCGGGCGCGGGCCGACCAGGCTCAAACGGCCGATAAAAACCAAAAAGAGCTCGGGCAATTCGTCAATAGACCAGCGCCGGATTATTTTTCCGACGCGCGTCACGCGCGGGTCGTCTTTAATCTTCACCATCGGTCCGTCAACGCGCAAGTTTCTGTCAGCCAATTCGTTATAACGCATGCTGTCGGAATTAGGAATCATAGAACGGAACTTGAAATATTTGAAAGGCACGCCGCCTTCGCCGACGCGGGTTACCGGCTCGTCGTCGTCGCGGCGCGAAAAGAAAATCGGTCCGCGCGAATCCAGCTTGATGGCCAGCATAGTTAAAAGCAAAATCGGGGAAAGAATGAGTATCAGCAAACCGGAAACAACGATATCAAAAGCGCGCTTCAGGATCCGGCCCCAGCCCTCTAAAGTCGTCCGTTTGACTTCCACGACCGGAATGCCGATAATTTCCGCGACTTCCGTCCGCAAAACTTTCACTTCCAGCAAATCGGCGACGTATTTGAAAGTCAGATGATTATCATTGGCAAAATCATAAAGCCGCAGAGTCTCGACCTTGCTTAAATTCGGGTCGCTCTGGATAACCTCGTTAATTTCCTTGTCCCTGATGAATTCAGCCGTCTCCTGAGCGGTCTCTAAAGAAAAATCCCGAATCCGTCTGACGACTTCAAAACCGGCTTTCTTATTACCGGCGAACTCCGCAAGTAAATTATCGGTCGTCTTAGAGTTGCCGACCAGGATGACTTTATGGACGCCGATGCCGAAGATATATAAACGGCGCTGGATGAACCGGATAAGGATATGAGCAAAACTGATATAGATAACCGCAAAGAGCCAACCCGCTAAAACGATAAAACGCGAATCAAATAATTCGCGCTGAAAAAAAATCATGATGGCGATCAAAGCCAGGCCGGTGGAACAAGCGAGAAATATTTTTCTCAGTTCCTGAGCCAACTGACGCGCGCCTTTAATCTGGTATAATCCGGCGATTATAAAAATAATCGTCCATAAAAAGGCAATCAGGATCACCAGACGAAAATATGCCGGAAAAGGCAGATTAAAAATAACCGGACGGATACTATCCGACCAGTTGGAAAATCTCAAATAATAAGCGGACAGGCCGGCCAGAAGAACCATCACAAAATCCACCGGAACAAAGAGGACGGAAAAAAATGATTCGATTTTTTTCATATGTAAATTTTTTGTTTACTCTTTGTTATTAGAGCAGCCGTAAGCCGGATTCTGTTCTAGCGATCATTTATCTAGGCGCGCCATTACTGGCGCGCTCGAGCGAGCTACTTGGCTTAGCCTTTGTCCGCCGTCCGCCGGCTGGCGGAGCGGACAGGGCTAGTTTGCTCTTGCTTCTGATAGGGTTTGCCACGGACTCTCCGTCACCGGAGGCCGAAGCCGGTAGCCCCGAAGGACATCCAGCCACTTTTCACCTTTGATTCTGTCAAAAAAATTCCAGAATTAGTATTGTCTCTGTGGCACTTTCCCTAACCGAATATTCCTCAAAACGGAAAAAATCCGTCCCGAAAAAAATCGGCCGGTGGGCGTTACCCACTATCATATTTGCTTATAAATAAACAAATTACGAAGTCCGGACTTTCCTCTCTATTAAAAATAGAG
>Ga0172381_10006596_pt1 | contig 11596 bp, 11 predicted proteins | sample Leawel6488metaG_FD_119754 | JGI IMG/M metagenome (GOLD analysis project Ga0172381, IMG submission 119754) | Leachate microbial communities from a municipal landfill in Southern Ontario, Canada - Leachate well 64-88 metaG | ecosystem: Engineered > Solid waste > Landfill > Unclassified | place... | reverse complement strand
GAGCCCATTTTCATTCAAGGAAATGTGTATGGTTGGCCTTAACACGGGCGGAAATGCAGTTTGTCAGAAGTTGAAACAGGGAGATAATCTCCTTGGGCTATACCCTTACGAGTGGTCCAGAGTTAATATAGACAGAGACCCCACTACCAACAAGCTCATTTATAAAGTGAGAGACGGAGCAAAAGAGGTAGAATTCCCAAGGAGTGACATTTTCCATGTCCCAGGGATAAGCTTTAATGGTATAGTCGGTCTTTCGCCCATCGAATACGCCACTTCTGCAATAAGATTAGGACTTTCTTATGAACAGTTTGGAAATAAGTTCTACCAAAACGGCGCTCATGCAAGCGGTGTTTTTTCATTTCCGGGCGAGCTGACAGAGTCGTCGTACCAAAGATTAAAAGCAGATTTAGCCAAAAGTTATACCGGCTTAGCTAATGCGGGAAAGCCTATACTCCTTGAAGGCGGGGGCACCTTTGGGCAATTGACCATCAAGCCGGTTGACGCCCAATTGATTGAGAGTAAACGATTCCAGATAGAGGACATTGCTCGCATTTATCGAGTACCGATGCACTTAATTCAAGAGCTTACACGCAGTACAAATAACAACATTGAGCACCAATCGCTAGAATTTATCATTTATACCATGCTCCCGTGGTTTAAACGCTGGGAAGAAAACTTTAATATGCAATTATTAACGCGGTGTGAACGCATGAGCGGGTTTTACCTGGAGTTTAAGGTCGATTCATTACTCCGAGGTGACGCCAAGAGCAGGGCCGATGCTTATGCTGTAGGGCGTCAATGGGGCTGGTTGTCGGTGAACGATATAAGAAAACTTGAAAACATGAACGGCATAGGACCTGCGGGAGATATTTACCTGGAGCCTTTGAATATGCACGAGGCCGGGAAACCAATTGAGCCCACTAATAGTGCAAAAGCTATGGCTGAGGAAATTTACAATATGATCCAAAGAAAGGAGGCAGGATGAAGTGAAGATCGACATAAAAGGTGTGATTGTTTCTAACAACGATAAATGGTTGTACGATTGGTTCGAAGTCGAAGCAGTATGCCCGAAAGATATAAGCTCGCAAATTGAAGCCGCAAATGGAGAAGATATTGAAATTGATATTAATAGCCCTGGTGGTGATGTGTACGCTGGATCAGAAATATACACCGCACTAAAGAGCTACACAGGAAATTCAGTCGGGCGGATCGTCGGAGTGGCCGCGAGTGCGGCTGGACTCGCTGCTATGGGAGTAAAGAAACTGCTAATCTCTCCAACGGCTCAGTTAATGATCCATAATGTTTCATCACACGCCTGGGGGGATTACAGGGCATTAGAACATGAAGCACAGGTGCTAAAGAATTACAATGTTTCAATCTCGAATGCCTACTTGCTCAAAACAGGTATGGAACAAAAAGAACTACTAAGCATGATGAATAAAGAAACTTGGCTTAACGCTCAAGAGGCGCTAGAAAAAGGGTTTGTCGATGAAATAATGTTTGACGAAGGGAATAAACTCGTAGCAAGTATAAGCCACTCTGCCATGATCCCTGCCGAGGTCCTGAATAAGATGAGAAACTATCTCAAAACAATTAAAGAAGGCATAAAGGCGCGGGCCGAACCCGAACCGGAACCCGAACCGGAGCAGGAAAACACAGATGTGCTTAAAGCAAAATTAGCCTTGGAGTTAATACTCTAGGGCTTTTGTTATGTCAAAAACGAAAGGAATGATTAGATTGGATAAATTATTAGCAAAACTCGCTCAACTCGAAAACGAAGCCAAAGCAATCCTCGACAATCCCGAAGCAAAAGCCGAAGAAATCACCGTAAAAATGAATGGAATTAAGTCTGCTAAGGCTAAGATTGAGGCTCGAAAAGAACTTAATAAGATGGAAGAAGAACGTCTCGCCGCTGAAGCCGCAGCAAAGGTGCCTGATGTTGCGCCGGTTTATGCTCAACCAAAGAGTCATAATGAGAATAAGTTTACCAACCTCGGCGAGCAGGCTATGGCTGTATATCAAGCAGGTAGGCCGGAGAATGCGGGCCGGGTTGATCAAAGATTATTCAATGCCGCCTCTGGGGCAAGCGAATCAGTCCCGAGTGATGGCGGATTTCTTGTTCAACAAGAATTTTCTTCAAAGATTTTTGAACGAGTTTATAGCACGGGTGAAATTCTCAAGCTCTGCGATACTATACCTATTGGCCCAGGGAAAAATGGTTTAAAAGTGCCGGGTGTTGACGAGGCTTCCCGCGTTAATGGTTCTCGTTGGGGTGGAATTAGGGCGTACTGGGAAGGCGAAGCGGATAAGATTACTGGTTCAAAACCGAAATTTGGCCTGAATGAACTCAATCTCAAGAAATTAACAGCTCTCGTTTATGTGACTGATGATCTTCTTGAAGATGCCGTTGCGCTTGAAGCTTTTCTTATGTCTCGAGTTCCTTTGGAAATTAACTTTAAAACAGAGGATGCAATTGTTAATGGCACAGGCGCAGGACAACCCTTAGGCATTATTAATTCCGGTTCTCTTGTGACAGTATCTAAAGAGACAGACCAAGCGGCAAATTCTATTATTTTTGAAAATGTAAATAATATGTGGTCTCGCTGCTGGGCCCCTTCGCGTAAAAACGCTGTATGGTTGATTAATCAAGATTGCGAGCCCCAACTCAATGGCATGGCCATTTCTGTGGGCACGGGCGGCGTGCCTGTTTATCTTCCTGCCGGCGGATTGAGTTCATCTCCTTACAGTAGCCTGTTTGGACGTCCGGTTATTCCCGTTGAGTACGGGGCTACTGTCGGTGACTTGGGTGATATAGTTCTTGCTGATTTTGGTCAATATCAAGCAATTGATAAAGGCAGTATCAAAACGGCCACTTCAATTCATATCCGATTTGACTACAATGAAACCGCTTTCCGCTTTGTATATCGCTTTGACGGACAACCTGCTTGGAAGAGCGCCCTTACTCCATTCAAGGGTAGTAACCAGCTGAGTCCCTTCGTGGCCTTGGCCGCTCGTGACTAATTAAAGTATAAGGAGGTAATAACAGAATGTCAGGATTTAACATTGCAGAAATGGGACATGTAGTAAATATTCTTCCGCCGATCGATGTCGATACAGCCGGCGGCGTAGCTGCATCTGAGATTTTTAGCATGCGGGGCTATTCACACGCAACAATTATTGTTCAGGTTGGTGTAGCTGATGCCGACGCGGGTAATATTACCATTGAAGAGTGTGATGACTTTGACCCAACTACAGATACCGCTATTGATTTTTACTATTACGCTGAAACCACAGCACTTGGAGATACTCTGGGGGCGCGAACAAAAGCCGAGGCCGCGACAGGTATTGATGTGTCCGGAAACGACAACACAATGTACGTCATTGAAATTGATGCCGCCGATCTATCCGATGGCTATCCATGCCTGGAACTCAAATGGAGTAACCCTGGCGGATCAACTATAGCAAGTGCAGTTGCAATTCTCAGCGGCGCTCGATATGGCGGAGATCAGTCGCCTACAGAAATAGCTTAATTATTGTGGTGAGGGATCTCTCCCCCGCTCTCAATCTTATAAGGAGGTAGTGTAAATGGGTTTTTTATTACGCGACAATGCCAGTAACGCGTTGGGCGTCAACAACAATAATAATCAATTCTCAAGCAATAAAGTAGTGGCAAACAGAGATGGCTCCATGCTTGAACGGCTAGAGTATTTGCAAGGTAATATAGACACAAGTATGGCCATCGCCGAGCGATGTATCGAAAAAGCAGACGGCGCAGTCCTAAATGGCAATGACCCCTTGTTTACGATTACCGGCGGGCCAATCTTAGTGACTGGAATTTATGGTATCGTTACCACTGTACTTGTCGGGGCAGCCAATGGTACCCTCCAAGCTACAACCACCACGCCAGCCGCCACCGTAGCGCTCTCTACCACTGTAGCGATAGACAATGATGCAGCAGGCACAAGCTACCGTTTTGTTGGAGCGACAGGCGTTTTAACACCGGATACGAACGGGGCTAAAATAATCGACCCCGTAACAGTAAAGGATTGTAAATTCTTAGTGCCAATAGGCAATATTAATTTCAAAGGATCTGCCGCGGCAACTGGTGTTATCAAGTGGTACATGACATACAAGCCACTCAGTCCTAACAGCGTAGTCACTGTAGCTGCTTAAATATTTTATGGGGCTTGCTTGTAAGCGGGCCTCTCTTATTTTAATCCTCCAGAAAGGAGGCTTTTTAATTGGCATTATATCTGAAAACAGCACCAACAATTGAACCAGTAAGTCTGTTAGAAGTGAAACTCCATTGTCGCATAGATAGCACATCCTTCGCCGATGATTTAACTAGCGCACAGAGCATAGCCCCCGGAAGTCACGTTATAGCCGCATCGTATAGCCTTGTAGGTACTGGCGTAGACGTGCTCGGCTATTCGGCCTTGGTCCTATTTGAAGCTGGCACAAACGGCACAGGTGGTACAGTAGACGTAAAAGTCCAAGAGAGTGACGACGACGCAACTTACACTGATTGGGCAGGCGGATCATTTACACAAGTCACAACCGCAAACAACAACGCGACATACGAGAAGTCTTATACTGGCGCAAAACAGTATATCCGCGTTGTGGCTACCGTAGCAAATGCCGCTTGCGAGTTTGGCGTGTCCATCATTAAAGATGCTCCCACAAGCGCAGAGGACACCCTACTAGAAGCGCTAATCACAACCGCGCGGGAATGGTGCGAAGGGTACCAGAATCGGCAATATATTACCGCGATATGGGAGCTCTGGCTTGACGATTGGCCAAGTGAAGATTACATCAGGATACCTTTACCCCCACTACAGGCCGTGAGCAGTATCAAGTATTACGGCACGGACAATACAGCCGCAACCATGGACACTGCAGATTATTTTGTTGACACTAAGAGCGAGCCCGGACGCGTTTCATTGGCTTATGGTAAGACTTGGCCTACAACCACATTAAGGCCTGTTAACGGTGTTGTGGTCGAATTTGAAGCTGGTTATGGCGATGCGGCAAGTGATGTACCGAAGCGCGTCAAGCAGGCGATGTTGTTGCTTATTGGGCATTTATACGAGCGCAGGGAGCAATCGACCGAAAAGGCATTGAGCGAGATCCCCTTTGGCGTTAAAGCCCTACTCGGGCTAGATAGGGTGTGGCCGATGTGAACGCGGGAGAATTGGACCAACAAATTACTATCCAAATAGCATCTCGCAACCGGGACAATATTGGTAATGAAATTATTATATGGCAGACTTGGCGGACGGCATGGGCGAATGTGCAAACAACGGGAGGCAACGAGACTTTTTATTCTGCACAGGTGTTAACCGAAGCCACCCACAAGATTAAAATGAGATATACTTCCAGGGTAGTTGCCACCATGCGGATACTCTGGAAAGGAAGAACGCTAGAGATCACTTACGTTGATAGTAGTCGCCAACGCAAAGGAGAATTATATCTGATTTGCAAAGAGGTGGTTATTAGGTGAGCAATATATCCCTCAATCAATTAGCTAATGAAATCGCAAACGCCGTCCTGGAATACACTGAAGAGGTGTCCGAAGCCGTAGAAAAAAAGGTTGATGAAGTAGCGGGCCAGGTACTTGCAGAAGTAAAGGCGAATTATCCCTATGCTGACCAGAGCGGGGACTACACTAAAGGCTGGCGCAAGAAAAAAGAGGACAAGCACGGATTGACGAGGCGCATTGTCTGGAACAAAACAAATTACCAACTCACTCATCTGCTTGAATTCGGTCATGCGAAACGAGGTGGCGGACGCGTTAGGGCGTATCCTCATATTGGTCCGGCAGATCAAAAATATGTGCAGCAATTAGCGGATGAGATTAAACGAATCGTCCAGAACGGAGGGTAAGTCATGACACAGGCTGAACTATATACGCTACTCGAAACCCTTGGCTTGCCCGTGGCATACATGGCTTTTAGCGAGCAAACAGATCCCCCGTTCATCTGCTATACATTCCAATATAACCAAGACCTTATGGCTGACAACAAGAACGATGTCAGCCTTGATTTTTTCCACGTCGAATTCTATGCGGACAAAAAAGACTTGACCAACGAAGCGGCAATTGAGGCGCTTTTCAAGGCAAACAAAATGCCATACGGAAAATCTGAAGTCTGGATTGATTCAGAAAAACTGATCGAGATAATTTACGAAATTCAATTAACAAACTAGGAGGTAAAATAAATGGCAAGTGGTAAAGCAGTAATCGGCGTATCAGACGTCCATTACGCACTAATGACGGCGGGCAGTGACTCCACATCGGCAACCCCAACCTATGCGGCGGCGGTTGCGATGGCGGGCGTCACGGAAATAGCAATCAATCCTAACGGGTCAGTGGTCACTCTTTTTGCGGATAATGGTCCTGCAATCACGGCTAACACAATCGGCGAAATTGAGGTGAGTATGAGCGTTGCGGACCTGACGCCAGCCGAGAGATTGGCCCTGCTGGGTCATAATGCAGCGGGCGGGGTCGTGTCCTATGCAGACGATGATATATCTCCTGACGTTGCAATCGGATTCCAGACGCTGCTGAGCGATGGTACCGTGGGCTACGTCTGGTTGCTAAAGGGAAAATTTGTTGCAAATGAAGAAAAATTCGCGACGAAAAAGGAAGGCATTGAGTTCCAGGTCCCGAGCTTATCCGGTAAATTTACCTGTTTAATCTTTGATGGCAAGTACAAACGGACAACCCGAAGCGACGATCCTAACTACGTAGCAGGAACCGGTACTGCATGGTACACAGCCGGCCCTCTTGGTGCAGCCGATGCAGCAGCCCCGACAGTTACGGTTGTACCTGCCGATGCTGAGGGCGCATTTGACAAGACTGCAAATGTTGTCTGGACATTTAACGAGGCGATCCAATCCACCGACATGACAGGGGCTAATTTCTTCGTCATGAAGGACGACGGCACTGCTATTGCGGGTGCGTTGTCCATTGACACAGATCATAAGATTGTCACCTTTAACCCGACAAATGCTCTTGACGCCACGACTGACTACATCGCTATCTGCACAACTGGCGTACATGACCTGGTGGGCAATGCGCTTGCGGCAATCAACGTGTCAAATTTTAAAACTGGAGCTTAAATAAACTGGCGGGCTGAGTGCCCGCCTTAATTTATATGGAGGTATTTATGCAAGCACCACAAATTACACTGGGCGATAAAACATATACAGCACGCAAACTCAAAATGGGAAGCTGGCGGGCTGTCGCGAAGATGCAAAAAGAAGTCGGCAATATGGGACAAGCCGAAGCCATGATGGACGAATCTGTTATGGAGAAGATGGCCGGGGTCATTGTGGCAGTCTTTAACAACCCCGAGGTAACCGCTGAGTTAATCCTAGACGAACTGGACCTATGCGACTTCACTCCAACGATTCAGGCGGTTTCGGGTTGGGTGAATGCTCAGGTATCCGGCAAAGTTGACGAGTTCCCGCCATCAAAAAACGCACAAACGACGGTCCAGAGCTAAACGCTTACCAGACCGTCATTTTTTATTACCTGTCCGCAGCCCGGTCCTGGGGCTGGACACAGCAACAGGTGGATGATACGGAACTTGAACACTATTTCGATATGTTAATCGTAGCAAATTTAGAGAGCGCAGAAAAGCAGGAAGAAAAGCCCGAACGAGTTTATGCAGATCAGATTGGGCTATTTTAGGGGGTAGGTGATATGGCAGAATCTATACGTGGAATCAGCGTCCTTATCGAGGGCAATACGACAGGTTTACAAGCAGCCTTAAAGGACGTAAATAAAGCGACACGAGATACTCAATCCGAATTAAAACAGGTTGAAAAACTACTAAAAATGGATCCCGGCAATACTGAACTGATCGCTCAAAAGCAAAAACTCCTTGCTCAAGCCGTGGAAAACAGCAAGGAAAAGCTGAATGCTCTTAAAGCAGCACAACAACAAGTCAACGAGCAGTTTGCCAGGGGCGAGATTTCGGAAGGAGCCTACCGCGCATTTCAGCGTGAAGTAGTTGCGGCCGAACAACAACTAGCCAGCTTTGAAAGCAGGCTATCTGGTACAACAACGGGCTTAAATGAGGTCGGCGACGCGGCTGAAAGTAACGCGAACAGAATAAGTGGCATGGGCGACAAGCTAAAGGGCGTCGGCGAAAAGATGTCCGTAGGCGTAACGGCTCCAATCCTCGCTGCGGGCGGGGCGATGCTCAAGGGAGCCGTCGATGCGGAAACTGCCACTGGCAAACTACAGGCACAGCTCGGTATCACATCTGAAGAGGCTGGCAACCTTGGCACGGTAGCGCAAGAAGTCTGGAAAACCGGTTTTGGCGAAAATATCACAACCGCAACAGATGCGGTCAAAAATGTCAAGCTGAACATGGCAGGGCTGGCCGAAAACGAACTGCAGGCAGTAGCTACCGGGGCGATGGTCATCGCTGATGTGTTTGAGACAGATGTAACCGATACCACCAAAACAGCCGGGACTATGATGAAGAACTTTGGGATTGACGGCCAATCAGCAATGGACCTCATTACCGTTGGATTTCAAAAAGGCGGCGACTATTCCGGCGAATTGCTTGATACCCTGAATGAATATAGCCCTCAGTTCTCAGCCATGGGCATGTCAGCCGATCAGATGATGGGCATATTAATCTCTGGCGCACAGGCTGGCGCATTTAATATGGACAAAGTTGGCGACGCCGTCAAAGAGTTCAACATTCGAGCTCAAGATGGGAGCAAGGCTACGGCCGAAGGGTTTGCCGCCATTGGCCTGAACGCTGACCAAATGGGCGCAGCTATTGCAGAGGGCGGCGAAAAGGGACAGCAAGCCTTTACCGCGACGATTGCAGCACTAGCCGCGATGGACGATCCAATGCAGCAGAACATCGCTGGAACAGCCTTATTCGGGACCCAATGGGAAGATGTGCGCTCCAAGGTTATCGTCGCGATGGCCGAAGGCGTAAATGGTATAGGCGATTTCAGGGGGGCCACAAGCGAAGCAGCAGAAGCCATGAAAGCAAACAACCCCGGCTTGGCGCTTACATCCGCAATGCGAGAACTGCAAGCGGCAATAGGTCCAGCGCTCTTACCGCTGGCTGATATTATTCAAAATAGCATAGTCCCGGCCGTGAAATCGCTGGCTGAAGGGTTTGCGAATCTTTCCCCCACAGGACAGACTGTAGTCCTTGCGGTAGCAGGAATAGCGGCAGCTATTGGGCCATTGTTGGTTGTGGTCGGGGCGATGGCTTCAGGAATCGGCGTTCTTGCCGGAGTATTCGCCACAGTATCTGGTGCAATCACAGCGGCGGGCGGAGCATTGGCGATATTAACAGGACCTATTGGCATTACGGTGGCGGCCATAGCCGGATTAGTCGCGGTTGGCGTATTGCTTTATAAAAATTGGGACGAGATCAAAGCAAAAGCCGGAGAGCTGCTTACAACTATTTCAACGAAATTTGAAGAGATAAAGAGAGCCATATCAACAAAATTTGAAGAAGCAAAAAACAAGATTACGGAAATATGGGGCGCGATAAAGGAATACTTTAGCACCACGCTAAATTCCATATCACAATTCTTTGCGGATACATGGGAAGGCATAAAAACATTCACCTCGGATACCTGGGAAGCTATAAAGTCTACAACCATAGCTGTCTGGAATGCAATTAAAGATACTGTAATAGCAATTGTTACGCCGTTTGCTAACGGAATTACCAACATTTTTAATGGCATGAAGGGTGGGCTAGAAACTATATTTAACGGCTTAAAAGACTTCTTTAAAGGCATATGGGATGTTATCAAAAATATATTCCTTGGCGCGATTTTGCTCATTATCGACCTTGTAACCGGGGATTTTGAGGGCCTTAGCGAAGATTCACAAGCTATTTTTGGCAATCTCAGTAAAGCGTTCGGCAAGATTTGGGAAGGCATAAAACAAATATTCGGCGGTGCGATAGAAGCAATCGTCGGCGGGGTAAGGGTAGCTTGGGATCAACTAAAAGCTAACACCACCGCCATATTTGAGGCAGTGAAATCGTTTATATCCACGACTTGGACTAACATAAAAACTGATATAATCACCACGGTCACATCTATTCCTGGAGCAGTTAAATTAGCGTGGGAGCAACTAAAGGCCAACACTACAGCTATATTTGACGCTGTAAAAAACTTTATCTCAACAACTTGGATCAATATCAAGACCGACATATCCAATAGGGTCACAGAAATACGGACAGCCGTTACAACAAAATTCCAAGAAATGAAAGACGCCGTCCTTAATAAAATGGGCGAGATAAAAACCACCATAGTAAACAAGTGGGGCGAAGCAAAGCAATTTTTACAGAACATCGACCTCTTGCAGATTGGAAAAAACATAATCCAGGGGTTAATAAATGGTGTCAGCGATAAATTTACCTCATTAAAAACCAAAATGGAAAATCTAGCCGCCTCTATACCCTCATGGATGCGAAAAATACTCGGCATCCAATCCCCCTCAACCGTGATGCAGGAGGTTGGTCACTATACGATAGACGGCCTGATCGCAGGCATAGGCGACAAAACGAGTGAAGTCGGTACCGCCATGGATGGCATAGTTACAACTATAGCAAGTAAATCGGCAGACTTTGTCGCAGCAGGTGCGTCAATTGGCCAACAGTTTTCCGCAGCCCTCTCAAGTAATATAACACGCAAATATGACAATGGGCCAAGTGGCTGGACGGATTACGATGGAAACGGTAATCCCATAAGGGGCGGAACCTCTGGCGGCGGCGGTGGAAGCAGCAGTAGTAGCGGAACCCGAGATGTTGACAGAGTTTATGATAGGAGCGGTAATTATTCAGATTACGACAATAAATCTGGTGCACTTGTAGGTGGCGGGGTAAAAGGATCAGAGAATCTACCTGGTTCCAAGCACAACGTGGTAAGCACCAAAACTGAAAAGAAGCATGACGGTGGCTGGGTAGGCAATCTCAAGTCGGATGAAGTCCCGATTATTGCACAAACTGGAGAGTTTATTCTAAGTCGGGAAATGCTCAAAAATATTGCGAGCATCGGAAAACACACAAGTACAAGCACGGTCATAAACCGTGAAGTCCACCTGCACATCGAAAATAAGGGCACTATCGTAGGTAGAAATGGTATGGATGAGTTTGCTAAAACAGTATCTAAGCAGATCAGTAAAGACTTTGGGCTTGCAACTGGAGGGGCATGGTAATGGGCACCACGATTAAAATTACACCTCCAGGCGGTGTCGAACAAATGATAATCGCATACAGCAAATGCAGCGTGACCCTATCGGCGACAAGTCGATCAGGGTCATTTTCGTTGGAGTTGCCGGACGTAACGGGGGATCTGGTGGACGCTTTTCCGGTCGGGTCAGACGTTTATATCCGACAAAATGATCACATCTTTCGAGGTTGGGTACTGAACCCAGCTAAGTCCGTGAATGGGCCAATTAAGATGATCCAATTAGACGGCATGTGTTATACGGGCCGGACGCAGAAGATAGTTGTGACTGAAAACTATGTCAGCCAAAAGATTAGCGATATTGTGATTGACTTATTTACAAAGTACATGCCAGCCATGGATCAATCTAGCATTG
>Ga0172381_10006595_pt1 | contig 11597 bp, 11 predicted proteins | sample Leawel6488metaG_FD_119754 | JGI IMG/M metagenome (GOLD analysis project Ga0172381, IMG submission 119754) | Leachate microbial communities from a municipal landfill in Southern Ontario, Canada - Leachate well 64-88 metaG | ecosystem: Engineered > Solid waste > Landfill > Unclassified | place... | reverse complement strand
TCTGACGTCGTTGGCAGAATTAAGAGCACTTGACATTGATACGATTAAAATACCAGCCAAGATTCCGACAATGGCGATAACTACTAATAATTCTATGAGGGTAAAAGATTTTTTGGAATTCATTAGATTGATTACTAAAATAATCTTTATGATTTTTAAAATAAATTTTGCTTATATCGTAGAGTTAATTTTATCATTGTTCATGTTTATTTTCAAATTTTTGGAAAAAAATAATAGACACTAAGGCTATTATTTTCTTTTTATTTCTTTGAAAGGAAGATACTTGTGCAGCGCCTCTGGTATTTTTACGCTTCCGTCCTTTTGCTGCCAATTTTCTAGAAGAGGAATCAATACTCTTGGGGTGGCAATTCCTGTGTTATTTAACGAATGGCAATATTTTATTTCACCATCTTTCGTTTTATATCTAATGTTTAATCTCCGTGTCTGGAACTCAAAGAAATATGATGAAGAGTGAGTTTCTCTATATTTATTTTGCGATGGAACCCAGCATTCAATATCATATTTTTTAATCTGTCCCAATCCTAAATCGCCTGAACAATTAAGAACAATATGATATGGCAACTCGAGTCCTTGGAGAATTGCTTCGGCATTTTTGGTTATTGCTTCGTGAATACGAACAGTTTCTTCTTTGTCGTTTTTACATAAAACAACTTGTTCGATCTTCATAAATTCGTGAACTCTTAGTATTCCTTGAGTATCTTTTCCATAACTGCCAATTTCGGTTCTAAAGCAAGGGGAAAATCCCATATATTTTTTTGGCAAATCTTCTTCTTTTAGTATTTCGTCTGAATGGTAGCTCATTATTGCAACTTCCGATGTTCCTGCCAGATACATTCCATCGTGAGTCTCATAAACCTCATCTTTTGATTGCGGCAAGTATCCAGTTCCAGTCATAGCCTCTTTGCTTACAAGCGATGGTGCGCAGAAAGGAATAAAGCCATCTTTTGTAATGATGTCCGTAGCGTATTGCCAGATAGCCATACTGAGTAGCATTGCTTCTCTTTTTAAAAAGTATCCCCTAAACCCAGCAACTTTTGTACCCCTTTCAAAATCTACCAAATCCAAATCTTTTGCAATTTGAACATGGTCTTTGATTGGAAAATCAAACTCTCTAATTTCCCCCCATTTTCTTATTTCAACATTATCAGCGTCAGAATCTCCCACTGGAACGCTTTCATCGGGAATGTTTGGCACTAAAAGCATTAAAGCATTATATTCTTCATTGACTTTTTTGAATTCTTCACTGTCCGTATCACTGTTTGTGTCTGCTTCTTTCATCTGGGCAATGATTGTTTCTCTTTCTTCCCGAGTTTTTGCCTCTTGAATCCTTTTGTTGGCTTGATTTTTTATCGCATTCAATTCTTCAATAGACCCAAGCAATTCCCTTCTTCTTATATCTAGTTTCAAAAGTAGATCTAAATTGAATTCTATGTGCTTTTTCTGGCATGCTTCTTTTATTTTTTCTGGGTTTTCCCTAATAAATTTAATATCTATCATAACTTAGATTAGTTTTAAAATTATAGTAAAGTTTTTGGTGAATTAAATCAAATTTACCCGATTAACGGGATTCTTGAAAGCTTATTTTTAAAATATTTACATAAGATTTAAGCCATTTCATATTTTTTACATATTACCATTAATGGCCAAAAAATCAAATAAAAAAGGCCTATAGGCCTTGAAAAATATTAAATCTTATTGAGTTCTTTTATTTGCACCACTCGCCAACGTAAAAAACATTTTAGATTTAATAGTAAATTTAAAACGGGAAACACGGAAAGCAACATCATATATTGATTAATATTTGCCAGAACAACCATAACCATGATGTTGCAGAATGTATTTATCAGCAGATTATCGCCTTCGCCAGGGTATTCTTTTTTCAAGTAGGCAAAAAGATTAACGATATAAAAAACAATCATCCAGGCAATCAAAAAGAAAGCACTTATAAAAGCGATAACATAAAAACTAACAACCGCCGTCATTCCTATTTTTGCCAAAAGCGTTACCAGAGAAATCAGAAAAGGAACTGCTATCATAAGGATAACAAAATAAATATATAGAATCAGATAGATTGAAATGCTATTGTTATTTTCCATACATTTTTTACTTAATTGTTTTTCGATTTCTTTTTTCAAAATTTAATATCAGGTTAAAAACCGGCAAGATAAGTAAGATGTAAAAACGAAATAATATCAGAACGGCGAGCACTAGTATATTAATAACCGAGTTAATAATTAAATTATCTGACTTGCTCGGATATTCTTCTTTAATAAAAAAAGTAAAATTAATGAAATAGAATATTATAACTGAGATAAAAAGCGACATGATAAGCAACGAGGAAAAACTATTGATTATATCCGAAACAATATGTGTATATGTATACATACTACATATAATTCCTAAAACAATAATTCCTATAATCAAAGCAAGAAATGTATAAAGAATTGGGTAAAGTGGAAATATCTTATTGGTTCCTGTTTTGTCAGCTATTAAAGCTTCTGGTTCGTGCGAATTTGTTTTTTTGATAAATGAAATGTTCAGTATTAAATTCATGACTGGCAAAATAATCAAAAATAAAAAAGAAGCATTAAATCCTGCTAATAATATCAAAAAGCCTATTATGCCAAAATTGAAAAGACTATTTAAGATTAGATTGTCGGAGCTATGTGGGTATTCCTTTCGAACATAGAAACTGTAGTTGATAAGATAAAATAATAAGCCTAGAAAACCTATTACTAAAAAGGATAGATAACCCATTAAAACAATCACTAGGAAAAAAGCCGCGCCGGCAGCTCTTTCCATTACACCTAAATTAATCCATAGAAAAACTATGGCAATAAAAGCTAGTAGCGAAAAAGCATATAGAAAAGGATATATAGGAAATTTTTTATTATTTTCCATGTTTTAGATTTAAATTGACTAATATTGTACTTATTGTGGCATACTTTTTAATTCTTGAAAAAGTATAACTAAAAATAACTTATATTAAAAAACGGGGTTTATCCCGTTTTAATCAATCTTTTGGTTTCATTATTGGAAACAATATTGCGTCACGAAGGGAACTTGAGTTGGTAATCATAGAAACAATCCTGTCTATTCCCATTCCAAATCCTGAGGCGGGAGGCATACCATGCTCCAACGCTTCCACAAATTCTTCATCAGATCTTTGGGCTTCTTCAAAGCCATCGCTGAATAATTTTTCTTGCTCCTTTAATCTTTGTTCCTGTTCTTGAGGGTCGTTAAGCTCGGAAAAAGCATTTACCATTTCTGCGCCAGCTATAACTAGAGCGAAGCTGGCAAGCTTTTCTCCTTCTAGTTTTTTGGCTAGAGGTTGAAAGCCATATGGATGATGGATAACAAATGTTGGCTGGATTATTTTTGGCCTGCAGAATTTTTTGTAAATCTCATCGGCAATATTGGCTTTGTCTGCTCCAGCAGGAATATCGATTTTCATTTCAAGCGCTTTTTTTCGCAACGCTTCTTCGTTTATCTCTTCGTATTTTATGCCTGTATCGCGCTCTAAAAGTGCAAAAAATTCTATCCTCTCCCATGTTCCTCCAAAATCAAGCTTATGTTCCCCGTATTCTACTTCGGTTGTATTCATGATGTTTGGCAATATATACTGGAACATTTCTTCGGTAAGTTTCATTAATTGTTTGTAGTCGCTATAGGCCCAATAAAATTCAACCATTGTGAAATCAGGGTTGTGAAATTTGTCTACACCTTCGTTGCGAAAACATTTAGCGATTTCATAAACTTTTTCGTATCCGCCAATCAAAAGCCTTTTTAGGTATAGTTCTGGCGATATTCTCAAAAATACATCCAGATCAAAAGCATTGATGTGGGTTTTGAAGGGTTTTGCCCTTGCTCCGCCGTATTGAAGCTGTAAAATCGGAGTTTCTACTTCTAAAAATCCTTTTGAGTCCAAAAAGTTCCGGAGTTCCTTGATAAAGTTTGACCTAATGACAAATTTTTCTTTAACTTCTGGAGATGAAAGTAAGTCAAGATATCTTTTTCGGTATCTTTCTTCAACATCTTTTAGTCCGTGCCATTTTTCGGGAAGCGGACGCAAGCTCTTGCAAAGCATTTTGTAATCTGCTGCTTGGATGGTTTTTTCTCCTCTTTTTGTTTCAAACAGTGTTCCTCTTATTTCAACAAAATCACCGACCTCAAAGTTGTCTAAAAAGAATTGATAATTGGATTCTCCTATCTTGTCTTTTGCTATTAAACCCTGTAACTTACCGCTGCCATCTTCAAAATCAAGAAATGTCAAAGCGCCATGAGTCCTTAGTGTCCTGATCCTTCCGACCAAAGAGATTTCTTTTTCACTGCTGGTTAGTTTTTCGAATTCGGCAATAGCTTGTGAGATTTCATGAGTTCGCTTTGATTCAATCGGATAAGGATTAAGGCCAGCCGAAACAATCGCATTGGCTTTTCCTATCCTATTATCCCTGATTGCATCTTCGGTTAAAGACATTTTAGTTAATTTTTAAAATTTTATATTCTATTACCCCTTTTGGAGTTTGAATTTTTATTTTAGCTCCTTCGGGCTTATTGATCATTGCAGACCCCAATGGAGACTTGAAAGAAAGTCTGTTTTCGAGCGGATTGGCTTCTTCTTCTCCCACAATCTGATAAGTATTCTCGGCTTTTCCATCGGTCAGTGTCACAACAGATCCAACTTCTACCCATCCCTTTTTATTGTGCTTAATGACTTTTGCATTGTGAATAAGCTTTTCGACTTCAATAATTCTTGCCTCTAATTGAGCTTGGTTTTCTTTGGCATCATCGTAAGCAGCGTTTTCTGATAAGTCCCCGAAGGAAATGGCTGTTTTGAGCTCTTCAGCAACTTTTATCCTTTCGTCTTTCTTTAGTCTTTCCAATTCTTTCTTAAGCTTGTCTAAGCCTTCTTGTGTTAAGTATTTATCTTCCATGATTTTTAGCGTTATTTACTTAGTAATTTTTTATGTTTGTAAGTCCTCTTCAGGTTAAAAAAAATAAACCCTTGGAGGTAATTTGTGAAATGGGAATTAATTATAGAATAAGCATACCATATAATTTTCTGAAATCAAGACCCATTTAACACAGATGGATTCTAGATGTTTTTATTGTGTTTTAGTATTTTACCATAACTAAAATCATTTTCAAGGATTATAGAGTATTGCTTGCTACCTTGCATTAAAAGGTATTATGTTATATAATGACCCTGTTAATAATAAAGTAAAGCAAAAAACATGGAAGAACAGGAAAAAACGATTGAAAACGCACAAATACAGATGCGAAAGGGGGTTCTTGAGTTTGCAATTCTCTTGCTTATCGGCAAAGGGAAAATATATGCAAACGATATCCTAGTTAAGTTAAAGGAGGCCGATTTAGTGGTTGTGGAAGGAACTATATACCCTCTTTTGTCGCGTTTAAAAAAAGCGGGACTGGTAAATTATACCTGGGAAGAATCAAAGTCTGGTCCGCCAAGGAAATATTATGTCTTGACTGAAAAGGGCAAAGAATTTTTGCGCTATTGCAACATCCAATGGAAAATACTTGAAGATGCTGTGCATTTATTTAAAAAATAATTCTTAATTATTATGGAAAAAACAACAACAATCAATCTAGGGGGATTTGCCTTCACTATTGAGGAGGCTGCCTACAGAAATCTTAAAAATTATCTGGATTCTGTGCGCAGTAAAATAGGTTCGGATATTGATAAAAATGAAGTAATGACTGATATAGAAATGAGCATCGCCGAGAAGCTAAAGGAAAAATCTGGACAAGAAAAAAAGGCTATAACTGCAAAGGATATTGATGAATTAATAGCTGTAATGGGACATCCTGATGATTTTAATGAAGATGAAAAAAAGGAAGAGACAGAAGATCAGTCTAAGAGAATAAAGAAAAAGCTTTTTCGAGATACCGATGATGTGATTTTGGGAGGTGTTTGTAGCGGCATTGCGGTATATTTTGATATAGAACCTGTTTTGATAAGAATAGTGGCTTTTTTACTGGTTCTTTGCAATGGAATAGGTATTCCTGTTTATATTTTATTGTGGATAATAATCCCAGCCGCTGAAACAAAAGCTCAAAAGCTTGAAATGCATGGAAACCCTTTGACTGTTTCGTCAATTGAACAATCATTTAAAGATGCCGAAGAAATTAAAAAAGAATCCAGGATTACCAGAGTGGTTCGAAAAATTGGCGGTATAGTTAAGAGGTTATTGCAGGTATTGCTGAAAATTGTTCTGTTTTTTCTTAATTTCTCTATTATTGCCGGCACCCTATTCGCAATAATCGGAATGACAATCTTTACGGCCGTATTAATAATGTACTCAACAAGCGGATATTCTATCGATAATGTTCCTATCAGCGAGATCACAAAAACAATGCCATTCTATCTGTTTTTGTTCTCTTTGTTCCTTACCGTTGCGATTCCCGCTTTTTTGCTTTTGATTGCCGATGTCATGGTTGCTTTTAAAAGAAGGGTCGTAAACATTGCCAGTGTAATAGTTCTCATAGTGGTATGGATGGCTTCTACTGCTACAATGACAGCAATCATAATAAGGTATGCTCCCGACATAAGATCCAAGATGGGCGATGTCCAGTATAGGCAAACTGTTGAAGTTCCATCTTTAGGAAACTTTGTAAATATATCGGCAAATGGCAAAAATCTAAAATTATCAATAAAAAAGGGTGATAAATTTTCGGTATCTGCCAACGGAATGCTCAGCGATCTAGAAAAAGTATCTTATAATATTGATGAAAATAAAACACTGAATATTTTGGCGGAGAAAAAAGAAGAAAACCAGAAATGCTTATTCTGTGATCCAAAAATTGTCCGGATTGCTATAACTATACCTGATATCGGGAACATCAAAACAAATAAAGCTGACCTTGATATGGATAAGGTAGTTGCCGATAAATTGCTTATTGAAGCAATTGAATCAGACTTAGTAATCAATGGAAGCGTTAATAATCTTTCCTTAAGGGCTGAAAATAGCTCTGTAAACGCAGCTGGAAACTTTACGAACCTTGATCTCAACGCTGAAAATTCTGACGTGAATATGGACATAAAAAGCACCGAAGCAAAAGTAAAAACAAAAAATACGGATTCGATATTTTCTGGCTTTATAGAAAAATTATCATACGAAGCCGAAAGCGGGTCACTATTGAACGGTCTTGAACTTGAAATATATAATGCCAACTTGGTACTGAAAAATGATTCATGGATGATTGCGAGAATAGAGAATTCCTTATCGGGCGATATAGATGAGAATAGCGGAGTGTTTTACTTAGGCGATGCAAATTTTGATAATATGAAAAATTCCCCTTTCGCCACGTTTACAAAAATCGTAAAAGTAACTGCTTATGAATATAGGCAGAATCAAAATAAGGATAATTATTTTGAGTTTTACGGAAATAAATACAGATTTGATATTGAAAACGGAAATTCAGATATATTTTACGAAAAGAGAGAATTACTCAGAGAAAAGTTCTAAATCAAAAACCGAGCATAATTGCTCGGTTTTTGATTTTGCTTCGTATTAGTTTATTCTGCCGGAACACCTTCCCCGTCTTCCTCTGGCGGTATTATTGCCGGATTCTCTTCCGGAATATTTTCCTCACCGTCTATCTGATTGCTGTTGCTTTCGGTTTCATTTTTTACCTCTTCCTTAACAGTTCCGTTAATCCTTTCTCCGAAATAATAACTCATTATTTCCCTTGATAAGACGTTTGCCGCATTCATTTCATAAGGAGCGCTTTCAACAACAACTGTTATCGCGACTTCTGGATTTTCGTAGGGAGCAAAGATGGTTATAAGATTATGGTATTCATTTTTGTTTGCTGTTTGGGCGGTGCCTGTTTTTGCCGCTGATGACACAGGCATTGCTTGTAATCCTCTCGCTGTTCCATTGGGAGACATAACTGTTTCTCTCATAGCGGATCTAACCTCGGCAAGGTTTTGGGAACTAATATTTACTGTTCTTATGATTTCCGAATTGTATTCTTTTATTTTCCCCCCCTCGCTGTCAAGAACTTCTTTAACAATTTTTGGTTTCATCAAGTTGCCGCCATTGGCAATGGACGCTGTTGCCATTGTTATTTGGAGTGGGGTTCCAGTAAAGTATCCTTGACCGATTGCGATATTGTAATTGTCTCCCGGAAACCAAGCAGTATTGTATTTCCTTTTTTTCCATTCCGGGTCGGGCACAAAGCCTGATTTTTCGCCTGAAATATCTATTCCCGTCAATTCACCGTATCCAAATTCTTTAAAGTATGAGTCCATTTTCTCAATTCCAAGACCGGTCTTTCCATTGTATCCGCCACCTAATATATAAAAGTAAACATCGCATGATTCTGCTATGGCTTTCTTGAGATCGGTCGCTCCATGAGTAGACCAGTCGTTTTTGTATCCGCCACCGGGAAGGGCTATTCGTCCTTGGCAATTAACAATCTCGTTGGGGGTTATTATCCCTTCTTCAAGCCCAGCGGCAGCCATTACCGGCTTTATAGTAGACCCAATAGGATACTCTCCGGCGATTGCTCGATTATAAAAAGAAAATCCTTCTTTTTCAACCATCTCTTTATATTGGTCATTTGTCATTCCTTTAGAAAGCAGATTTGCGTCAAAAGACGGCCATGTTGCCATAGCTATAATTCCTCCAGTTTTAACATCGGCTACCACGACTGACGCCGATTTTGCCTTATATTTTTCTACTGCATTTCTAACTGCATCTCCTGCCCGCTTTTGAGTGCCTAAATCCAGATTAAGGACCAAGTTTTTCCCGGATTCCAATGGTCTCACAAGTTTTTCACTTATGATACCTCCCTTAACATCTCTTTCTTTGTTGTAAATTCCTGGAATTTCTTTTAAATATTCGTTGTATTCTTTTTCAATTCCCCATCCCCCTTGCTCAGATTCTTTTGAAAAAAAACCTAAGACATGGGAAAAAGCATAAGAATCGTCGTATTGCCTTTCTTGGTTTTTTCGGATAAAGAAATATTTGAATTCGTCGGCTTTGGTTTTTAATATTACGGTTTTATCTTTGCTTAGGTCGCTAAATATGGAAAATTCTGTCCGGTCTTTAAACTTTTCTTTTTTTTCGGCTATGATTGATTTTATTTCCTCCACGCTATTGCCTAATATTTTTGATAACTCGTAGATTTCTTTGTTGATTTCATATTCGTCGGCTTCTGTTTGTTTGAACATCAGATCAAAACTGCTCGAGTTAAAGGCTATTTGCTTCATTTCCCTGTCATAAATAATTCCCCGCTGAGCCCCGATTTCGCTTGATATATATTTGTTGTTGTCGGCTTTTTTAGCATATTCTTCATAGCCATAAACCTGATAGAATAAACTTGTTCCGGCTAAAAAAATAATTGAGACACTAAAAATCGAAAGGATTACAATGAAATTCTTTTTGGTAAGGGCTGTTTCAATTGAACTGCTTACATTGATATAGTCTATGCGATTTTTTTTGTCATCTCTTGTTTCTTCTTTTTTTTTAGCTAAAAAATCCAAGAAAAAATCCTCGGTTGAAACTTCCTTATTGATATTTTTTTTAAACCTTCTGAACATAGTTACGGAATTCTTACATACCTAGAAATAATTGTTTTTATCAGTATTGATATTGCCATAAGAACAATGGCGTAAAATCCGAAAAAAAAACTAGATGAATAGATATCAAGCAATATTCCCGCCCAAATAGCAATAATTATACCCGACAAGCTAGATGCAGATTCGACAAAACTGTACCCTAAAACAAAAAAAATGCTCAGAATAAGACCCAGATACGAAAAGGGCAAGATACTGGATTGCAGCATTATAAAAAAATACAGAAAGATCGAAAATGTTAAAATTTTTATGATCTGCTTAATCATTTTTTACTATATCTATATTTTTCAGGATAAATACCTTGTCTATAAGTTTTGGATCGAAGGCTGGTGCTATTTCTGATTGTTTAAAAGTTTCTGTATCTATTTTTTTAGGATCTTTTATGGTTCCAACTACATATCCAGATGGATAATTCCCGCTCAAAGGGCTTGTTAGAACTATTGCGCCATTTTCTAAATCCTTATCTTTTGGAAACATATCCAAGGATATCTTAAGCGAGCCTTCTCCTTTGGCTATCGCAATAATTTTTTCAGATTGATTTTTCTTACTATTCGTATTTCCGTTTTCAGTTTCATCATCTACACTATTGCTTTCTTCTTCGTTTTTTTCTTCACTATTAGAAACATCTATAACTTCATTCATTTTCATATCGCTAATGATCTGGATATCTATCAAACTATTCTTATCGGTTATGAGCAATACTCGTGAAAAATTGTCATAAACTTCGGATACTTTGCCTATTAGGACTTTGTCAGAAACTACTGCCGGAAATCCTTTTTGAATTCCGTCTTTTCTCCCTTTGTTGATCATTATTGAATCTTCAAAAGAAAAATCTTTTCCGTTAAATCTTCCGCCTCCAAAAGCTTCGGCTTCTATAAGGGTGTAGTTCTTAGAAATCCCGATATTCAAAGCGTTTTTTAGCAATTCATTTTCTTCCTTTATCATTTTTAAGTCTGCCAATACTGATAATAGTCGTTGATTTTCTTCAACCAAAGCTTTATTGGCAGAAACTTGGTCTTGGTTTGCAGATGATATTGCGCCTGCCAGTTGCCAAACAGCCCGCTGAGCTCCAAATGATTGATTATATGAGAAGTTTTTTATCTGGTCTGCAAAAACGAAATTGACCCCGATCAAGACTCCAGAAACTACCAGAAACATTATTATTCTATTCTTTGAGACAGATTGCATACTATAGGCTCATTATAACAACATCTTTAGCAATTTTGCAAATCATTCAAGTTTTAAGATTTTTATGTTTTTAAGCTTGCATTGCCCAGAAAACCGATTGACAAATCATGATGAAATTATTATGATGAACAAGGTTTTTTGATAATGGCAGTTAAATGGTACGAAAATCCGTGGCAAAGGGCAAAACGTCTTAAGGAGACGACTGGATATCCCGATGGTAAACCACTAAAGAAAAATTTGCCAGTCGTGATAGAAAGTAGTAACGAAACTCCCCTCAAGGTAAAAGTGGGACGCGGGCCTCGTTGGGGCCGGCAAAAGTATTAAAAAAGACCAATTTTATGATTGGCATTTTTTATTTTAAAATTACGAGGCCCGGCCTTGACCGAGGCCCGGCCTCGATTAAGGCCGGGCCTCGGAAAAACAATCAGATATTTTATAAATTGACAAGTATTAATAACGCTATTATTATGATAAAAGTTCTTTGGAGTGTTGTATGAAAGAGGAAAAAGTTGTAAAAAAGATGTTTTGTCCGCCTTCTTTTCCTAAAAAAGAGGAGAAAAAAATTGGCAGAGATCCCCGATGGGGACAGAAAGAGTATATAATTGATACCAATCTATGATTGGTATTTTTAAATAGTTTGATTTCAATTTTTGTAAACAAAAAATCCTTTCAATCTTTAATATGGGGACGACCTACTTTCGCGGAAACCACTATCATCGGCCCTGCAGAATTTCACTTCCGAGTTCGGGATGGGATCGGGTGGAGCACCTGCGGTATTATC
>Ga0172381_10006593_pt1 | contig 11598 bp, 13 predicted proteins | sample Leawel6488metaG_FD_119754 | JGI IMG/M metagenome (GOLD analysis project Ga0172381, IMG submission 119754) | Leachate microbial communities from a municipal landfill in Southern Ontario, Canada - Leachate well 64-88 metaG | ecosystem: Engineered > Solid waste > Landfill > Unclassified | place... | reverse complement strand
GTTTATAAACAAAAAAAATAAAAAAGAATCAGCAATAGATAAATCAATTTCTGGAAAAACATTCATATATAAAAATGAATGATTAGAAAGGAGGTGCGATATTTATAATCCATTATTGAATCCAACTCCAAATACTCGTAATAATATTCAAATCGGAGCAACAAATCTACTTATTGAATTAGAGATAAGAGAGGGATATGGAGCATTAGATATTTCTTCTGCAACAATAAAGAATATCATTATCGAAAAACCTGATAATACCCTTATTATAACTAGTGGAAGTTTTTCCTCAAATGGAAAAGATGGAAGATTATATTATCGTACTAATACTGGAGATTTAAGTTTGGCGGGGGTATATAATGTTCAATCATATTTAGAGATGCCAGATTTTAGTGGATATTCAACTCCCACAAGTTTTCAGGTGTATGCCAACTTACCAACCTAATAAAATTTAGATTTTATTGTGTTTTATCCTTGACAAAAAAAGGATTGTATGGTATACTTAATAAGTAGCAATATAAGAAATTTCGCGGTCTTGGGGTTGGTTTTATTGTTAATTATTTAGCCAACCCCAAGATATGGCACTTATAGTTTTAATGGAAAACGAATTGCTTTTAGTAATTTTTACTCGTTCAAGTCGGGGTAGGTGCTCTTAGAAACCATGTCTCAAATGGTTTCAAAAAATTTAAACAAAAGAAATAAAGAAAGCATAGAGGAGATATAAATTGAGAGAAGAAATCTTTAATGATGTTTATCCGCATTATGTTTCAAATTATACGAATGGTGAGACATTAGAAACGTTAAGATTGAAATGGGGATATCCTGACAGGGAATCTCTAAGGTGTGATTTCAAAAATGAGCGTCGACGTAGGAACGTCCCAAGCAAAAATGAAGTTGTATTTGGATCAATGACTGAAAAAAATAAGTCACCAAAAATATTAGTTTTTGATATTGAAACTAGCTTTTTGCAAATTGCCTCATGGGGGATTAATAAGCAATATATAAACAAAAAACAAATATTGCATGATTGGTTTATGCTTTCTTATGCAGCAAAATGGTTATATGATGAAGAAGTTTTTGGTTCTGTATTAACGCCAAAAGAAGCCGTTAGAGGCGATGACAAAAGAATCGTACAAGAATTATATGATCTCTTAAATATGGCAGATATTGTGATTACCTATAATGGGAATTCTTTTGACATCCCTAGATTTAATACTAGGGCAATAGTCAACGGAATACAACCACCTTCTTCTTATAAAAGCATAGATGTGTACCAAACAATCGCTAGAAACTTTTCTTTTACTTCTAAATCTATGGATTACGTTAATTATAGTTTAGAACTAGAAAGGAAAAAAGAGACAGAAGGTATGGAACTTTGGATCAAGGCCGTTTCTGGTAATGCTGAGGCTTTGATTGATATGCAAGATTATAATCGTGGTGATGTGGTTGCCTTACAGGAACAATACTTAGTATTGAGACCGTGGATACGTAATCATCCAAATATTGGTTTATGGCATGATTCTAAAGAACCACTATGTAAGTTTTGTGGGAGCGAACATATCACATATATAAATAATCTATATCAAACACCTTCGGGGCTTTATCGCTCATTTCGATGTGATAATTGCCACGCAATAGGAAGAACACAAGAACAATATCTTTCTAAAGAAAAAAGAAAGAGTATGACGAAGAATACTTGATAGAAATAAGAGGCAAGATAGATTGGCTTAATTACCCAATTGAAAAGCGATACTCCCGCTTCTTGCCTCGAATTTTGGAGTTGGAGAATTAAAAATGGGAAGACGTAGAAAAAATGCAATATGCGGAATTTACTGCATAGAAAATATTATTAATAATAAAAAATATATAGGAAAAGCAATAAATATAAAAGATCGATTTTATGACCATTTAAAATTGTTGAGAGTTAATGGACACTATAACGAATATTTACAAAGAGCTTTTTTAAAATATGGAGAAGAAAATTTTAATTTTTATATACTAGAAGAGTGCGAAGAAGAAAAATTAAATGAAAGAGAAATTTTTCTTATATCTTTTTATAAAACTAATCAAAGAGATTTTGGTTATAATTTAACTGATGGCGGGGAAGGCGTAACTAATATAAGTGAATCTGGAAGGGCGAAAATAGCAGAAAGCAATAGAAGAAGGGTATATACTCAAGAACAAAGGGATGCCTTTTCTGCTAGAATGAAAGAAATAAAAACTTCTGAAAAATATTTGAAAAATTTATCTGATTCTTTGATGGGTAGAGAATCTCCTATGAAGGGCAAGCATCATACAGAAGAGACAAAGAAAAAAATGAGTGAATCTAGAAAAGGAAGAGAAGTAAAACAAGAAACAAGAGACAAAATTTCAGCATCTAATAAAGGTATAATAAGAAACGTTGGAAGAAAACACACTGAAGAGGAACTATCTAAAATGCGCTTATTTGAAAAGGGAAACCAAATAGGCAAAGGCACAAAAAGAACGGAAGAGCAAAAATCAGAAATGTCAAAGAAAAAAATAGGAATTAAAAATAATAAAAATAGTTCTAGTAAGTTCGTTGGAGTTAGTTTTAGAAAAGATAACAACTCTTGGACGGCTCAAGCATTCTTTGAAAATGAAAAACAATATCTTGGATGTTTCCCAACGGAAATATTAGCGGCAATAGCCTATAATGAAGCGGCAATAGAATTTCATGGATCGAATGCCAAATTAAATATAATTTCAGAAGAAGAATATAACAGTGTTATGTTAACTTCATAGTAATTTGTAATACAAAATAAATCATTGTAGGAGGTTTGCTTGTATAACGGATACACGATTATTCAACTAGATGATGAAGGTATGGCAAGGTTATATGAGAACACATTGGATAACGAATTTGTTATCAACCAATACGTAATAATAAAAAATAAAGATGGGGATGTAGTAGATAAAAGAAGGTGGGACGGGAATAAATTAGTGCCACTCCTTTATACTAAAATAAAAGATTTCAAACCAATGACGCCAAAACAAGAATGTTTATGTGATTTATTGGCCAATAAAGATGTGCCAATAAAAATAATTGCAGGATGTGCTGGTTCTGGTAAGTCAAAAATTACAATGACTTTTGGGATGCATTATTTGATGAAAGGTTTATATTCTAAATTTTTTGTAGTTAGACATAATGTTTCGGTTGGTGAAAAAAATGGTTATTTGCCTGGAGATAAATTTCAAAAAATTAGAGGATGGTTAGGATTTTTTGAAGATAATCTTGAGGGCATGTTGACTATAGAAGATTTATTTGAAAAACAAATGTTAGATGTAGATTCTCCTGAATATATGAAAGGAAGGGACTTAAAAAATTCTTGGATTCTTGTAGATGAGGCAGAAGACCTTACTGAAGATCAATTCAAGATGATAGGCGAAAGAACCTCTGCTGGTAGTGTGCTATGTTTTGTTGGCGATTATGAACAAACAACTCAAGATAAATATAAGAAATTTAGTGGATTAAAAAGAGCTATTAACAATCTTGCTGGCAACCCTTTAGTTGGGATTATTGTCTTTGATAATTTGTCAGAGGATAATGTTAGGTCAGAAGCCAGTAAAGTGTTTAGTTATTTATATTAGTAATTGGAGATAATAAATTGTTTATATATGAGATTGAATTTTCAATTAAAGAAAAAATAGAACTCACAGAAGATGAATTAGATGAATTGCCAGACGATATGGATGCGAGTGATTTGCATCAGCATGTTTCTAGGATTATTCATTTAGGTGGAAATAACTTTTTTGATGTTCAAGAAGAAGCAATAAGTCTAATTGAAGAAGTATTCTTTGAAGATACTCCAGAAGAAGAAATTGATTACGATATCACTAGTATTAGACAAATTCCAGATTTATGGGTGGCTAATTGGCCAGAACAGGAATCTCCTTTGGTTAGAGCGGAAAGATTAGCAGACGAAGATGTTATGCTAGTAAAATGCCCTAATGATAAATGTGATAATATTATTCGCATTGCAGAAGAGGGTTGGGATTGGGTTAGATGTAAAAAATGTGATGCTAAAATTGATAAAGATCAATTATTAAAATTAGGTAAAATTTGGGTTGTTGTAAAAATTGGTAAAGATAACCCACACAATACTACTTAGAAAGAAAAGATTAAATAATGTTGACAAAGGACTAGTTTTTATACTAGTCCTTTTTCATTAGAGAGGTTGGTTATGGTACAGAGTAAAAGGACGGTGAAAACCACAAGAAGTAAAACTGGAGTCGAGTTAGATTTGGTATATTGCAGGAAATGTATGAAAATGAAAAAGCCTGTAGATTTTTATAGCTCAGTTGATGATTTAGATTCTAATGGCGTTTTTTCAATATGTAAAGAATGTTGCGATAAGTTATATGATGGTTATTTTAGTACTGAAAGAGATGTTGCGAGAGCAATATTGAGAACCTGTCGCAAAATAAATTTAAAATTCGATGAAGGTGCGGTGAAAGCTGCCGAGCTTCATATAGAAACAAAAAAAGCAAATAATGGTACTGTAAATAGTGTTATGGGAATGTATAAAGGAAAATTATCTTCATCACAGAAATCAAGTTTTGGTGATAAAGATAGTTCACCAGATTTGACTTTTTCAGAACCACATATTATTTTGCCTGTAGCGCATCCATTGGATGCATCAGATATATCTACTGATGAACTACAACAAAAGTGGGGAAAGAACTATAATTTTGAAGATTATGAATATCTTGAAAGAGAATATTCAGAATGGGAAAAAACGAACAGTTGTGATACAAAAGCAGAAAAGAAATTAATTATAGAAATTTGTCATAAATCTCTCGAAATAGAAAAGAGAAGAGAAGAAACTGGAACTACTCCATCTGCCTTAGTAACAGATTTGCAAAATATTATGAAAACAGCCGCAGTCGATCCTTCTAAAGCAAATGCTGCTGGTGCTGGTAGATCACAAGAAACATTTTCTGGTATTATAAAAATAATAGAAGAAAAAGAACCAGCAGATTATTTTGAAGATAAAGAACTATTCAAAGATTTTGATAATATTGGTTGGTATTTTAGGAAATACGTTACAAGACCACTGAAGAACTTTATAACACAGTCTAGAGATTTTAATGTTGCAGAAGATGATTCTGATGATGAAGAATCTGAGTATGAGGATTTTGTTTCTGGTGTAAGTGAGGTAAGTTAATGTCTAGGCCAGGAAGACCATACAAAACACAAGCTGTGAAAGATTTGCAATCTCAAAATCTATTTGTAAAACCAAAAAATATGATTAGAAGTGAAGATTTGAGCGATGCAAGGAAAGAACAATATAAAAAATGGATAACATTTTTTAGAAGGAATCCTCATAGATTTATTGAAATGTATTTTGATATTAAATTACATCCATTTCAAATTTTGATGATTTGGATATTACAAAGAAGTAATCTTGCTTATATAGTGGCATCTCGTGCAGCAAGTAAAAGTTGGATTATTGCTGTATGGGCTTTAACTTTAGCGGTATTGTATCCTGGAATTAAAGTTATATGTTGTTCTAAAACACTCAAACAGGGTGGAATTATTATTTCTGAAAAATTAACATCATTGAGAGATGAACACCCAAATGTTGCTAGAGAAATAAAAAGTATTACTGCTAATGCGAATACATATGATGTTATATTCCACTGTGGCAGTACAATTAAAGTTGTACCAAGTAGCGAGAGTTCGAGAGGTATAAATATTATTGGCAATAATATAGATTTTACACTATTAAATCCTAAATGGAGGAACGCGGAATGATTAATACTAATAAATGGACGGAAGAAGAAATAAAATATATTCTGGATAATTTTAAAACAAAATCAAATTCAGACATGGGTTATGTTATAGGTAGAACTCCTAAGGCCATACAAGTAAAATTGAGTAAATTGGGGAACAAAAGAGACCCAAAATATTCCTTTAATAAAGAATTTTTTGACATTATAGATAATGAAGAAAAGGCTTATTGGCTTGGTTTTATTTATGCAGACGGATATATTTATATACCAAAAGATGGCACTAGTCATTGCTTAGGAATAGAAATAAAATATTCAGATAAAAATCATCTGGAAAAATTTAATGATTGTATAGATGGAAATTTAATAATATCTGATAGATATAGAAAAATTGATGGGTATGATAATACGCACAGAATGTGTTCGATAAGGTTATATTCTAAAAAACTTATTGAACAGATGGTTATGCTTGGAGTTCATCAAAATAAATCTATGTCAATAACATTCCCAGAATTATCTGACGAATTAATTTCACATTTTATTCGTGGTTTTTTTGATGGAGATGGAACAATAAATGTAGAAAAGAGATCAAAACAATTGAGATGTAGTTTTACATCTGGTTCAATTGATTTTTTGGAAAATTTAAAAGTGAGATTAGAGAATATAAATGCAAAATGTTATATTTGTAAATCTTCGCCCAGTAGTAATTCTTATCAACTTGGATTATCTGGAAGAAATTCATATTTAAATTTTTTTAATTATATATATGATAATTCTACAATATATTTAGATAGGAAACATGAATTTTATATTGCCAATAAGGGTTTACTTGAATACATTCGAAAAGGATGGGATAAAAGTAAATAAACGATTGCCTCGATATATGGTAACATATATCATTGATTGCGGAATAAATCTGGAAAGCTGAGACGCTAATCAGAGTGGAAGGATGTTATAATAACATTCACACGCAGAGCATAGGCTTTGAAATAATAAGCCCAAGAGTCCGCGACTCCTTTTTAAAAGGATGAAAAGATATGCCGAACTTTGAGGAAAAAAACTCAAAGAATGCAAAGATAAAAAACTTTGCAGATAACAATTTGAATCGTGCAAATTATATCATTATTGAAGAATCTAGACTTGTACCAAAAGAAATATTAGAACCAATTATTAAGCCTTTCTTATTCATGCGTCATCCACTATATTTAAATAATCCTAAATATGAAAAAGATGATAGACTAAAAGAAGAGGGTACTATTTCTTATATTACTTCTGCTTGGTATAAAGCAGAATATTGGTATGATTACGTAAAAAGTTGTATAAGAAGAATGGCTAGCGGAGATGAAACTGCTAATTTCTTAGCGCTTGATTATTTTGTAACCATTTATCATAATATAAAAAGCGAAGAAATGATTAAAAATGAAATGGGAGATATGGATGCTGCCACTATTCAAATGGAGTATTTTAATATTCCAAGTGGTTCTAGTGGTAAGAGTTTCTTTAAATCTATACTTTTTAATAGAAATCTAAAAAGAGCTTTTTATCCGCAGAAAGACACAAATTATAATCCTAAAAAGAATCCATATGATTTGAAGAAGGTAGAGGGCGAAATTAGGATTGTAACAGTCGATGTCTCTACGAGAGCAAATAAAGCCAATGATAATAGCATTACAGGTTGTATTAGAATGATACCAATATTGGGTAAGGGATATGAACGTCATTTGACCTATATGGAATCCCATAGGGGAAGAGATTTAGGAGTTCAAGCTAGAAGAATCAAAGAAATTTTTTATGATTTTGAAGCAGACTATATTTGTCTTGATATGCAAAATGCTGGAATTGGTGTTTTTAATTCTTTGACAGAACCAACAATATGCGAAGATAGGGGAGTAACTTACGATGCTCTTGGTGTTGTAGATGAGGTTTTTGATTTTGTAAAAGAAGACAGAGAAGACCTAAGAAAAAATCATACAAGAAGTTTAAATCCAAAGCCAGTAATTTTTCCAATAAAAGCTAGCGCAGAACTTAACAGCGAAATAGCATATTCTTTTAGAATGTCTCTACAGCACAAGTTGTGGAACTTTTTAATTGGAGATGGCGATGCTGAAGATTTCTTGATAAGAAATAATGATGAGTTTACAAAAGACGCAAATGATTCAGAAGCCTTTTCATTTTTCTTAAACCCATATGTACAAACTGGTTTATTTATTGGAGAATGTATAAATCTTGATATGGTTTTATCTAATGGTAAAACGAAACTTGAGGAAAAGGCTGGTTGCTATAAAGATCGTTATTCTGCAATTTCTTATGCCAATTGGGTAATATCACATTTTGACCAAGAACTTTTGAAAGAATCAGATAATACTGATGATTGGGAAGTTTTATCCGCATTAACACAAGGATGGGGATAATATGAATTTAAAATTATGGCAAAATATAACTTTGCCTCGGAAGGAGGTAAAATTTGACAAATAAAAAAATAACTGCCAAACCAGAAGAATTTCTTTCTGAACCAGAGGTGTATGATGTTTTAAGTTTTGCAAGAGAGTTGGGTTACAATAACGCCGTTCTTACTCCTATGCTCATTAATTCTAGGATGAAGGACATGAATTTAAATCCAGTTCAAGCGACTGAGTCTGCTTTGACTCAAGCTATGAATCATCCAAAAGAGAACGAAATAGCTCTTCAAGAATTTAGTCAAGATTTTGAAACGCAATCTCAAATTTATAAGAAACTATTAGAATATCTTGGAAACTTGCTTGCTTTTGATATGAGTTATGAATGTATAAATGCTGATGTAAAAGATTATAAGACTCCAGCTTATAGAAAAGACTTAGATATATTCAAAAAGTTTGTGGATAATTTTGATTATAAAAAAGAATTTTCTTCTGTTGTTGGTGAATTATTGAGAAATGAAGCAGCATTTTATGCTCCTAGATTTGATGGTGATTCATTGGTATTGCAAGAACTTCCAGCCTCGCCAGAATGGACTATGATTACTGGTAGATGGAAAAACGGATTTGAATTTGATTTCAATATGTATTGGTTCATACAACCAGGTGTTGATATTAAGATGTATCCAGATTTTTTCAAGAAAAAATATGTAGAGCTTTGGGGAGAAAATAATGTAAATAAATATACTCCATCTGCTGCTCCATTCTTAAGAAATTCTTCGTGGGTGTATTGGCAACAAATACCTTCTGATGTTGGTTGGGTTTTTAAATTCAACCCATCAATTTCTACTAGAGTTCCTCATTTTGCTGGTTTATTCTTAGATTTGATACAACAACCACTTATGAGGGCATTGCAGAAGAATATCAATATGTCTGTTGCTGCTAGATTAATTATTGGCGAAATTGGTACATTGAAAGAAGCGCAAGCTAAAGTTAAAGACCAATTTGCTATTAATCCAGATACGCTAGGAAAATTTTTAGCATTAGTTAAAGCCGCTGTTGGTGAGAGCATGAAGGTTGCAGCAGCACCTCTTGAGAATATGCAACCAGTAGAATTTACTGCTGAAAATGAATTATATAACAGTACCTTAAAAAATACATTAGCATCATCTGGTGTAAATACTAATTTAATATTTACCTCTGACGTAAAAACTAATGCAATTGAAGCTCAGCTTTCTCTTAATGTAGATGAACAACTTATGTTTTCTCTATATCCTCAATTCGAAGCATTCTTTAATTATCAATTGAATAAATTGACAAAACATTTTAAATTTAGAGTGCATTTTGAAGGAAGCCAATTTTTTACAAGTCGTGAAAGCAGATTGAATGAACAAACCACACTAATAACTAGTGGAATAGTATTACCAAATAAAATTGCTGCTGCCATTGGTATGAATCCATTTGATTTTCAAAGACAACTAGAAGAAGCTAGGGCTATGGGTTGGACTGATAATCTAACGCCAATTGTTCCTGCTTCTCAAATTGCTGGTGGTGAAGAAAAAACTGGTAGACCTAAAAAGAAGGATGGTTCGCTTAGTGATTCTGGCGACCAAACCAGAAGTGACGCATCTAATGTAGCTAAGAAAAAATAAAACCTAATAAAATTTGCATTTTATCGTATTAATCTTCATCCTGACGAGGATAAAACCTTGGGCTCCTAAGATGAAGACTTTATAAGACTAATGGAGGAATAAAAAAATGACTATTTCAGCAACTAACACAAGAAAACTTAACAAGATGAATACTTCAGCATGTGAAACAGGACTTGGTGATGAAATCTATAGAATTGGTGTGCAAGCCGCTTTGGTTAGTTCAAGCGGCAGTCTATTAGCAACTGGTAGTGAAGTTAATTTGACCACTGGCATTGCGCAAAAAGGTTATATTGTACAATGTCGTCGTTCTGGTAGCGCAGGAACTATCCCGCTTTATGTGGTTTCTACTTCTGGTAATTTGAAAGTAACTAGTGCCTCTGGTGAAAGCGCTTTGGCTACTACAGACACTATTACTTGGATTGCTTTCGGATAAAATTATGAAAGGAGAATTGACAATTGAAAAAATTAATAAGTGATAATATTGTTGAATCTCTCCAGTGGCAATTAACACATGAAAAATATAATGCAAATCTTTACCTTTATATTTGTGGTTATTTAAAAAATAAAGGATTGGAAAACCTAGCGTCTCATTTTATGCAACAACATGATGAAGAAACTGAACATTCAAAAATTATTTTTGAATTGCTTACAGATTTAAATTGCAATGTGATAATGAATCAAATTGATGAAATCAATATTCCATTCAATAGCATTTTAGATGTGGCTACAGCATATTTAAATAGAGAAATGCTGACAACAGAATCTTTAAACGATATAAAAAATCAATCCATTAATGAGAATAATCCAGTTGTTGAAGAACGAATAAGAGAAATGATAAAACTTCAACAGAATGAATATGCGGAGGCATCTGATTTTAATGACAAGGCGGAAATTACTGGCGGAGATTGGAAATTTGTATTGATGTGGGATTTAGGTTTGAAATGATTATCAACGGACAAAATTTTATTGATAGTTTTAGGTGCAAAAAGAAACTAGCAGAGTATTTGATATATGAGAAACATTTTCCTGTATTTAATGTTGATGAAACATATTATTATTTTGTAAATACGGATTTGCTTAAAAAAGTCTTGGAAGGATTACCTTTATGGATGAAGATAGCTAATAAAATTTAGCTATCTTTACCTTCTAGGAAGGAGGTAAAATATTGAATAAGCATTTAAATTTTGAGATTGAAGATGGAGATATTGTTGAAGAGAATCCAGATTCTCAATTTGCTACTGGTAAAGTTAGGGCGTTTTCATCTGGTGAAAGTAGAAATGATACATTTTGTACCGAAGAAGCTTTGATGGCTACTGCTAAAACAATTGAAAACAAACCAGTTTTATATAATGTAAATAATATTTTTGATGATTTTAATTCTCATACAGATCCAAACAATAGTCTTATTGCTGGTTTTGTAGTTCCAGATAGTATAGAATTTATTAGATTGCCAGATAATCGTCTTTCATTAAGTGTACTTGTAAAAATTTGGAAAAGATACGCTCCTAAAGCTATGGAAATCTTTAAAAAAGATGGGGGAAAGAAAAAGGTTAGCGTTGAAGTTGATTTAGTTGATAGTGAAGAAATGCCAAATGGTTTATTAGATATGAAAAATTTTGTTTATTCTGGAATATGTCTTTTGGGAGATTTGGTAACAGAAGCGTCACCAGGAGCTCAAATAGAAATGATGTCTTTTGCAGAAGAAAATAAGGCGTATGAAGAAGCATTGAAAATAGAATTTTCTAATTATAATAATTTAGATTTTACTATTCCAGATAATGTTAAGGATAATGTTTCCATTG
>Ga0172381_10006592_pt1 | contig 11598 bp, 10 predicted proteins | sample Leawel6488metaG_FD_119754 | JGI IMG/M metagenome (GOLD analysis project Ga0172381, IMG submission 119754) | Leachate microbial communities from a municipal landfill in Southern Ontario, Canada - Leachate well 64-88 metaG | ecosystem: Engineered > Solid waste > Landfill > Unclassified | place... | reverse complement strand
GAAAATATACAAACATAGCATAATCTTTACTCAGGAACTTTCTGCTGATTCTCCTATTATTCAAGCTTATAAGGATACTAATTAATAAAAATAAGTCGCATATAATTAAAAGTTAAATAAAATGTTAAATAAAAGTGTTTGGTTAAAAATAATTATTATTTCTGTAATAGTTTTGGTTGTGGTTATAATCGCTGGTTTATCTGTAAAAAAATGGTTACCAAATATGTTGACTTGTGCACCTGGTTCATCTAATCTGTCTAATCCTTCCGATTCGTCTAGTCAGTCGTTTTTAGATGAATTTAATAGGAAATTTCAGGAAAAAGCAGACGCTGGAGCATTACCACCAATGACAATGGGGTCAATATTATCTGTTAATTATCTGTGGGGTAGAATTATTAAGATTGATTATAATTCCTTAATTTTAAGAATAGCCAATAGATATCAAGGTGGTGGTTTTGCTGATTACGTCTTGAATCAACCTAATTCTTATGAAATAAAGATAGTGATTGATGAAAAAACACAGATTACGCAAGTTATTCCACTCAAACCCGAAGAGATGGCAATCGGAAAAGTGTCTCAGGAGAAAAAAATAGCATTATCAGATCTAAGAGAAGAGGCAACTATAGAAGTGGAGTTATTAGAAGTGGTTGATATTACTAAAATTCAAGAGGTTGTTGCTGCTAAAATCAAATTAGCTTTACCATTACCAGTAGCACAGTGATGAATTAGAATGATGTTTTATAAATTGCGTAAAAAATTATTTTGGTTGATGCTTGTCTTGTTTATTGTGGCAGGTTCAGTTTTTGTTGTTTATTCATTTGGCTATCGTTTGGATATGAAAAACTGGAAAATTGTTCAAACTGGTGGATTAAATGTTAAGACTACACCAAAAACAACGGAAATTATATTGGACGGAGAAAAGATAAACAAAAAAGCTGGTTTATTTTCTAATGAGATTTTTGTGCAGGGTCTTATCCCCGGCATTCACAATTTAGAAGTTTCTAAGGAGGGATATTTTACTTGGAAGAAGAGTGCTAATATAGAGCCGGAGATGGTGGATAGTTTTTCTAACATTGTTTTAATGCCAGAGAATTCTTTGAAAGAGGAAATATATCGTGCTACTACTTCTGAAGAAATTGTTGATGTTTTGCCATTGGGGAATGGAGGGGAACTTCTCTTAGAAACAACCATAGAGACTAAATCTGGTCTATATCAAGTTTTGAGTATTTTTGATAAGGGCAATCTCAGTTTTTTGGATATTTTTAGTAAAAAAATAAGCTCATCTGACAATCTCGGCTTGATAAAAAATCTTATTATTGACGGCACTAATTACAATCATTTTTTGATAAATTATTATGATCGTTCTTTAGGTAAACAAGTTTTTTATTTGTGGGATAAGAGTATGCCTGATGAAACAACTGATTTTTCTAAAATCATCAGTCAATATTTTTTCAGTCAGCCTCAAAAAATTTTGTTTCACCCTTTTGAGTATAATAAATTTATAGTTTCTACTTCTAAAAAACTGGGTATTTTGGATTTGGATAAGAAAGTAGTAGATTATTTACCCCCGACCAACCCCTCAGATTTTAATCTTAGTGGTAATTCTCTGTTTTGGATTGATAAAGTAGGTGGCTTGTACTCGTATAATTTAATTATGAAGAGTACGGCACCCATAGCTATTTTAGATGAAAAAGAATTGTCTGTAGAAAAAATGGTTGTTTCATCAAATTCAGGAAATATTTTACTTTTTTTAAAGGGTGGGAAAGTCGTTTTAGTTAAAATTGACGGTTTAATTCATAGTATAGGAGATAATGTTTCTAATGTTGTTTTTTCTCCGGATAATAAAAAAATAGCTTATGTTTCCGGAAATTCCGTTCAGGTTTATTTTTTGGAAGATTTGTTTCAAGATGTCACCAAGAAAGCAGGAGAAATAATTAAGGCTTTGGATAACGATACAGCCATTTCCGATTTAATTTGGTTTAAAGACTCTTTTCATTTATTGGCTCGTTCTGGAGAAAAAGTATTTTTTGTAGAGATAGACGATCGCGATAATATTAATACCTTTGAACAAACTCTTAAATCTGGTCATTATTATTGGAATGATGCTGGAGAGGTTTGGCGTACAGATTGGTCTGTGGCAGAAAAAATTAATTTGTTGGTAGGAGAATAACCCTGCACCTTTTGTGAATTTGCCCCCTCACTTACAAAAGTGAGGGGGTTTTTAATGTGGGGCTTGTCCCGTTAGAGAGTAAAAGCAATAGAGGCTTATTTTTTAAACTTACTATATAATTAGTATTGACTTTTTATTGAGGCATGGTTTTATAATCTCTAATGGGATTGTATTTTTTTAAAATTGGAGTAAAATTTAAAGTATATTGATTGAAAATATTCATGCTTAAAGACGACGATAAGCAAAAAGAGTTAGCGGAAAAATTATCGGAGTTTTCCCTGCAAGCCAAGGAAAGGGAGGCAAAATTGTTAGCGGAAAAATCCGGTAATGAATATTTAAATCTTTCTATTATTTCTCCTCAAACCCAAGCTTTGGAATTGATTAGTGAGGAGCAAGCCAAGAGCGCTTTTTGCGCTCCTTTTTTATTGAAGGGCAAGGAAGTGAGTTTAGCTTGTAAGGATTCAGGAATGGAAGCTACTAAATTGGTAATTCAAGGATTGGAGAGAAGTGGTTTTAAAGTAAAAATTTATATTGTTTCCGAACTTTCTTTAAAAGGAATGTGGGAGAATTATAAATTAGTGACTTTAGGACAAAAAGAAATTACTGGTAAAATTGATATTAATGCTGATAATTTGGCTCAATTGCAGACTAAGATGTCTAACTTAAATGAATTAAAAGAAGAAATTAATAAGTTTCAAAGTCCGTACACATCTCAAATATTAGAAATTATTTTAGCCGGCGCTTTGGCTATTGATGCCTCTGATGTGCATATTGAAGCCGAAGAAAAAGCCGGTCGGTTACGTTATAGAATTGATGGCGCTCTTCAGGATATTTATGATTTAACCCCGCTTCATTATCGTTCAGTTTTATCCCGTATTAAACTTTTATCGGGAATGAAAATAAATGTTCATTCTGCCGCGCAAGACGGACGTTTCACTATTAGAACTAAAGAATATCCCATTGAAATCCGTGTTTCTATTATTCCTAGTGCTTACGGAGAAACGGTGGTAATGAGAATTTTAAACCCTAAGAGTATTCAGTTGAAATTAGAAGACTTGGGTTTTCGTGCTGATGATTTAGCTATTGTGGACGAACAAGTAAAAAGGCCTAATGGTATTATTTTAAATACTGGTCCTACTGGTTCTGGTAAAACTACCACTCTGTATGCTTTCTTGAGGAAAATTTATGACCCAGAAATGAAAATTATCACTGTAGAAGATCCAGTGGAATATCATATTGATGGTATTACTCAAACTCAGGTAGATGTGAAAAGAGATTACACTTTTGCTAATGGTTTACGTTCTATTTTAAGGCAAGACCCGGACGTTATTTTGGTGGGTGAAATCAGAGACAATGAAACTGCAGAAATTGCTATGAATGCAGCCTTGACTGGTCATTTAGTGTTTTCTACTTTGCATACCAATGAAGCAGCTGGTACTATCCCTAGATTATTGGATATGAAAATTCAGCCGGCGATTTTATCTGCGGCTTTAAATATGGCCATTGCTCAACGTTTAACCAGAAAACTTTGTCAACATTGTAAACAGAAAAGAAAATTAGAGCCGAATGAAAAAGAAAATATTAAAAAATTCTTAGAGCAGATGCCGAGTAGGGTGAAAAAACCAGAATTAAATGAAAGCGCGGAAGTTTGTGATGCTAAAGAGGGTGGTTGTGATAAATGTAATTTTACAGGTTATAAGGGTAGAGTAGCAATCGTGGAATTATTATTAGTTGATAAGAATATTCAGGAAATGATGAATCAATTGCAAACACCGACAATGCCGGCTTTGAAAGAAGCGGCTATGAAAGCGGGAATGGTGACCATGGAACAGGATGCAGTCCTGAAAGTTTTGGCTGGTACGACTAGTATTAGTGAAGTGGAGACTGTATTGGGGGAGTTTATTTAAATAAAAACTTCGCTCCGCCGAAGAGGCGGAGCGAAGTAAAGACAGTCTAAACCCGGAGGCAATTTCTTGTGCGAGGCACAAGAGTCAGAAATAGCTCTAAGGAATAACCCAGTCGGAACCAGAGTACCCTCAAAAAAATTCCCTAGAAGGCATTATAAATTGGAGATAGCGCCAATTGCCTCCAGATTGAGAAGGTCTTTTTTAGATTTTCAACTGCTCTTATTATATCATATCTAAACCTAAAAGTCAATAGCAAGAGAGTGATAAAAAACATGCCAGGTAGTAGAATTTCAAAAGATGCTTTTAGCATCAGAAATGACCTGGTATGAGAAACGGAGTTTTAATAGAAAAACTCCTAGAGACTTAAAATAATCCCAGGTGTGTTATTTGAAATTTCACTACCTGGCATGCCCGGTTGCTATTTAACGAGGATGTTTTAGACCCAATTTTTTAAAATCGTAGATAATTAGTATAATGTATATTGTCGGTTTAGGTCAAATAGCTCGTTGTGGATAAGAAAACAGATATAAAAAAGAATATTTTGAAACCAGATCCAGTATTGGATTCTACTTTACGTCCAAAAACTTGGGCGGATTTTATTGGTCAGGAAAAAATTAAGAAAAATATTAAAGTTATTTTAGAATCAGCTAAAAAAAGAAAAGAAGCGCCGGATCATCTTTTGTTATACGGTTCTGCTGGTTTAGGAAAAACTACTTTAGCACATTTAGTTTCTCAAGAAATTGGTTCGGATTTAAAAATTACTTCCGGTCCGGCTATTGAAAAAGCCGGGGACCTGGCTTCTATTTTAGCTAATCTTTCAGAAGGAGATATTTTATTTATCGATGAAATTCATCGTTTGAATAAAATGATTGAGGAAATTTTGTATTCAGCCATGGAATCACGGGTTTTAAATTTAATTTTAGGAAAAGGACCATCAGCTCGAACCGTACAATTAGATTTGCCGCCCTTTACTTTGATGGGCGCTACCACTAGGGCGGGAATGATTTCCAGTCCTTTACGTTCACGTTTCGGAGCGATTTTTAAATTGGATTTTTATGAAGATACCGATATTGAAAAAATAATTTCTAAGAATGCTAATGTTTTAGAAGTAGAATTAGAAAAAGAAGCCATAGAAATTTTAGCTAAAGCCAGTCGGGCTACTCCGAGAACGGCTAATCGTTTGTTGAAAAGAAGTAGGGATCTGGCTATAGTAGAAGGCAATGGAAAAATTACTGGAGAAATTAGCAAAAAAATAATGGAGATGTTTGAGATTGATGAATTGGGATTAGAAGCAACAGACAGAAAGATTTTGGAAATTATTATTGATAAATTTAATGGTGGGCCGGTAGGAATTGGAGCTATGGCGGCAGCGGCCAATGAAGAAAGAGAAACTATCGAAGAGGTTTATGAACCATATTTAATGAGAATTGGGTTTATTGAAAGAACGCCTAAGGGTAGGGTGGTAACTGGTGCGGCTTATAAGCATTTGAATTTGTATAATCAAGATAATAAGCAGGAAAAATTGATGGAATAATAAAAAAATCATGAAAAAGGAAATTCTTACAATTTCTTTGTTAATTATTTTAAGTGCCAGCGGCAAAGTTTTTGCCGCTGGCACAATTATTATCAATGAGATTATGTATGATTTGCCTGGCACTGATGATAAGCATGAATGGATTGAAATTAAGAATACTTCTTCGGCGCCAGTAGATTTAACAGATTGGAAGTTTTTTGATGGAGACGGAACGACTAATCATGGTTTGAATGAACCACCGAAAAATGGCGGACAGGGAAGCTTGGTAATTCCAGCTAATGGTTATGCTATTCTTTCTGGGGATGCTGTTACTTTTTTATCTGATCATTCTGGTTTTGGGGGGATTTTGATTGATACAGTAATGAGTTTGGGTAATACTTCCGATGTTTTAAGAATTATTAATAATGAAGGAGTAATTATTGATGAGGTTTTGTATTCTAAAGAAATGGGGGCGGTTGGTGATGGTTATGATTTAGAAAGAGTTAATGATTATTCCAATCAATTTTGTGCTTCACAATATTTAGGTGGTTCAGCTGGTTTAGCCAATGTGCCTAATTGTTTCGTAGCGACGCCGACGCCAGAGCCAACCATTGAGTCAACTCCCACGCCAACTTTAATTCCAACCGTAAATCCGACTATTATTCCCACATCAACTCCCTCACTAACGAAAACTTTAAATGTAAGCCCTACGCCACTATTAACTAGTGGGCCAACTGTTGCGCCGACAATCATTTCTTTAAATATCAATGAATTTGTTCCTAATCCCGATGGCTCGGATGAGGAAAATGAATGGATTGAGATTTATAACGCTGGAGAAACAGAAGTTAATTTAAGTGGTTGGAAATTGAGAGATGCTTCGGAAAAAGAATATAATTTTAAAGATGAAAAAATCGCAGTGGGTGGATATTTAGTTTTAAATCGGCCACAAACTAAGATTACTATTAATAATGATGCGGAAACATTGAGTTTAATTTCTCCTAAAGGAGATGTGGTTTCCCAAATTCAATATTCCGGTGGTTCTAAGGAGGGATATTCTTTTGCTAGGTATGCGAAAAATGATTGGCGTTGGACTAATCTTATAACTCTGGGAAAAGTTAATGAATTTTCTCAAGAAAATAAAAAGGGAGCGGTTTTGGGAGAAAGTGAGTCTAATATTTCTCCTAGCCCATTTCCCAGCACTACTCCGTTATCTGGAGAAGAAACCTCTTCTTTTCAAAAAATTATCTTTATTGCCTTAGGCGTAGGTTTTGTTTTCAGTATTGCCGTGCTAATTTTTATGAAAAGGTTTATTCCGTGACATAAAAATATAAGGTAAATCCTTGGTTTTAAACGGCTCATCCACCCAAGGCGGATGAGTCGTTCGGTTATTTTTTGTTGCAATCAATTTTTTTTAGTGGTATATTAAAAAAGAAGTATAAAAATATGGCAGAAAATATAAATAAAGTAAACGCTAAAATTGCTGAATTGAATAAAGAAAGTGCTCAGCGGTCAGGTCAGCCATTAGGGGTGGCATCACGCATACCTCAAATTTGGTTACCTGTTACTGGCTATTTTGTTGTTACAGGATTTGATTTTGCACAAGGAAAGAATGTTTTTAATGGTAATTTTGGTTACCCCTTAAAATTATTTTTTAATAGTATAACGGGTGAAGTAAAAATGTTTAGGGCGGCTATATTTGAAGACTAATGATAAAAAAAATAAAAAAATTTAATATTTCAACATTATCTCCTGAAGCTGAAGATTCTAATCACGATTCATTTATAACAGTTGGTAAGAATGGTCTTATTAATGATTTATTAACAAAAACTGATAGAGGTGGAGTTGAGGGAGAACCCGCAAAAGTTAAATTTATTCAAGACGTAGTCATTGGTTTAGTTGTTGTACTTTTTATCGGTTTTACGACAATGTTTGTTGCAACCGCAACCGTTCTTTATGAATCTTGGACTAATAAAGCCGCAACTTACGAAGATTTAGAAAATAAAATAACAGAACAAAATAATAAAATAGACTTTCTTTTTAATCAATCGAAACAAAATGCCCCTACTCCTTAAGTGGTTAAATAGTTGTGAGGCTTCTATTTCCTGAAAAATATCAATTATTTTAAAATTTATTATAAAACCCCCGCCCTTGGCGGGGGTTTTTAAATTATGCTATAATAAAAGCATGAATATTCCCGGATTTTCTTTATTTTATCTCATAAAACAGTTTTTTTTCAGGATTTTTCGGTTTTTAAGGCATTGGTATGTTGATAGCTTTATTTTTATTTGGAAAAAGTTGCTTAGTGCCTTGGAAAGATTAGACCGAGTTTTTGCCGTGAAAATCACCATACGGCATTGGTTGGAGCCCCTTTATCAGGATAAAACCATTGTGGGTTATGTTTTAGGCTTTATTTTTAGAACTTTACGTGTTTTCTTCGGTGGAATTTTTTATATTGTGATTTTTGCCTTGGGTATTGGGGTTTATCTTTTTTGGGCAGTTCTCCCGCTTTGTTGCGTGTTTATGATTTTTAAATAATTATGGAAACAACACCATCTAAACAATTTTATTTTAAAGAACCGCGTTTGGTGATGAATTTTGTCAGTCGCTTAATAGCGAGAGTTTTTATTTTCCTTTTTTATGTGGCTTTGGGTGGTGTAGCTTGGGTTTTATCTTCAGCCAACAGTAATATTAAATATCTGGGATTTTTACTGATTTTATTTTTAATAGACAGGGTAATTTATTTGCGGGAGCCGAAAAGTAAATTTAATAAGAAATTTGCCGAGGATATTAAACAAGGAAAGAGTTTTAATTTAGCTGATTTTAGCGATGATGCTTATAAAAGATTTTTGGAAGTAGCGGGAGAGAAAACCTTTATTGCTCGAGGAAACTTTTATTTGCGTTTGTTGGATGAATTTTTGGCTTTAGGACAATTTCAAAAAGTTTTGAAAAAAATTGATGTGCCAGTGGATGAATTTCGTTATGCTTTGCGGGAAGAAATAAAGAAATCAGCTGAAATCAAAGAAGAGAAAAAAGATAAAAATGAAATTTTGATTATAGCTGAAAATTTAGTAGTTAATTCTTTGAATTATTGCAATTCAGAATTTTTAAAACCCAAGCATTTATTTGTGGCTTTGTTTTTTGTGGAAGATGCGTCCTTAAAACGTTTGCTTAGTCATTTCAAAATAGAAGCTGAAGATATAAAGGTGGCAGTTATTTTTTCTGATTTTAGAAAAAAACTTTTTGGTATTTTTGGTTGGCCCAAATCATTAAGTGGTTTTACTCGCAAGTTTTCTTCTCAACGTCATCGGGTGATGAATCGTGCCTGGACAGCTAAGCCAACTCCTTATTTGGACTCTATTAGTATTGATTTGACTGATTTAGCGCGTCGGGACAAAATTGGATTTTTGATCGGTCATAAAAATGGATATCAACGTATGGTGGATATTCTCTCCCGTTCAGATAAAAATAACGCTTTGTTAGTGGGTGAATTGGGCATTGGTAAGGAGGCCATGGTGAGGCATTTAGCTTATAATATTTCTAGGGATAGAGTACCGGAAAAATTATTTGATAAAAGATTGGTGAAATTATTAGTGAGTCAGTTAGTGGCCGGAGGAACGCCGGAGCAAGTTTTGGAAAGAAGCCACCGGGCTTTAAATGAAGTATTGATAGCCGGTAATGTAATTTTATATATTCCTGATATTAATAATTTAGTAAAAACTTCCGGTGGACAATATTTGAGTGCTGCTGATGCTTTTTTGTCAGTAATGTCCAGAAGTGATTTCCAAGTAGTAGGTTATTGCGGTCCGGATGTTTTTAAAAAAGATATTGAACCGAAAAAAGACTTTTTGTCTTCATTTGAGGTAATTAGAGTGGAAGAAATATCAGAAGAAGAAGCCATTGAATTATTATGCTATGATTCTTTAATTTTAGAGAGTCAATTTAAAGTGGATATTAGTTTTAAGGCTATTAAAAAATCCGTAGGTTTAAGTCATCGTTATTTTAGAGATAAACTTTTACCTCAAAGCGCTCAGGACTTATTAAAAGAATCTTTATCTTTTGTAAGAAATAAAGGAGAAAAAGTTTTAACTGAAGAAGATATTGTCCATGTCTGTCAGCAGAAATTAAACGTACCCTTGTCAGAAACCACAGAAGTGGAGGCTGAGTCGTTGCTAAACTTAGAAGATAAAATTCACGAACGATTAATTGATCAAGAGGAAGCAGTAAAAGCCGTGAGCCGTTCTTTGCGGGAATATCGCGCTGGTCTTTCTAGAAAAGGCGGGCCGATTGCTAGCTTTTTGTTTACCGGTCCGACTGGTGTGGGTAAAACAGAATTAGCCAAAATTCTTTCTAAGTTGCAATTTGGTTCGGATAATGCTTTTTTACGATTTGATATGTCTGAATATCAGGATAAAAAAAGTTCTTTTAGATTTATTGGTTCACCAGAGGGCGAGTTATCCGGAGCCTTAACTGAGGCCGTCAGGCAAAAGCCTTTTTCTCTGATATTATTGGATGAATTTGAAAAAGCACATCCGGATATTTTAAATATTTTCTTAGCTGTTTTTGACGATGGACGTTTAACTGATAACGTGGGGAGGGTGATTGATTTTACTAATACTATTATTATTGCTACCTCTAATGCGCATTCTGAATTGATTAAAAAAGAATTGGAGGAAGGGAAAAACATTATGCAAATTACGGCTGATGTAAAAAAACGCTTATCCGAATACTTCAAACCGGAATTATTAAATCGTTTTTCTAATATTATTGCCTTTAAGACTCTTTCTCCTCAAGATGTAAGAAAAATTTCTGTGATTCTTTTGAAAGAGATTACAGGAATGATGGAGGAAAATCAAGGAGTGGAAATTTCTTTTGATAATTCGGCTATTGATAAATTATTAGAGCTTGGCTATAATCCCGTCTACGGTGCTAGGCCGATGCGTAATGCTATTAGTGACAATGTTAAGAGTGTTTTGGCTGATAAAATCTTGAGAAAAGAGTTTAATAGGGGTGATAAAGTTATTTTAAAACATGATGGCGTTAATTTCGTTGTAGAAAAGAATTAACCATGAGAATTAATAAAGTTATTAAAGTTTTAATTACAGCAGATTTTTTTATGCTTTCGGCGGTTGGTATGGCTAGCCCGATTTTTGCTGTTTTTATTACTGATCATATTCAAGGTGGGAGTTTGGCTTTAGTAGGATATGTTTCCACTGTTTATTTATTAATTAAGGCTTCTTTACAATTAATTTTTGGTAAATGGATAGATAAAAAAGATAATGAAAAATATGATTTCTTTTTAATGATCGTTGGATCGATTTTAGTGAGCTTAGCTCCTTTGGGATATATTTTTAGTAAATTGCCGTGGCATGTTTATTTGATTGAATCTTTAACTGGTATAGGCTTTGCTATGAACTTACCGGCATGGTATGCTATTTTTACTAGGCACATTGATAAGGGCCAAGAAGGATTCCAATGGAGTATGGAAACTATGTTGGTGGCCTTAGGTGGGGCTGTTACTGCTTCGGCTGGGGGCTATTTGGCTGAACATTATGGGTTTAATCTTGTTTTTGCCCTTATGTCAACCTTATCTTTATTGGGTACTATGTTTATGGCTTTAATTTATAGAGATTTGAAAACACATAAATTTATTGTTACTCCAAAAACTACCGATGAATATATTAAGCCGTTTAAAAAACGACTTATGCATAAGCGTTATTTTTAGTTATAAAAATTGACCTCATTAGATATTTTGTTTAATGAGTAAATAAAGATATAATAAAAAAATAAAGTCGTAAACGCGATGCCAATATACGAATGCATACGAATTATACTAATACGTAAATAATTTATTCGTATTATTAGTATCAATTAGTATATTAGCATTGATTGTCGTAAACAATTATGGAACAACAAAATAAACAACCAGTTGAAAAAAAAGAAGGAAAAACCACTGACAATAAAACTATTATGGCCGTGGTAGCGTATATTCTTTTTTTTGTGCCTCTTTT